>WNGB01033608.1_pt1 | contig 13320 bp, 13 predicted proteins | sample 5400681 | NCBI WGS metagenome assembly WNGB01 (sample SAMN13153367, study PRJNA577476) | soil metagenome | isolation source: 115 cm soil or saprolite under grassland replicate 2 | place: USA:California | collected 2016-06-15 | reverse complement strand
TCGGCGGGGCGATTACCGGAGCCCTGCTGGCCCGCGGATCCGGCGCCAAGAAACCGGCGGCCACTGCAGCTCTGCCTCCCGCCACCGCAAAGGTCATCAGGACCACGCTGGTGGACACCAAGAAGGTGTCCGGCACGCTCGGCTACGGCGACCCGACTCCGATCAGCGCAACGGGGGGGCGGGACACTGACCTGGATCGCGCCAGTCGGTTCGACGGTGAAGCGGGGCGAGCCGCTGTTCAAGGTCGACCAGCGACCCGTCGTCGCATTCTACGGATCGCTGCCGCTGTACCGGACGCTGGATGTCGGTACGAAGGGTGCCGACGTCCAACAGCTTGAGCAGAACCTGGCCGAGCTGGGCTACACCGGACTCACCGTCGATGACACCTACACCTCGGCCACCGCCAAAGTGGTACGCACCTGGCAAGCCAGCCTCGGTCTGCCCGCAACGGGAACCGTCGAACCGAGTCAGGTGGTGTTCACGGCCGGGGCGGTACGCATCGCCGGGCACACGGCCCGGGTCGGCGACAGGATCGGTGGCGGTTCGGCCGACCGTGGTGCTTCGGTGCTCAGCTACACCGGCACCACCAGGCTGATCACTGTCGAGCTCAAGGTGGCCGACCAGGCTCTGGCCGCCGTTGGCCGACCGGTCACCGTGACCGGTCCCGGCGGCAAGACGCTGCGAGGGAAGATCGCCGAGGTCGGCACCGTCGCCACGGCACAGGAGAATGCGAGCACCGCCTCCGGTGGCACGAGTTCGGCGGCCTCCGACGCGCGTATCCGGGTGACGGTGACGATCGCCGACCAGGCCGCGCTCGGTTCGCTGGACGCCGCTCCCGTGGATGTCGACCTTGTCAGCGAGGAGCGCAAAGATGTGCTGGCGGTACCGGTGGCTGCGCTGCTCGCGCTGACCGACGGCGGCTACGGCGTCGAGATCGTCGACGGTGACACGACGCGCATCGTCGCGGTGAAGATCGGGATGTTCGCCGCCGGCCGGGTCGAAATCAGCGGCGAGGGCATCGCCGAGGGCATGATGGTCGGGGTTCCGACGTGAGCGGCTCGGCCGAGGCGATCGTGACGCTGCGCGGGGTCGGCCGCGACTACCTCGGCGGGGTCGCCGCGCTGCGCGGCGTCGACCTGGACATCGACCGCGGTGAGCTGGTGGCCATCGTCGGGCCGTCCGGGTCGGGCAAGTCGACGATGCTGCACGTGATGGGCACGCTGGACCGCCCGAGCGCCGGCCAGGTCGTCATCGACGGTTTCGACATCGCCGAACTGTCCGACCGTGCGCTGTCGGCGCTGCGGGCCAGGCGGATCGGGTTCGTCTTCCAGCACTTCCACCTCGCGCCAGGCGTGACAGCCCTGGACAACGTCGCCGACGGCCTGCTCTACACCGGCACCGGCCTGCGTGAACGACGAGAACGCGCCGAGGCGGCGCTGCGGCGCGTCGGGCTCGGCCACCGGCTCACCCACCGGCCGCACGAGCTGTCCGGTGGCGAACAACAACGCACCGCGATCGCACGGGCCGTCGTGCGTGAACCCGCGCTGCTGCTCGCCGACGAGCCAACCGGCGCGCTGGACAGCCACTCCGGCGAGGATGTGATGCGACTGCTCCTCGATCTGCATCAGACCGGTACGACCATCGTCGTGATCACCCACGAACCCGGGGTCGCCTCGCGGCTGCCCCGCCAGGTGTCCATGCTCGACGGCCAGGTAGTCGCCGACCGGACGGTGGTGATGACGTGACGACACCACCACGACCCGGCAGGTTGAGCCCACGCGACGTCCTGCGGCTGGGAGAATACGGGCTGCAGGCCCGCCCACTGCGCGTGTTGCTCTCCGCGCTGGGTATCGCGATCGGAATCGCAGCGATGCTCGCCGTTGTCGGGATCTCCACCTCCAGCCGCGCCGAACTGGACCGGCTGCTGGACTCACTCGGCACGAACCTGCTCACCGTGGGGCCGGGCCTCACCCTGTCCGGTGAGAACGCCACCCTGCCCAACGAGTCCGTGGCGATGATCCGCCGGATCGGGCAGGTCGAGTCCGTCACCGCGATCGGGCAGCTTACCAACGCGAAGGCGTACCGCACCGATCAGATCCCCGGCCCCCAATCCGGCGGGATCGGCACCTACGCGGTCCGCACCGACCTGCTCACCACCGTCGGCGCCACCGTCGGCGCCACCGTCGCCACCGGAACCTGGCTCAACGACGCAACCGCCCTATACCCCGCAGTCGTCCTCGGCGCCAGGACAGCCAAACGCCTCGGCATCAGTGCCCTACACACACAAACACAGATCTGGCTCGGCGGGCGATGGTTCACCGCTATTGGCATCCTGAACCCCGTCCCGCTCGCACCCGAGCTCGACCTCGGCACGCTCATCGGATGGCAGGCCGCACAACACTACCTCGGCTTCGACGGCCACATCACCACCGTCTACACCAGGACCGATCCTGCCGCCGTCGAAGCCGTTCGCGGCCTGCTCGCCAGGACCGCCAACCCGGCCCAACCCAACGAGGTGGCGGTGTCCCGACCCTCCGACGCGCTCGCCGCCCAGGCCGCCGCAGACACCACATTCACCGGCCTCCTGCTCGGCCTCGGCGCCGTCGCCCTGCTCGTCGGCGGCATCGGAGTCGCCAACACCATGGTGATCTCCGTCCTGGAACGGCGCGCCGAAATCGGACTGCGCCGCTCCCTGGGCGCCACCCGAGGACACATCCGCATCCAGTTCCTCGCCGAATCCCTCCTGCTGTCCGTCCTCGGCGGCGGCGCAGGGATCCTGCTCGGATCGGGTGTGACAGCGGCGTACGCGACACTGCAGAACTGGCCCACCGTAGTCCCCGCCTGGGTCATGGCCGCAGGCATCACCGCCGCCCTGATTATCGGCGCAGTGGCCGGCCTCTACCCCGCCATTCGCGCGGCCAGGCTCGCCCCCACCGAGGCACTCGCCATCGCCTGACAGGCCAGTCGGCTTTGTGATCACGTTACTGGTCGCGGAGCACCGGCGGCGGTGCGTGATGCCCACCGGCGCAGAGCGCCGGTGGGCATCACGGTCGCAGCGACGCGTCGCCTGGTCGGCGGATGTGTTCACCTGGCGCCGGCCGCCGGGTTGGTTCATGCCGGCCTCGTAAGCGAAGATCACGGCTTGGACCCGGTCGCGGAGGTCGAGCTTCATCAGGATCCGCTTGACGTGCGTTCTGATCGTGGACTCCTCGACGGAGAGCGCGGCGGCGATCTCGCGGTTCGACAGACCCCGTGCGACGAGGGCGAGGGTCTCGCGTTCGCGGGGGGTGAGCGCAGCAAGCCTGGCGTTGTCGGCGAGTTCCGGGGTGGGTTGCTGGGCCATCCGGTCGACGACCCGGCGGGTGACCGAGGGCGACAGCAGGCTGTCGCCGGCGGCGATGGTGTGCACCGCGGCGATGAGGTCTTCGGGTCGGGTGCGTTTGAGCAGGAAGCCGGAGGCGCCGGCGCGCAGCGCGCCGAAGATGTAGTCGTCCTGCTCGAACGTGGTCAGGATCAGGACCTTCACGTGTGGAGCGGCCTGTGACAGCTCGCGGGTGGCGGCGATTCCGTCGAGGTCGGGCATGCGCACGTCCATCAGCACGACGTCCGGGGCGAGCCGCCGCGCTTGTTGCACCGCCTCGCGTCCGGTCGCCGCCTGCCCGACGATCTCGATGGTGAGGTCTGCGGTGAGCAGCTCGACGAGCCCGGCGCGCATCAGGTGGTCGTCGTCGGCGATCAGTACCCGGGTCACGTGCGCTGCCCTGGGTAGGGGATCAAAGCGCGAACCCGGAAGGTGCCGTTGGCGCGCTCGATGTCCAGGCTGCCGCCGAGCAGGCTCGCGCGTTCCCGCATGCCGATCAACCCGTGCCCGCCGCCCGGACGCGGTGCGGCGCCGGGGCTTACCGGGTTGGTGACGGTGAGCGCGAGCGCCGCGTCGGCATAGGCGAGCTGGATGCGGGCGCTGCCGGCTCCGTGGCGGGCCGCGTTCGACAGCGCCTGCTGGAGTATCCGGTAGGCGGCCTGGTCGGCGGCGCCGCCCAGCGGGCGCGGCTCGCCGACGGTGCCAACGGTCAGGTCGAGCCCGGCCGCCGTGTGGTGGGCGATCAGGGTGTCCAGCGACGCCAGGCCGGGCGGGGCCTCGACCGGCCCGCCGGCCGGGTTGGCCTCGCGCAGCGTGGCGACGATCTGGTCGATCTCCTCGGCCGTGTGCCGGGCCAGGTCCTCGACCGCCTGCAGGGCCAGCAGCGAGCGGTCTGGCTCCTGGCGGTGTCGCAGCCGGGCCGCGCCGGCGCGCACGGCGATCAGGCTGATCGCGTGACCGGCGGAGTCGTGCAGGTCGCGGGCGATACGGGCACGTTCCTCGGCGACGGCCAGCCGGCGCTCGCGCTCGGCCTCCCGCTCGGCGCGCAGTGCGCGCTGGTTGAGCTCGTCGACCTGCTCGCGCCGCAGCCGGGTGCGCTCGCCGGCGAACCAGGCCACTGCCCAGGCCAGACCGGTGTGCAGCAGCTCGATGCCGGGAAAGCCGGCGTGCGCGGCGGCGGTCGCGGCCAGGTACGCGACGAACAGCCCCACCACGGCGGCGGTGACGCGCCTCGTCCACGGGGTCTCCCGCCCGCGGCTGGCGACGAGCAGGTACAGCGCGACCGTGGGGCCCAGGATCAGGTCGACCGGGTAGCCCAGCCCGGCCAGGGCCACGCTGGCCGACGCGGTCACCGCGAACACGCCGAGCGGGTAGCGCCGCCAGGCGACCAGTGGCAGCGTCGAGCAGCCGATGAGCGCGACGCCGATCGGATCGAGCCCGGCGGATCCGGGGCCACTCGGGGCGACCCCGCCGTGGCGCACCAGCGCCAGCGTGCCGGCGAGTGCGACGGCCGCGATGCCGGCATCCAGCAGCGCCGGCGGAATCGGCCGGGCCGCGGAAGCCCGGCGTGTTGTGGTGGTCGTCGTTGCCATGTCAGGGCGAGGGTATCTCCGCGGGCACGGCGGCGAGTCGCCCTCGCGGAGGACGAGCCTCCACGTTTTGGGTACGCGCAACGTCCCCTCGCGGGGTGTTTCGGCCCCGGTCGGGGCTTCGTAGGTTATGGCGAGGCAACGACCGGACCAGAGGGACATGATGCTGATCGCCGAGGCGAACGTGGTAACCGAGCGTTCCGGCCGGTACCTCGTGCAGCTCTGTGAGCACGTCGACGCGATCACGCGGCGGCACCCGCAGATGGGCGCGAAGGTGGAGTGGTCCGAGGACCACGGTTTGATCGACTTCGGGTGGGCCCGATGCGCGCTACGCGCCGAACCGGGGGTGCTGTCGCTGCGCGCCGAGGCGCCGGACGAGGCCGGCCTGCACCAGATCGAGCAGCGCGTCGCCGAGCGGCTGGAGCAGGTTGGCCGACGCGACCGGTTGACCGTGGCGTGGGCGGCGCCGCACGGCACCGCCGAGCAGCCGCCACATACCCAACCGCATCGGAGAGGGCATGCCCGTGACTGACGACCGCGACGGACGGTACGAGCGTGAGCCGACCACGCGCATCCCGCGCTGGGTGAAGGTGGCCGGAATAGTGGTGGCCGTCCTGGCGCTGCTGGTCGTCATCGCGATGCTGGTCGGTGGCGGGGCTCACGGCCCCGGCCGGCACTTCTGAGCAGTGACCGCGAACCAACTCGATTGGGAGGCATCACAGCGTGGGACAGGCGATCCAGGTCAGCGACGTGGTCAAGGCGTACCCGTTGAGTGCGGGCGAGGTCGTCGCGATTGACCATGTCAGCCTCGACATCGCGGCGGGTGAGTTCGTGGCGGTGGTCGGGCGGTCGGGCAGCGGCAAGACGACGCTGCTGAACCTGCTCGCCGGCATCGACCGGCCCACCTCCGGTACCGTCCGGGTGGCCGGTGTTGATCTTGGCCGGTTGTCGGAGTCCGGGCTGGCCGCTTGGCGGGGCGACAACGTGGGGCTGGTATTCCAGTTCTTCCAGCTGCTGCCCACCCTGACCGTGGCGGAGAACGTGATGCTGCCGATGGACTTCGCCCGCAAGATCCCGCCCGGTGGTCGGCGCCGCCGGGCGCTGGACCTGCTGGCGCGGGTAGGCGTGGGCGACCAGGCCGACAAGCTGCCTGCGATGCTGTCCGGCGGTCAGCAGCAGCGCGCCGCGATCGCCCGGGCGCTGGCCAACGATCCGCCGGTGTTGCTGGCCGACGAGCCGACCGGCAACCTCGACTCGGCCACCGCCGAGGCCGTGCTGGCGCTGTTCGCCGACCTGAACGCCGAGGGGCGCACCATCGTGGTGGTCACTCACGAACGCGACATCCGTTCCATCGTCGGCCGCGAGGTGACGCTGCGGGATGGCCGCATCGTCTCCGACGAGACCGCGCCGGCGGGAGTGCCGGCATGAGCCTGCTGGCCGTCAAGCTGCGTCGGGATGTGCGGGCGACCTGGGCCCGGCTGGCCATGATGGTGGTCGCGATCGCGGTCAGCCTGACCGTCTTCGGCGGGGTGTTGTTCGCCTGGAGCGCCATCCACCGGGAGACCGAGGCGGCCTACCTGGGTACGCAGCCGGCGTCGGCGACGATCCGGTTCGGCCCCGGCGTCGACGCCGAGCAGATGGCGGCCATCGCCGCCCAGGCGCGCCGCCGGCCGGGCGTCATCGAGGCGACCGGGCGCACCCAGTTCAGCACCGAAGTCGAGGTCAACGGCCGGGCGCGGGACATCCCATTGCAGGTGTTCGTGGCCGCGCCGCACGACCCGATGCGGATGGCGACCTTCCAGGTGCAGCAGGGCAGCTGGCCGCCGGCGCCCGGCGAGGTGTTCCTGCGGCGGGACACCCTGTCCCTGCTCGACGTGGCGGTTGGCGACACGGTCACCGTGACCACACCCGGCGGCAGCACCGCGCGGCTACGGGTGGCCGGTACCGTGTACGACCCCAGCCTCGCCCCGGCCGATCAGCAGCAGACCGGGCAGGGCTACCTGTCCACGACGTCGCTGGCCGCGCTCGGCGAGCCCGACGTCCTGGACCAGTTGAAGATCCAGGTCGCCGACCCGGGGACGATGACGGCGAGCCGGGACCGCGACGCCATCGTGGCCGCCGCCGGCGAGGTCGCCTTGTGGCTGCAGCGCGAGCAGGGCCTGGCGGTGCGGGAGATCCAGGTACCCACCCCGTACGCGCACCCCCACCAGGGCCAGGCCGACGCCCTGCTCAGCGCGCTGCTGCTGGGCGCCGGGGCCGCGTTGCTGCTGGCCACGATCCTGGTCGCGACCATGCTCAACGGCCTGTTCACCCAGCAGATCCCGCAGATCGGCATCATGAAGGCCATCGGTGCCCGGTCGGGCCGCATCGCCCGCCTGTATCTGGCCATGACGCTGTTGGTGGCCGCGACGGCCACCCTGCTCGCCCTGCCGCCGGCCATCGCGCTCGGCCGCACCCTCGCGCCGTTCGTCTTCGGGTTCCTGGGCATCCAGGCTGCCAGCGTCGGCGCCACCTGGTGGACCTACTTGGTCGTCGTCGCCGCCGGACTCGTCCTGCCGGTGCTGCTGGCCCTGGTACCGCTGGTCAAGACCGCCCGCACCACGGTCCGGGCGGCGATCGACCACCACGGCGGCGCCGACCCGCGCCGAGCCGCCGCCGTCCTGACCCGGCTCGGCCGCCTGCCCGGCCTCGACCGCGGCCTGCTCATGGCGGCGCGCAACACCATCCGCCGGCCGGCCCGGTTCGTGCTGTCGGTGGGGCTGCTGGCCAGCGCCGGCATGATGTTCGTCGCCGGCATGTCGGCACGCGATGGCACCCAGGCCGTCGCCGCGCAGGCCACCGACCGCCTCCGCTGGGACGTGGTGACACAGCTGGGCAGCCCGGTCTCGACCGACACGCTCACCCCCCTGGTACGAAGCGTGCCCGGCGTCAGCCGGGTCGAAGGCTGGACCATCACCTCAGCCGGTGTGTCCGGGCCCGGACAGCTCCCCCTCACCCGCACCTACCCCGACCAGGGCCACGGCGGTGTCTTCGTCACCGCCATCCCGGCCGGCACCACCATGCTGACCATCCCCACCCTGCGGGAAGGCCGCTGGCTCAACCCGGGCGAGACCGGGGCGATCGTGCTCAGCCAGGTCACCATGAAAAACACCGGCCTCGACGCCCACGCCGGCGACACCGTCCAACTGAGCCTCGACGGCAAGTCCACCCGGTGGCGCCTGGTCGGCATCGCCGAGGAGCGCGGCGAGGGCGGCGGCGCCTACGTAACCGCCGATGGCCTGGCCCACGCCCTCGGCCAGCCGGTGTGGGCGAACACGCTGCGCATCGCCACCGACCGCCACGACGAGCAGACCCGCCAAGCCGTCGCCAAGGCCGTCGACCAGGCCCTCACCGGCGCCGGCATCGAGGTGCGCGCCGCGGAGTCGGTCGGCCGTCAAGAGGCCTCCACCGGTGGGCACCTGGCACCCATCCTGGTGATCCTGCTCGCCACCGCCCTGCCCATGGGTCTGATCGGCTGCATCGGCCTGGCCTCCACGATGGGCGCCAACGTCCTGGAACGCACCCGCGAGTTCGGCGTCATGCACGCCATCGGCGCCCGCCCCAAGACGGTACGCCGCATCGTCGTCGCCGAGGGCGTGTTCATCGCCCTGGCCAGCTGCCTACTGGCCGCCATCCCCGCCCTCGGCCTCACCGCCGCCATCGGCACGCTGCTGGGCAACCTGTTCTTCTCCGCGCCGCTGCCGTTCCGGGTCTCCCTGCTCGCCGCCGCCATCTGGACCGCCCTGGTCGTCCTCGGCGCCATGCTCGCCACCGAAGCCGCGGCCAGCCGCGCCGCCCGCCTGACCGTCCGCGAAGCCCTCGCCTACCTCTGACCTCACCCGCGACCCGCACCCAGGAGGGCACCACCATGACCGTCCGGCCGTTCAGGTTGCTGGTCCTCGCGGTCGCCCTGATGATCGTCGCGACCCGCCGACGGCGAGCCCGGTAACACGCTGACCGTCTACTCCCGCGACCCGCAGCTGGCCAAGCCGCTGTTCACGCTGTTCGAGCAGCAGACCGGGATCACGATCCGGACCCGCTTCGGCGACCCGATCACCCTCGCCGAACAGGTCATCGCCGACGGCGACGCCACACCCGCCGACCTGTTCTATGCGCCGCTATCCGACGCCCTCGGCACCCTCGCCGCCGCCGGCCGCCTCGCCCGGCTTTCCGACCAGCAGCTGCGACGGGTACCACCGGCCTACCGGTCACCCGACGGCACCTGGGTCGGCACCGCCGGCCGCGCCCACGTCGTGTTCTACAACACCGACCGGCTCAGCGAAGCCGACCTGCCCGCCACGATCCTGGGATTCACCGACACCGTCTGGCGCGGCCGCATCGCCTGGGACCCCACCAGCCGCTCCCTGCAAGACGCCATCACCGCGATCCGTCAACGCGACGGCGACGACGCGGCGCGTGGCTGGCTGCGAGGCGTCCGGGCAAACGCACCGGCGGCGTTGCGCGGCGCCGAACCGATCATCAAAGCCGTGGCCGCCGGCCAGATCGCCCAGGTCGGCTTCGGCAGCCACTCCTACCTGCCCGCCCTGCAACAAGATGGCCAAGCCACTAACGTCGCGGCCAAGTTCTACCCCGGCGATCCCGGCGGGCTGCTCAACGTGGCCGGTGTCGGCATCATCAAAGGCACCGACAAGCAGGCCGCGGCCAACGCGTTCGTCGACTTCATGCTCTCCCCGGCAGCCCAGCAGTACTTCGCCCAGAACGACCGGGAAATCCCGGTGGTCACCGGCGCCCAACCGCCCGCGGGCATGCCCTCGGCCGACCAGCTGAAGGTACCGGGCCTGGACGTACGGCAGTTCGAGCAGCTGGCCGACGCCCGCCGGCTGCTCACCGAGGCCGGGATCATCGCGACCGCGTAATCCGACCCGGGACGGGGAGCCGGGAACTCACCAGAGATTGGTGTCTTCGCGGGCGAGTCTGGCGGCGGCGGGTTCGCCATGTCGACCCGAGCCGGTTGCGGGGATGGATCTTCGGCATCTCGGGTGTGGATTCGGCGGGCGGCGAAGGCGGCGAGTGCGGTGGTGATGGGTACAGCGGCGATGAGTCCGACGGTGCCCACGACGCCGCGGACGATTTCCTCGGCGATGACCTGGCTGGTCAGGGTCTGTCCGAGGGGCTGGTCGCCGGCGGCGAGGAGGACCAGTAGCGGCAGCGAGGCGCCGGCGTAGGCGAGGATGATGGTGTTGACGACGGAGGCGATGTGGGAGCGGCCGACCCGGGTGGCGGCTTGGTAGAGCCGCCTGGCGGTGTAGGTGGGGTTGGCGCGGGCGAGTTCGGTGACGATGGCTGATTGGGTGACGGTGACGTCGTCGAGCACGCCGAGGCAGCCGATGAGGATGCCGGCGAGCAGGAGTCCCTGCATGTTGACGTTGCCGTAGGCGGCTTTGAGGAAGGTGGTTTCCTCGCTGGCCAGGCCGGTGAGCCGGGTGGCGGTGGTCCAGGGCGGAGAACATGCCGGTGAGGATGAGGCTGGCCAGGGTGCCGACGACGGCCATCGAGATGGGGATGCTCACGCCGTGGGTGAGGTACAGCACGGTGAGCATGATCGCGGCGGAGCCGACGATGGCCACCAGCAGCGGGGATCGGCCGTCGAGGATGGCCGGGACGATGAACAGCAGCAGCACGGTGAAGGTGACGGCCAGGCCGATGAGGGCGGTGATGCCACGCAGCCGGCCGAACGCGACCACGGCCAGGACGAAGATGGCGGCCAGCAGCCACAGCTGCAGTCCGCGTTGGTGGTCCTGGATCCGGTATGGCTTGCCGCTGAGGCTGTCGGGCAGGTACATCAGGGTGACCTTGTCGCCGGCACGCACGGTGGGGGCGCGGGGCCGCTCGGGATGTCGGTGCTGATCTGTTTGCCGCGGTCGGGTCCGCTGCTGAGTGTGACGGTGACGGTGCCGCAGTCGAGCTGTCCCGGTGCCGCGCCCGCCGGGTGTTCCTCACTGCCGGGGGGTGGTTGCTCGATGCCGCCGGGGGCCGCGCCGGGTTGCGGTTCGGCACCAGGATCCGGCTGGACGGGGCAGGGCCGGGACTGCACGGCGGTGACGGTGCCGGTCACGATCGGCGGGCCGTCGCCTTGTGTGGTGTGGTCGACGTTGCCGGTGGGCCATCGCCAGATCAGCCCGGCGATGGTGAGCGCGGCGGCCGGGGCAGGACGGCGATGGTCAGGCGTAGCGCTCGCCGCGGTGCCGGCCCGGCGGGCGGCTGGGTGTGCTCGGTGCCCACGCGCGTGACTCCTTCACGTTGTGGCGGTCGCGGTGTGGCCGGCTCACGCCCCGCCGCCCGCGGCCGTGGTGGGGAGGTTCGGCGGCCTGCGGTCGCGGCCGACGGTGAACCTGCCCGGCTGGGTATCAGGTGAGGTTGGGGACGTAGAACCAGGTGAACGGTTCCCAGGGCAGGTTGCGCAGCACAACGGTGTAGAGGAGGAAGAACGCGGCGTAGCCCAGCCACGCCGAGCGCGGGATCCGGGGCGTGGGCAGGCGGCGGCCGAAGGTGGCCGCCGCGGTCCAGGCCGCCAGCGCGTACAGGACGACGGGAAGGGCGATCAGGGCGGCCAGGTGGTGGCGGGCGGCCTGGATCAGGTCGCCGTGCAGCAGGTACCAGATCATGCGGGTGCCGCCGCAGCCGGGCCCGTCGATGCCGAACAGCGCATGCCACAGGCACGGCCCGGTCGGATCCGGGGTGCGGTCGCTGGGGTCGTAGGCCAGCACGTAGCCGACGGCCGCGGCGAGCATCGCCCACACCGCCCACGGCGCGCCGGCCCGCGCCAGTCGCCGCCACCGCGGACGGGGACGCCGCGTGGTCATCGGGGTGGTCATGGCTGGACCACCTGGGCGGCGTAGCCGGCGTCGGCGATCGCGCCGATGATGTCGTCGGTGGCGCAGCGGCCGGGGTCGAGGTAGACGGTGGTCCGGCCGCGGCGGGCGTCGGTGTGGGAGGCGGACACGCCGGGCATGCCTTCGAGGGTGTCGTCGATGAGCAGCCCGCAGGAGCCGCAGTGCATGCCGGTGATGGTGAAGGTGTAGGTGACCTCGGCCATGGGGGATGCTCCTAGACGATGGTGAGGGTGCCGGTGTACATGCCCATGCCGCAGCTGTAGTCCAGCCGTCCGGGCTGCAGGGTGCCCAGGTCGATGCTGGTGTCGCCGTGGACCGGCAGGATGTACTGCTTGTCGCGCAGGACGAACGCCCGCACACACCCCTGCGCGTTGACCGACCGCACGATCAGGGTGGTGGGCAGGCCGGCGGCGACCTGCAGGTTGGCCGGGCTGTAGGAGCCGGTGCGGGCGGTGACGATAACGGCCTGCCGGCCGTCGGTGGTGGCCACGGGTGGGGCGTCGGCGGGGGCCTGGGCGGCGGTGACCGGGGCCGGGCCGAGCCCGGCGGCTTCGGCGAGCCGGCTGGCAGCCAGCGGTGAGCCGGCCAGTTCCAGCCCGCCGTTGAGGGTGTACAGGCCCACCGCGAGCACCACCAGCCCGGTCGCCGTGGCGAGCCGGCCGCGCCAGGCGGTGGCGGCCTTGCGGGCGGCGTAACCGAGGATGGTGAACAGCGGGGCAGTGCCGGCTACGAACACCGCCATGATGGCGGCACCGGTCCACGGCGAGCCGGAGGTCAGCGCCAGCGCCTCCACCGACAGGGTGACCCCGCACGGGATCAACACGGAGGCCAGGCCGAGCGCGGCCGGGGCGAGTGCGGACTGCGACCGGGCCCGGCCGCGCACCAACCGGCTCCACGACGTCGGCGGGGTGAGCGTGATGCCGCGGAAGCCGGGGACCCCGAGTTGGGCCAGCCCGAACACGACGATGAGAACTCCGGCGGCGATCTGCGTCATGGTGCGCAGCCCCACGGAGAGGTCAACGGCGGCGCCGACCGTGCCGAGGGCGGCGCCGAGCAGGGTGTGGGAGACGAGCTTGCCGGCCAGGAATCCGCCGACGGGGGCGAGGTCGTCGGCCAGCCGGCCGGAAACGGACACGGGTGCGGACGCGCCGGCCGGTGGCCTGGTGACCGGCCGGCGGTTGCCCCGTGTCGGTTTCGCTGAAGCGGGGCCGGCGGGTGCGGTGGCGAGCCGGTGGCGGGCGACCAGGCCGGCCAGCAGCCCGCCCTGCACCGCGGCACATGACACGCCACCGGCGAACAGTCCGGTCAGCAGGACAGCAACAAGGTTCACAACATGGACGCCTAATGAGTTCTGGGAGTGAGCCATCCGGCACACTCCTGGTGGGTAGGTAGCCGCCAGTTGGTGAGCACTCGTTGCGCCTGGACGTCGAGTCCTGATGAAAGATCGTGCCCTGGCTGGTCGGTGTGGAGAGTTGAT
>WNGB01014382.1_pt1 | contig 13320 bp, 14 predicted proteins | sample 5400681 | NCBI WGS metagenome assembly WNGB01 (sample SAMN13153367, study PRJNA577476) | soil metagenome | isolation source: 115 cm soil or saprolite under grassland replicate 2 | place: USA:California | collected 2016-06-15 | reverse complement strand
GTGTGCGCTCGATGCGGAGCGGGTCAGGGCCGGTGCCGAGCCGGACGTGCGGCAGGTGCTGGTCGGTGCGCAGCGGGTGCCGTACTGGCAGGGCGGGCCGGCGTACCGGCCCTATGCAAGCGGCTACTTCGGCGGCTTCGGGCCGCTGGACTGGATCTTCATGGGGTTCATGTTCGAGGGGCTGGGCGACGGGCTCGGTGCGCTGGCTTCGGGAATGGGCGACCTCGCCGAGGGCGTCGGCGACGGGATCGGCGACGCCCTCGGCGGGATCGGAGACATGTTCGACTTCTAGAGACTCGGAGTCAGTCCAGGCAGAACTCGTTGCCCTCGGGGTCGGTCATCACGATGAACCCGAACGAGGTCGGCGGGTCGGGCTCGAAGCGCCGCAGCCTTCCCGCGCCGCAGGCGACCAGCCGGTCACACTCGGCCTCGAGTGCGGCCATCCGCTCGTCGCCGGCCAGGCCGGGGGCGGCCCGGACATCGAGATGCACCCGGTTCTTGGCGGTCTTGCCCTCGGGCACCTGCTGGAAGAAGACCCGGGGCCCGGCACCGGCGGGATCCACGATCGCGCTAGCCGAGCGTCGCCGTTCCTCGGGTACGCCGGCCTCGGCCAGGAAGGCCATCCACGCCTCGATCACCTCCTCCGCGGGCGTGGTCGGATCGAGCGGTCGGCCCGGTGGCGGCTGGACGACGTACCCGAGCGCCGCGGCCCAGAAGACCGAGAGCGTGACCGGGTCGCCGGCGTCGAAGGTCACCTGGATCTCGCGCGCCATGCTCACACGCCCACCTCGGAGGGTCGTGCACTCGGGCGCCAAGGCTTGAGCCACGGCGTCTCGGGCCAGTTCTCCACCGCCGCGAGCAGCTCGTACGACGTCGCGCCGTCGATGCCTTCCCGGACGATGTCGGCGTGGCCTGCATGCCGACCCAGCTCCTGGAGCAGGTGGAACCACACCCACCGGGCCGACCACGCTTCGACGTCGTCGGGGAACCACGGCGCCTCGGGGACGGGCACCGGGGTGTCCAGATCGATGGTCCGCACCGCGTCGAGGACCCGCGCGCAGACCTCGTCGTACACCGCGACGACCGCCTCGACGGTGTCGGTCGGCTCGAACCGGAAGGCCGCCTCATAGGCCGCGTAGTCGGTGAAGCCGACGGCGTCGGAGGACGGGTCCGCGGCCGACCGCACCAGCGAGAGCCACTGCTCCTGCACCTGGGCGACGTGCTTGACCAGCCCGCCGACGGTGAGCGTGCCGGGAGCGCTTGCCTCCGCGGCCTGCTCGGGGGTGAGCCCGTAGATCGCCGCGCGGAAGGCGGCCTGCTGCTTCTCGAGGTAGCCGGCGATGGCCTCGGTCTCGTTGGCGACGGGGGGAACGTGGGCGGGCATCAGGAGTCCTTCCGGTGGGTGTGGAGGTAGAGGTCGCGCAGCAGCGCGACCTCGGCGAGGTGGTGGATGAGCTCGCGGTTGATGTGGAGCACCAGGGCGGCGAGCGGGTAGTCGGCGAACGGGCCCTCGGCCGGGCCGCAGGGGCGGGCCAGGCCGTCTTCGCCGAGTGCCGAGACGCCGTCGAGCCAACGGCGTACCTCGTCGTCGAGCTGGGTGAGCGCCTCGGCCGCGGTGCCGGCGTACACGTGGGTGTCGTAGTCGACGGGCTCGCGGCCGAAGTGCGAGGCGTTGCGCATCGCGAGTACGCCGATGATCACGTGGGACAGTCGCCAGGCGATCGTGGTGAACGGCGCCGGCTCGGGCTGGGGATAGCCGAAGTCGAGGGTGAGATCGCCCGCGCCGGACTGGGTCGGCGCCGAGCTGGTGCCGCGGGGCCGGAGGCTCCAGGAGTCCGGCACCGGCTCCCAGAAGTACTCGTCGTCGGTCAGGCCCTCGAGCCGCGGCCGGACCTGGTTGAACCAATGGAACTCGAGCTGGTCACGGAGGAGTGGGTTCCACTCGGTCGTTGTCATGGCTTCAGCCTCTCAGGACAAGAGGACAGTTCCTGTCCGCTGCGTGTGGGAGCGTGTGGACATGGCCGAGACGACCCAGCGCGTCCTCAACCTGCTGAACCTGCTGCAGTCGCGGCCGGTGTGGACCGGCCCCGAGCTGGCCGAGCGGCTCGGCGTGACGACCCGGAGCATCCGCCGCGACGTGGAGCGGCTGCGGTCGCTGGGCTACCCGGTCAACACGGCGAAGGGCGTCGGCGGCGGTTACCAGCTCGGTCGCGGCCGGGCGCTGCCGCCGCTGCTGCTCGACGACGAGGAGGCGATCGCCACGGCGGTGTCGCTGCGGCTGGCGGCCGGCGGGACGGTGGCCGGCGCCAGCGAGGCCGCTGTACGCACGCTGGCGAAGCTCGACCAGGTACTGCCCGCGCGGCTGCGAGCAGAGGTGCGGGCGCTGCACGACGCCATCTCGACGCTGGAGGGTGGTCAGGTCGAGGTGGACGCCGACGCGCTGCTGCTCCTCGCCCGGGCTTGCCGCGACACGGTGCGGGCGGAGTTCGGCTACCGCAGCCATGACGGAACCGCGAGCCAGCGCCGGGTCGAGCCCTACCAGCTGGTGGCGACCGGCCGGCGGTGGTACCTGATGGCCTGGGACCTCGACCGCGACGACTGGCGGACCTTCCGGCTCGACCGGATCGAGAAGCCGAGGGAGACGACCTGGCGGTTCACCAGGCGCGAGCATCCCGACCCGGCGACGTACGTGCAGCGCGGCCTGACCTCGGGCCGCTACCGCTGGCAGGCCCGGATCCGGGTGGCCGCACGTACGACGCTGCTCGAGGCCGGCTCCGATCACCTCTACGGTCTCGCCTTCCACCTCGCCCGGATCGGCTACCCATTCGAGGTGCTCGACCCGCCCGAGCTCCGAGACGCCCTGGTCGCGCTCGGCCGGCGGATGCTGGACGCCGGGGAGTCGGAGATTTTTGAGGGGTAGATCCGGCCTCCGGACCTCTCAAACATCTCCGACTACCCCCGCGCTCCACCGGCTAGCGGTCGGGGGAGGCTGCGTCACGTCAGGTCACGTCAGGTCACGTCAGGTCAGGTGCCGGCCTCGCCCCGCCGCCCAGGGCCGCCGCGATCTGGTTCCAGCGCGCGATCTCGCAGCCGTTGGTCTTCTTGTACGACGCGTCGACCGGCTCGCCGCGCCAGACACCCCGGATCGTCGCGGTCTCGGGGCCGCCCCACACGTCGGTGCAGTTCACATCGGCCGGCACCGGGTCGAAGGGGCGGGTGGCCCGGGCGAGCGCCGTACACGCGCCTGTTGGGTTCGGGTGACTGCCACCCGGCGGGTCGCAGGTGAGGGTCCAGGTCACGGCTCCGGAACCGTCCTTGACCACGATCGTGAGCCGGGTCGACGGGACCGAGTCTGCGTGTTCCGGGGTGTCCACCTTGGCATTCTGCGCCCCGCAGCCGGCCAGGAGAAGGAGCTGGCTACCCCGACAGCACCTCGCCACCCGCGAGCTCGACCAGGCGGGCGGCGACCAGCTCGAGGTCGGCACGGGTGGCGTCGGGGTCGGGGAGGGGGAGCAGGTCGTCCCAGTGGGAGAGGAAGGTGCCGCGCAGCTGCTCCATGCCGGTCGGCCGGCCCATCAGCCACCAGTGCAGGTGCTCGACGCCGTCGCCCCAGCGGGCGACCTGGATCCGTGGGATGTCGAGTACGTCGACGGCCGCCCGCTCGGCGTACATCAGGAGCTCGCCGAGCCGGGCGGCCTCCTCACGCGTCAGGTCGGACAGGTCGGCATGCCGGCGCGGCATCAGGAAGGCCCCGAACGGCAGCGACGAGCCCTCGAAAGGTACGCCGAGCATCGCCACCTCATCGCGCCACACGACGTACTCGCCGGCCGCCTCGCCGCGACTCTTCTGACACTGGACGCAGTCCCGGCCGGCCCCTCCGGCTCGCGGCCGCTCGCTGCCGGGAGCCGCCAGCGGCCGGGTGGTCAGCTCGCCGTCGAAGGGCCAGGTCGGCCAGTCGGGCCAGTTCGACGGACGGTAGCCGTCGGCGGCGATGGCGGCGGAGACACGGGCGTACCATTCGGTGGCAGACTCGGGCATGTGCCGATCCTGCCATCGCGGGACCGGGCCAGACACCGGGTTCGGGCCGGCTACCCGCAATCCAGCCCCCCGAACCCGTCAGCGCAGGCCGTTGATGTTCAGGCGCAGCGTGTAGAGCGTGCTGGTCGCGGTCACGAACAGCTGGTTGAGCCGCGGCCCTCCGAAGCAGAGGTTGGAGGCGGTCTCGGGGAGTACCAGTTGGCCGAGCAGGTCGCCCTCCGGGTGAACGCCGCGACGTACTCGCCTTCGTCACGTTGGCCTCCGACGCCTGGGTCGGCGACGAGAAGACCCGCGAGCGGCTGGCGGCAATCCCCGAGGTCGAGGCCGCGTACGTCGTCGCGGGGTGACGCGTCGCTGCTGGTCAAGGTGCGCATCACGACCAACCAGCGCCTGCAAGGCGTGCTGCGAGATCTCTACGACCTGACCGGCGTGACCGGCACCAGCTCGACCGCCGTACTCGAGATCTTCTTTGAGCGGTCGATGTACCTCGGCGACGACTGAGAGGTGAGCGCGACCGGAGCGGCGCGACCCGGGTCGGGGACAATGGCGACATGTCGCAGAAGATCCGTGCCAACTCCGTGCTGCCCGCCCGCCGCGAGGCGGTCACCCTCGAGACCGCCGACGGGCTGAGCCTGGTCGCGGAGCTGGCCCGGCCGCTCGACCGGGAGCCGGTGGCGACGCTGGTCTGCCTGCACCCGCTGCCCACCCACGGCGGCATGATGGACAGCCACGTCTACCGCAAGGCGGCGTTCCGGCTGCCCGCGCTGGCCGGGATCGCCGTACTCCGCTTCAACACCCGCGGGACCTGGAGCGAGCAGGGCACCAGCGAGGGGTCCTTCGACAACGCCGTCGGTGAGCAGTACGACGTCGCCGCCGCCATCGAGTACGCCGAGTTCCACGACCTGCCCAACATCTGGCTGGTCGGCTGGTCGTTCGGCACCGACCTGGCGCTGATGCACGGGCTCGACCCGGCCGTCCAGGGCGCGATCCTGCTGAGCCCACCGCTGCGGTTCAGCACCCCCGAGCACCTCGCCGAGTGGGCGTCGTCGGGCAAGCCGGTGAGCGCGTTCGTGCCGGAGTTCGACGACTACCTGCGGCCGGCCGCGGCGGCCGAACGGTTCGCGGCAATCCCGCAGGCCGAGGTGGTGCCGTTCGCGGGAGGCAAGCACCTATGGGTCGGCGACGCGGAGAAGGTGCTCGACGCGATCGTGGCCCGGGTGGCGCCCGGCGTACCCACACCGCTGCCGACCGAGTGGGACGGCCCGATGGAGACGGCCGACACCAGCGCCTACAACGCGCACAACCTGTCGGCGTACAAGGACGTGCCGGTGCCGGGTCCGCGCAGTCGTCGGGGTAGTCCGTGACGATCCCGCTATCCCCTGATCGATTAACCCTGACAGGAACGTCACGGACTACCCCGACCGGTTGACAAAGGAGCCCTCTCGATCTAATACTCTGATTGGAGTATTCGAGACGGAGGAAGTCATGGCTCGCCGCAAGTTCACCAACCTGCTGGCCCTCGCCGTGCTGTCGTGTCTCACCGAACGGCCGATGCACCCCTACGAGATCTCCCAGACCCTGCGCCAGCGCGGCAAGGACCAGAGCATCAAGCTCAACTACGGAGCGTTGTACGGCGTGGTCGAGTCGCTGGCCAAGGCGGGCTTCATCGAGCCGCGCGAGACCGTGCGCGAGGGCAAGCGTCCCGAGCGCACCATCTACGCGATCACCGAGGCCGGCAAGGCCGAGCACGACGACTGGCTGGCCGAGCTGGTGTCCACGCCGGTGCGGCAGTACCACTCGCTCGAGGCAGGACTCGCGCTGGTCGCTGGGCTCGCGCCCGACCAGGCGGCCAGGCTGCTGGGTGAACGGGCCGAGCGGCTGGAGCGCGAGATCGCGGACGCCGACGGCGTACTCAAGGAGTGTGCGGAGATGGGGCTGCCGCAGCTGTTCGTCGTAGAGGAGGAGTTCCGGCGGGCGATGCTGGCGGCCGAGCTGGCCTATGTCGCCGACCTGGTCGCGGCCATCCGCGATGACACGCTGGGCGGCATCGGCGGCTGGCGCAAGGTGCACGAGCTGATCGCGTCGGGCCGCACGTTCGAGGAGATCATGAACGACCCCGTGAAGCATCTCGGCGAGGCGGGACGGATGTTCCAACCGCCGCCCGAGTGAAAGAAAACCCCCGGCTGGTGCGGCAACACCGACCGGGGGCCCAACCGAGAGCCGATCCGAAGACCCGCTCCAGTCGCAAGGACGAGTCTAAGGGGAGGCTCCTTCACCGAAGGAGAACCCCGCATGCCATACGAACATGCGCTGCAGGCCGTCGACCTGCGCAAGTCCTACCCGGCCGGGAAGGGCGCGGACCCGGTCCGCGCGCTCGACGGCCTCAGCTTCGCCGTCGCTCGCGGCACCGTCTTCGGGCTGCTCGGCCCCAACGGTGCCGGCAAGTCCACAACCGTGAAGATCATGTCCACGTTGTCGCGCGCCGACTCCGGGACGGCCACGGTCGCCGGCGTCGACGTCGCGGCCGATCCGGTCGGCGTACGCCGTCGCATCGGGCTGGTCTCGCAGAAGCCGTCCAGCGACCCGATGGCCACCGGGCGCGAGAACCTCGTGCTCGCCGGCCGGATCCAGGGGCTCGCCAAGTCCGAGGCTCATGAGCGGGCGACCTGGCTGCTGGGTCGCTTCGGCCTCGCCGACGCGGCCGACCGGCTGGTGCGCACCTGGTCGGGCGGCATGAGCCGCAAGCTCGACGTCGCGATCGGGCTCGTGCACAAGCCGGAGGTGCTGTTCCTCGACGAGCCCACCACCGGGCTCGACCCGGAGGCACGCGCCGAGATGTGGGCCGAGATCGCTCGGCTCGCGGGCGACGACGAGATGACCGTGCTGCTCACGACCCACTACCTCGACGAGGCCGACCGGCTCGCCCATCGGCTGGCGATCGTCGACCACGGGCAGGTCAAGGCCGAGGGCACGCCAGAGGAGCTCAAGAGCGAGCTGCGCGGCGATGCGGTCGTGGTCGAGGTGACCTCGCCGGCGGACGCCGTACTCGCGACGCCGTTGGTCTCCGGGCTGGCCGGGCTCTCCGACGTGCTGGTCGACGGTACGACGCTGCGCGCGCGGGCCGAGTCGGGTGCCCGCGCCGTACCGGCGGTCTTCGCGGCGCTCGACGACGCCGGCATCATCGTCGCCAGCGCGACGGTCGCGCGGCCGTCCCTCGACGACGTCTACCTGCGGTACGCCGGCCGGGCGTACGCCGCCGCCGAGCTCGAGGAGGTGGCCCGATGAGCACGCTGGTGGCGCACTCGGCCTACCTCACCAACCGCTCGGTCAAGGCGCTGGTCCGCCAGCCGATCTTCTTGGTGCTGACGCTGATCCAGCCGATGGTGTGGCTGTTGCTGTTCGGGCAGCTCTTCAAGTCGGTCGTGACGATCCCGGGGTTCGGGGGAGAGGGCTCCTACATCGAGTACCTCACGCCGGGTGTGGTCGCCATGACCGCGCTCTTCTCCGCGGCCTGGGCCGGCACGGTCTACATCGACGACATGCAGCGCGGGGTGATGGACCGGCTGCTCGCCTCGCCGGTCTCGCGCGGGGCGATGATGAACGGCACGCTGGCCTACCAGTCGATCACGTCGACGGTGCAGACGCTGATCGTGCTGGGCGTCGGCTGGCTGATGGGCGCGCGGTTCGCGTGGAGCGGCGTCGTACTCACGATCGCGGCGGCGATCCTGCTGACCGTGATCTTCGCGGCGCTGTCCAACGCGGTCGCGCTGCTGGTGCGGCAGCAGGAGGCGCTGATCGGGATCAGCCAGTTCACCGCGCTGCCGCTGACCTTCCTGTCGTCGGCGGTGATGAACCCCGGCCTGGCGCCGGGCTGGATCGGCACCGCGGCGACGTACAACCCGCTCGACTGGGCGGTCGTCGTCTCGCGCCAGACGCTGCTGGGTACGCCGGACTGGGCCGCGGTCTGGCCGCGGCTGGCCGCCCTGGTCGTGGCCGCCGGGCTGATGGCCTGGCTGGCGACTCGGGCGTTCGGGGCCTACCAGAAGTCCGTCTGAGGGCAGCTCGCCTCTGACGTCATTCGAACCGAGCCGTAGATGGCTCGGTTCGGATGACGTCCCGCCTCAGGCCGACTCTCCGTCGGCCCGGCGGGCCCGGTACGCCGCCACCGCTGCCCGGTTGCCGCACGCGATGCTGCAGAACCGCTTCGAACGGTTCCGCGACAGGTCGAGTACGACGCCACCGCAGTCCTCGTCGGCGCAGATGCCGAGGCGAGACAGCTCGTCCGCGCGGATCAGGTCGATCATCGCCATCGCGGTCTCGACCGAGATCCGGGTGGCGAGCGGGGCCTCCGGGTCGACCGCGTGGATGTGCCAGTCGAACTCGCCGTGCCGCACCAGCTGGGGGACCGCGGAGGCGTCGGCGAGCATCCGGTTGACCTGCGCGACCGCGTCGTCGCGCTCACTCGTCAGCAGGGTCCGCAGCGCTGGCCGCAGTGCGCGGACCTGGTCGAGCTCGGCGCGGTCGCGGCGGTGCGAGCCGGTGTACTCGTGCTCGACGAAGAACGCGTCCAGGTCGTCGACGGTCGTCATCGTGTCCGGCTCCTGGGCGGAGTTGGCGAGGGCGACGGCCGCCAGGAGCGACAGTTCGGTGTCATGAGCAAAAACCATGTTGACAGATTACAACACTCAGGCCTACTGTCATGAGTCATGGCGACGATGACACATGACACTATCGTGATGACGAGGTCTCGACTGGGTGGAGGCCTGGGTTTCGCCGGGTTGTCCGCCATGTCGTTCGGGCTCTCCGGAGCGCTGGCCAGGGGACTGCTCGACGCCAGTTGGAGCCCGGGTGCGGCCGTGGCCGTCCGGATCCTCATCGCCGCGGCCGTGCTCGTCGTACCCGCGCTGCTCGCAATTCGTGGACGCTGGAGCCTGGTGCGCCGGAACCTGCCGCTGCTCGCCGGCTACGGGCTGGTGGCGGTGGCCGGCTGCCAGCTGGCCTACTTCAACGCCGTCGAACACATGCAGGTGGGCGCCGCTCTCCTGATCGAGTACACCGCTCCGGTCGCGGTCATCGGGTGGCTGTGGCTGCGACATGGCCAGCGCCCGGGGAGGCTCACCCTGCTGGGCGGCGCGGTTGCCGCCGCGGGGCTCGTGCTGGTCCTCGACCTGGTGTCGGGTGCGCACCCGAGCACGGTCGGCGTCCTGTGGGCGCTCGGGGCGATGGTGGCGGTCGCGACGTACTTCGTCATCTCGGCCGATGAGGCCAACGGGCTGCCCCCGATCGTCCTGGCCGCCGGAGGCCTGGTCATCGGCGGGCTCGCGTTGCTGGGCGCCGGCGTGGTCGGTGTGGTGCCCCTGCAGGCAAGCACGCGCGACGTGACGTACGCCGCCGGCACCGTCCCCTGGTGGCTGCCGCTGCTCGGGCTGGGGCTCGTGACAGCGGCGCTCGCCTACGTCACCGGCATAGCCGCCAGCCGTCGGCTCGGCTCCCGGCTCGCGTCGTTCGTGGCACTCCTCGAGGTCCTGGCGGCGCTGGTCTTCGCCTGGCTCATCCTCGACGAGCTGCCGAGGAGCATCCAGCTGGTCGGAGGCGTCCTGGTGCTGACCGGCGTCGTGGTCGTGAAGCTCGGCGAGCCCGGCCCGGCCGGCACGACCCCGAAGCGGGCGGCCACCACCGATGCCGCGCCGGATGTCACGGTGAGCTGCTGAGGCGACTCTCGAGCCATGGGTGGGGCCTGGCCGGAAGCGTCAGCGGCCGCGCCATCGTGGCGCCCGCTTCTCGGCGAAGGCTCGGGGTCCTTCGACGGCGTCCTCGGATTGCAGCATCAGCTCATAGCTCGGCAGCTCTCCCGAACGCAGCCGGCGGAACCCGTCTCGCACGTCGAGCGAGGCGGTCGTGGCCAGCACCTCCTGGATGGCTGCGACCGCAAGCGGCGCTCCGGCGCACACCTCCCGGGCGAGGGCGAGCGCGGAGGTCATCAGGTCCTCGTGCGCGACTACCCGGTTGACCAGACCCCAACGACCCGCTTCCTCGGCCGACATGCGACGCGCGGTGAGCAGCAGTTCCCTGGCCACCACGTCGGGCAGCCGGCGGGGTAGCCGGAGCAGGCCGCCGGAGTCGGCCACGATGCCCAGGCGCACCTCGGGGAGGGCGAGCTCGGCATGGTCCGCGACGACGATGAGGTCTGCCGCCAGAGCGAGCTCGAAGCCCCCGCCCAGGGCCGCGCCGTTGACCGCGGCGATGACCGGCTTGGTGCGACCGAAGAGCTCGGTGAGACCACCGAAGCCGCCGGGTCCGTGATCGGCATCGACGGCCTCGCCCGCGGCGGCGGCCTTCAGGTCCCAACCGGCGGAGAAGAACCGGTCACCGGCCCCCGTCAGCACCGCCACGCGCAGCGACGGGTCCTCCTGCAGCCGCTGGAACGCGTCGTACAACGCGTGACTGGTGGCGACGTCGATGGCGTTCGCCTTGGGTCGGTCCAGGGTGACGACGAGTACGCCGTGGTCGACCTCCATGCGCACCGGTTCGCTCAACGGGGTCTCCTCGAGGTCACGTCGCGGGGCTCTCTCGCGGCACGTCGGGCTCAGCCAACCGGATCAGGGCGTCCACCGCCACCGCACCCTGCGAGAGCACGAGCAGGGGATTCACCTCGAGCTCGACAAGCCGGTCGGCGTGGTCGTGGGCGAAGGCCACGATCGCCTGGATCGCCTCGATCACGGCGTCGAGCCCGAGGCCCCCGCCCCGAAAGCCCTCCAGAACCGGGTAGATCCGCAGGCTCTTGAGGGCTGCGTGGATCTCTGCTGCCGTCGCGGGTAGGAGGATCGTGGCTGCGTCCTGGATCAGCTCGACGAGTACGCCGCCGGCGCCGACAGTCACTGCCGGGCCGAGCTGAGGGTCTCTCTGGACGCCGACGATGAGCTCCAGCTCCGCACCCTCGACCATCCGTTCGACGAGGAACCGGTCGCTGAGTCCGGCCATGCTCGCGACTGCTCGCCGCACGGCGGCCTCGGAGTCCAGCCCGACGTGCACACCTCCGATCTCCGACTTGTGCGCGAGGTCGGCGGACAGCGCCTTGACCACCACCGGGAACCCGAGCTCGGACGCGAGCGCCGGCGCCTCCGCAGCGCTGTTGGCCACGGCAGACCCTGGAACGACGAGGCCGTACGACGCGAGGACGGCCTTCGCGTGGCCCTCGTCCCACTGGGTCACGGGCCCCGACGACGCGGCCGGCACAGGCGCAAGCGGCCGGATCTCGTCGACGACTGCCTGCGCGGCCCCGATCTGCTGGGCCGCGACCAGGGCGGCCAGACAGCTCCGGATCCCCTGCATCGGGGCGATGCCGGCCGACACGAGGCGCTCGCCGACGTACTCCGGTATCCCCTCGGGGAGGGAGGCCACGACACAGGCGCGAGCTCCCGTCCGCCGCTGCGCCGCCTCGAAGGCCGCGATCGTGGTCTCGAACTCGGAGACGTCGCAGCGGTCGGCCCGCGGGAAGTCCAGCATCAGCAGGTGGCAGTCGACCTGCGCGCCGAGGAACGCCGTGAAGCAGGCGGTCAGCGCGTCCGGGTCACCCCAGATGTAGGTGTGGTAGTCCAGCGGGTTGCGCACCGAGACGCGGTCACCCAGGACCTCGTGCAGGCGGGTCTGCGTCGCTGAGGAGAAGTCCGGAAGCGTGAGGCCGTGCGTGTGGGCGAGGTCCGCCACGTGCGCGGCCTCACCCCCGGAGCAGCTGGCCGACGCGATCCGCGGGCCCGGCAGGCTGCCATGGACGTGCAGCAGCTTGAGCGTCTCGAGGAAGGTCTCGACGTCGTGGACGCGGGCGATGCCGAGCCGGCGGAACAGCGCGCTGACGAGTACGTCGGATCCAGCCAGCGAGCTCGTGTGGCTGAGAGTGACGCGGGCGCCCAGCTCCGACGAGCCCGACTTGAGGGCCACGATGGGCACCCGCCTGCGCAGGGCTTCGATCGCGACTCGGGAGAGCGCGGCGACGTCGGGGATCTCCTCGAGGTACAGCCCGATCGCCGTGACCCGGGAGTCCGCCAGCATCCCCTCGACCAGGTCGACGACGCCTGTCACGGCGCTGTTGCCGATCGTGACCAGCTGGGCGATCGGCAGCGACCGCTGCTGCATGGTGAGGTTCTCGGCGATGTTCCCGCTCTGGGCGATCACCGCGACGCCGCTCCCGACGCGCGAGCCGCCGTGCTGCTCGGGCCACAGAGCGGCGCCGTCGAGATAGTTCAGCAGGCCGAGGCAGTTGGGGCCGATGAGGGCCATGTCCCCGGCCGCCGCCACCAGCTCGCGTTGGAGCGACGCGCCGTACTCGCCGTCCTCCGCGAACCCGGACGCGTGGCAGACGACGCCGCCCACACCGAGCCGAGCGAGATCGGCGACCACCTTGACGGTCGCTTCCCGTGAGACCGCGACGAAGGCCGCGTCGGGCACACCCGGGAGCTGGGACAGGTCGGCAAAGCACGGCAGCCCACCGAGGGTCTCCCGGGTCGGGTGGACGGGCCAGATCTCGCCGTCGAAGCCGATCTCCCGGCATTGGCGGACGGCCACGTCGGCCGGCCGCCCGCCGACGACGACAAGGCTACGGGGAGCGAGCAGTCGTCGCAGGTGGGTGCCCACGACCGGCTCAGGCTCCGAGCGGGCGGAGCATCGACCGCGAGATGATGTGGCGCTGGATCTCGCTCGTGCCGTCCCAGATCCGCTCGACCCGGGCGTCCCGCCAGAACCGCTCGATCGGGAGCTCGTCCATCAGGCCCATGCCGCCGTAGATCTGCACCGCCTGGTCGGTGATCCGCCCGAGCGCCTCGGACGCGAAGACCTTGGCCATCGCCGCGTCCTGGTCGGTCATCGTGCCCTGGTCGAGCTTCCACGCGGCTCTCAGCGTGAGCAGCTCGGCGGCCTCGAGCTCGGTGGCCATGTCCGCGAGCGGGAACCCGACGCCCTGGAACCGGCCGATCGGCTGTCCGAACTGCACCCGCTCGGCGGCCCACCGGGTCGCCATCTCCAGCACCCGACGTGCGCGGCCGACGCTGCTGGCGGCGACGGTCAGGCGGCTCGCACCGAGCCACTCACCCATCAGCTCGAAACCGCGCCCTTCCTCGCCCAGGCGGTTGGCCGCCGGCACCCGACAGCCCTCGAAGGACAGCTCGCTGTGGTGGTAGCCGCGGTGCGACACGCTCGCCGGGCCGCGTCGCACGATCAGGCCGGGAGTGTCGAGGTCGACCAGGAAGCCGGTGATGAGGTTCCTGCGGCCAGCCGCGGTGTCCTCCT
>WNGB01019768.1_pt1 | contig 13321 bp, 11 predicted proteins | sample 5400681 | NCBI WGS metagenome assembly WNGB01 (sample SAMN13153367, study PRJNA577476) | soil metagenome | isolation source: 115 cm soil or saprolite under grassland replicate 2 | place: USA:California | collected 2016-06-15 | reverse complement strand
TCCGGGGGTGGTTCGTGGGGCCATGGAAGGATCGTCTACTCGCGGGGCGAGAACCAGGCAGCCAACACTGACCCGTTGGTGCGGGAGGACCTCGCCGCCGCGTCAGTGCTTCTCACGGCCCTTCTGCTCGCGATCGTGGTCGCCGTCCTCACGCGGATCGATCCGCCTTTCGGAACGTTCGCACTCGTCATGGGCATCGCGACGATCATCGTCGCGTCGCAAAGCGAGCAATGGCGCTTTCTTCCCGCAGCGGTCGCCGGCGGCCTGCTCGTGGACATACTCGTCCGGTTCACGCCGGGCCGCAGCAGGGCGAGCGTCGCGGGAGCTGCGTCGGCGGTAGCGTTCGTCCTTGGGCTGGCTGCCACAGTGGCGCTGACGGCCGGACTTGGCTGGTCGCCCACCCTCCTGCTCGGGGTTGCCGCTGGGAGTGGTGTGCTGGGATGGGGCGTTGGTGCGCTACTCGGCCCGCGCAACGAGAAACCGGAGGCGGCCGGATGACCCGATCCGCGGAACGGTTAGCGATCCTCGGGCTCGTCGGCGTCGGCCTTGCGGCCCTTCAGCAGTTCGGACCGTTCCTGTGGCCCTATGCGCCTCCGACGTCGATCACCCCGCTCAACCAGGCCTGGTTCTTCGTGGTCGAGCTCCTCTGGGTCGCGGCCATGTTGATCACCTATCGTCGCGATCCGACCGGGCCGATGTGGAGACTGTTCCTTCTGTACCAGGTCGTCGGTGCGATCGGCGTCATCTGGGTCTTTCCGACATCGCTGACGTGGACGCTCAGTCAGCTGTCGATCGGAATCGGCAGCGTCGTCTTCGTCCACCTGGTGCTCGCGTTTCCCACTGGCCGCCTGACCGACCGCTACGACCGCCTTCTCGTGATCGGAGCCTACACGCTCATCGTAGCGACGCGGATAGCGTGGCTCGTCGTCTGGAGTCCCGGTCCCTCGGTCGACAAGGTTGGCTTCTCGCCGCGAAACCCGTACGTGATCTGGCCCAATGCCGACCTCGCCCGGGCCCTCGGGCCCGGGGGGATCGTCCTGATCGCGGCTCTCCTCTACGTTGCCGTCCTCGTTGGGTTGTGGCGACACTGGCAGCGCGCCAGCCCGGCGGTGCGACGTGCCCTGCTACCGATCACCGTGGCCGCGCCGCTGCAGCTTGCGATCATCGTGGCCTGGCACCTCGCCGACGCCAACTCATCCGGGTTGAGCGGTCTCCGGACGGCGCTCCAGCACCCAGTCGTCGGACTCGCCGGCGTCGTCTTCCCGGTCGGATTCCTCCTGGGCCTGGTGCGCACGCGGCTCGCCCGCGGCTCCATCGCCGATCTGGCCGTCGAGCTGGGTCGCGGAATTCCGCTCGGCGGCCTGCGCGACACGCTCGCGCGTGCGCTCCGCGATCCAACCCTCGCCCTGGCCTTTCCCGCACCGTCCGGTGGCGGATTCGTGGATCCGGATGGGCAGCCGATCGAGCTGCCGTCCACGTTGGGTCGCGAGCGGGCGGTCGCGCGTCTCGCACGGGATGACGAGACCCTCGCCGTTCTCGTCTACGACCCGGCCATCGAGCGCGAGGACCCCGGCCGGCTGGAGGCGGTCGGGTCGGTGGCCCGTCTGGCGCTCGAGAACGAGCGGCTCGCGGCGCAGGTGCGCGCCCAGCTCGAGGAGGTCCGCGCATCGCGCGCCCGAATCGTCGAGGCGGCGGACGCCGAGCGGCGCAAGATCGAGCGAGACCTTCACGACGGCGCACAACAGCGCCTCGTGGCCCTCGCGATGCGGCTCGACCAGGCGCGCGAGGGATCGGCGGGTGCGGCCGCCCTGATCGACTCGACGACCGCAGAGCTGCTGACCGCGATCCGGGAGGTCCGCGATCTCGCCCATGGCCTCCATCCCACGATCCTCACTGAGTCGGGCCTGGCGGCGGCCGTGGAAGCGCTCGCCGAGCGAACGCCCTTTCCTGTCACGACGGACGTCACGGAAGCCCGTTTCGCGACTGAGATTGAGGTCGCCGCCTACTACGTGATCGCGGAGGGTCTCACCAACATCGCGCGCTACGCCGGTGCGACGGAGGCGCGAGTCGAGGTGGCAGCGGTCGACGGACGACTGCTCGTGACCGTCACCGACAACGGGCGCGGCGGCGCCGATCCGGCCAAGGGCTCGGGTCTGCGCGGCCTGGCCGACCGGCTCGCCGCGATCGGCGGCGAGCTCGATCTGACCAGTCCGTCGGGCGCCGGCACGACGCTCACCGCCAGCCTGCCCGCGCGCGGGTAGGTGGCCGGCCCTCCGTTATCCGGCGAGCGCGGCGCAGCGAGCCGCGAGGAGCTCATCGGCGCCCGGGAAGGTGCCGTGCCGGGTCGCGGCCGCGACCTGGTCGATGTCCGGGATGCCGAATGGGCCGATACCCGTCACGACGCTCGGGATGATCACCAGACCGGCCGTCACCGCGCCCTGTGCGGCCGCCTCGAGCCCCGTCAGCAAGGCCAGCGCGGCGTCGCCCACATCGTTGCCCTCATAGAACGTGTGCAGCCGGGCAGGATTGGGAAACGTGAACGATCGACCGGTTTCGGGCGAGAACCAGGTCGACGTCGACAGTTCCTGGTCCAACTCGAGAACCACTGTGCCATCGGCATCGCCGGATCGGGACGGCAGAAATCGCGGGTTGGCGCAGTCGCGGAATCCGGATGCACCACCAGCGAGGGGTGCTCGCTCGTCCTGATGCGATCCGGCTGAAACGGCAGGCTCGGTCGCAACGGCTCGGCCGCGCGGCCAGAGGCTCGATGATCCGGTCAATGGCCCGCCAGCGTCAGGACCGGCCTCGAGACCGGCAGCAGGACCCGCCGAGGCTGCAGCGCCCGGCCGACGAGGAGCTGAAGATGCTCCTCCGGGAGCTCCGCGTCTCGTTGCCCGGCGTGCAGGTCCTGTTCGCGTTCCTCCTGACGGTCCCGTTCAACCAGCGGTTCAAGGAGCTGGATCCGGTCGACACGGCGGTCTTCGTGCTGGGCGTCCTTGCCGCCGCCCTCGCGGCCGTCCTGTACATCGCCCCCTCGGCGGCCCATCGTGTCCTCTGGCCCGACACCGCGGCGGACGAGGAAGCTCTCGTCCGCCGCTCCAATCAGCAGGCGATCGGGGCGCACGTTTTCCTCGGGCTCGCCATGGTCACCAGCGTGTTCGTGGTGGTCGACTTCATCTTCGGTCGGCTGCCAGCCCTGACCGTTGGCGTCGTCCTGATCGTGCTCATCGGCCTGCTCTGGTTCCGGGCCCCCCGGCGGTCGTCTCGATCGGACTAGGCAGAGGTTCCCCGGTCAGGACGCCAGACGGAATCCATTCCGGACGGATGAGGGGATGAGTGCTATCCCTCGGAACTCAACCCCAGGAACGAGTGGTCACACGGAAGCTCGGCGCAGGTAGCGGGCGTAGGGTCTTCACCGAAAGACCTGCTCGGAGGGCGCGCCATGAAACAGGCGATCGCCGTTGGATTCGTGCTTGCAGTCGCATATGGAGTATCTGCCTGCGGACCCGCAGCGGCGACGCCGTCTATCCCGGCGCCGTCGGCGACCGCCAATCCGACTCCGGCTGCACCCTCACCGGCATCGGGCGCAGAAGCACATGAGACCGATCGCGCCGCCAAACTCGAGTTCCGTGGCGCCAATTTCTACGAGGTCCCGGATCCTCTCCCGCCCGGCGATCGCGGCACGCTGATCCGGCTGCAGAGCATGCGTCAGGTGCTCCACCGCGTGTACCGCGTGCTCTACCACTCGACGTCGGTCGACGGGACGGACGTCGCCGTGTCCGGAACGGTGTGGGTGCCGAGCGAAGCCCCGCCGTCCGATGGCTATCCGATCGTCGCCTGGGGACCGGGCAACAACGGTTCCGGCGATCCCTGCGCATATTCGCGCGCGGGCACCCCCGAGGAGATCGACTACAACCCACTGATGTTCAATTTCCTGAGGGCGGGGTACGTGGTCGCCTACACCGACTACCAGGGTCACGGCACCCGGTATCCGTACCTGTTCGCCGTTCCCGAAAGCTCGACGCACAGCCTGCTCGATGCCGCGCGCGCGGCGCGCGACCTGCTGGGTGACGTCGCGAGCAATCGCGTCGTGGTGGCCGGCCACTCACTCGGCGCGGATGCCGCGGCGGCCAGCCTCCAGCATGGTCGCACGTACGCCGGTGAGCTCGATGTGCGCGGCGCGCTCATCGTGGAGGGCGGTGCGGACGTGGCGGAGCTCATCGCCAATGCGACGGCCGGCGTAAATGCGTCAGGCGTGGTGCAGGGAATCGCCGGGTGGGCGTCGGCCTATCCCGAGCTCGACCCGGCCGACGTCCTCACGGCGCGTGCGCTCCGAGATGTCGGATCCCTTGAGTCGAGCTGCGGGACGGCGCAGTCCTTCTCCGGTCGACCGGCGAAGGACATCTTCGCCGCTCATCCACGCAACGTCGCAGCGTGGAACAAGCGCATCGAAGCGAGTACGGTGAAGCAGGTGCCGTTCCCGGCATTCTTCGTGGTGGCTGAGACGTCGGCGAGTCATGTCCAGCAGATCCGCACGGTTGCCCAGCGCCTGTGCCGCGTGTCTCCGGCAGTTCGCCTCGAGGTCTACCCGGGCACCGACCACGACGGCGTGCTCCAGGCGGCCCTGCAGGACTACATCCAGTGGATCGCCGACCGCTTCGCGGGTGTAGCCGCCGCCGGCAACTGCAACGGCTGACCCACGGTTCGGGCGACCCACCAGCAGGGCATCTGCGTCCTCAGGCGTGGTCAGCCCTCCCAGGCTGCGCCTTCCCGCCGAACAGGACGACCCCGGCGATAACGATCCCCACGGCGAGCAGCGCAATGGCGCTGACCTGGAAGGGCAGGGGAACATCGTCGCCTCGGTCAGTCCAGCTGCTAATGACGCCGAGCACCACGACAAGGAACGCCGCACCCTCGAGCACCCATAACCAGGGCGGCTCCGACCGGACGCGTTGCCATTGGCACCCGCCCCCGACGGGCAAGATGCATCTGTCACTGTGCCGACACTTGCCCTCCGACTCGACACAACCGGCCCTTCGCAGCGTCAACGCGGCATCGGCCCGGCAGTGTTGCACCAGATGTGCGGCGTCCGGGCGAGAAGGGGAACGACATGCGACCGGTCAGGGCCCTCTTGGGCGCTCTCATCCTCATCGTTGCGACGGCCAGCACGGCCGCCGCGGTCCCGGGGTCGAGCTTCGATCACGCCAAGCTGTACTACGTCTCGGTCGGCGACTCGCTCGCGGCAGGCGTCCAACCGATCGGCGACCCGGACGATCTCTTCCGCACGGAGGAGGGCTATGCGGAGCAGTTGCTCGACAAGGCCCATGCCCAGCTGCCCAAGCTCTCCCTCGTCAAGCTCGGCTGCCCGGGCGAGACGACCACCACGATGATGAACGGCGGAATCTGCTCGTATCCACACGGGTCGCAGCTCGACGAGGCGATCGCCTTCCTGCGCGCTCACCAGGCGCTGGTGGCGTTCGTCACGATCGACATCGGGGCGAACGACTTCCCGTGCTACGACGTGCAGTGCATCTCGACCGGAGTGTCGTCGATCCAGACCAACCTTCCATCCATCCTCACCGCCCTGCGGGAGGCGGCCGGTCCCGGCGTGCCGATCGTCGGCATGACTCTGTACAACCCGTTCCTTGCGGCGTGGCTCCTTGGCCCTGACGGTCAGGTCTACGCTCAGTTCAGCGCGACGCAGCTGATCGGCCCGGTCAACGCGCTGTTGCATGGCATCTTCGAGGCATATGGAGTCGGCGTCGCCGACGTCGAAGGCGCGTTCTCGTCGAACGACTTCACGACGCTCGTCGAGCTTCCGGGCGCCGGCACGGTGCCGATCAACGTCGCGAAGATCTGCATGTGGACCTGGGTCTGCGCGCCGCCCCCACTCGGGCCGGACAACCACGCCAATGCGGCCGGCTACGGGGCGATCGCCGGAGCATTCGCGATCGAACTCGGGCTCTGAACCGCAGCCTGGCGGCTCCGTTCGACGGGGCCGCCGGGCACATTCCCGCCGGACGCCGTTTCCGTCGCAATACGCTTCCGCCCAACGTCTGTGAGAGGTCATGCACGCTCTTCATCGCCTTGCCCATCGGATCCTGATGGCCGGAGTGTCTGCGAGCCTCGCCGCCGCGTGCTCGTCCGCGCCGTCGCCGAGCGAGGGTGCGAGCCCGACCGCCGGTGCCTCGGCGGCACAGATTGGCATTGCCAGCCCGACGCTCGCCCGTACTCCAGCCCCGTCGGCCACCCCCACAGCGACGCCGAAGCCGGGTCCGCTTGTGGTCAAGTGGCGCCGGGCAAGCGACCCGGCGACATCGACGCCGGGCGACTGGCAGGCAATGGACTACCCAGGACCCAGCTGGACGAAGCTCGGCAATCTGTACGTGATGGCCCTCGACGCGGAGGACACGCCGGCCAGGCTCTGGATCTCGGAGGACGCGCTGCACTGGAGACCGGTGATGGTCGAGCCCTCCGCGACCGACTCCCTCAGCGTGGCGGCAGTCACCACCGGCGGCTCGGGGCTTATCGCGATCGGTCAGGACCAGACCACCACTCCATCGAAGGCATTCTGGACGTCGGCGAACGGCACAGAGTGGACCCGTCTCTCGGATGCGAGCGCGGTCTTGACGCCAGGGCAGCTGTGGCTTCTTGGCTGGACCGGGCAAGGGATAGTCACCTTCGGCGGCGGTGCCGTGGACGTCACGCGATATCTGGGGCCACCGTTGCCCGCCGAAGACATCACGGCGGTCGCCGAGTCGGCCGGGAGCCTGATTGCATTCATCAGCAAGGAGGACTCGGGCCGCCCGCCGGAGGTGTGGCAGAGTGCCAACGCAGGCTGGCGGCAGGTCGGAACCGTCGAACGCGCAAACGGCGCATTCATCCATCGCGCGGTACATGGGTCCCTGGGCTGGGTCGCTCTCGGCTGCGGAACCGACTGCATGGCCCCAGCTGCCTGGACATCGAGCAACGGGACCACTTGGCGGCCTGCCAGGACGCCGCCGCGCGGCCACATCGTGGCTCTCCTGGCCGACCAATCCGGATTTGTAGCAGTTGGTGACCGCAGTACGTCGACCGGCGGATGCGTGGCGCTGGAGTGGGAGATCTTCGGCGAGACGTGGACCTCATCCGACGGTCGGACCTGGCGCCAGATGCCGGAACAGCCATTCTTCAACCGCGCCTCGATCCGCATGCTCCTCGTGCGAGGTCGAACGCTCATCGGGCTGGGCCTTACCCTGCCGCCCGAGAAGGCGCCCAAGTCGACGGCCTGGACGGCGAAGCTGCCTGAGGTGAGCGTGAGCTCCGCCACGGTTCCCGTCCAGACGCCCGCGCCAGCAACAGGCTCGAGCGGCTGCGGCGAGTGACGACCGGCCTACCGGTCGGGCTTCGGGATCAGGCGACGGATCGCGCGCGACCGGGCATGGCGGATGCCGGCCGCAGAGTGACCGCAGGCAATGTCGCGATCTCACCCGGGGCGAGCTCCAACCGCCATCGGCAGGCGATCGTCGCGAGGAGGAGCGTCGCCTCCATCATCGCGAACGACGCACCGATGCACTTCCGCGATCCCATCCCGAACGGGATGAACGCGCCACGCGGCAGGCGCTTCTCGAGCCCGTCGAGCCATCGCTCGGGGCGAAACGCATCGGGCTCAGGGAAGAAGCGGGGATCTCGGTGCAGCGCGTAGATGGAGATCAGGACGATGTGCCGCCTGGGAATCGGCACGGCGCCGATGACCGTCTGGCGGACCGCCTCGCGGCCGGTCACATAGGCGGGTGGGTAGAGCCGAAGCGTCTCGTTGACGACGGCCTGCGTATACGGCAGGGCCGGCAGGTCCTCCGGTGTCGCGGGCCGATCGCCCAGGACCGAGGCGACCTCGGCTTCCAGGCGGCCGCGGGCCTCCGAATTGCGATCGAGCAGCATGAATGCCCAGCTGAGCGTCAGCGCCGTCGTCTCGTGACCCGCCAGGAGCAGCGTCATGACCTCGTCCCGAACCTGCCGCGCGGACATCCCGGCGCCCTTCTCATCCCGGGCGAGAAGCAGCAGGGAGAGCAGGTCGCCCCGGTCCTCGTCCGGGCGGCGCTCCCGGATGATGTCGTAGACGATCTCGTCGAGGCGCCGGATCGAGCTCGCCAGGCGGCGATTGCCGGGCGTCGGCAGCCAGGTCGGGATGAGGAAGCGCAGGCTCGCGAACCGGCCGAAGTAGAAGTCCTGGATCTCCGTGCCAAGCCGGGCCACCTCCTGAATACGCGGGGTTACATCGGTGTCGAAGAGCGTCCGGGCGACGATTCGGAGCGTCAGCGCCGTCATCTCATCCTGCAGGTCGACGGCCCCGCCTTCGCGCCATGTCGCCACACGATCCTCGGCGTAGCGGGACATCGTCCGGCCATAGCCCGCGATCCGTTCGCGATGAAAGGCGGGCGACGCGAGTCGGCGATGGCGCAGCCACTCGTCGCCCTCGGCCGTCAGCAGGCCGTGGCCGAGAAGCGGGATCAGCATCCGGGTGCCGAAGCTCTTTCGGTAGTCGGCGGCGCGATCGACCAGCACCTCCTCGATCTCCGCCGGGCCATAGGCCATGTGGGCTCGGAACGGCCCGAAACGGATCGGGACGAAGTCACCATGCTCGTCACGCCAGCGCAGCATCACTGCCATCGGATCTGCGCCGTATTCGCTCATTGCCCCCGCCACGAGGGAGCCACCCGGCCCGGTTCCCGTGTAGCGGCGTTCGTAGGCCGGCGCCACTTGCGACCGTGACCGCGAGATGCGCTCGCCCGCGGTCGATGCCGGTTGCGTGACCGGTGCCTCGGTCGTCATCGCCGAACTCTAGTCCTGAATGCCGTCCGTCGCCATCGCGCGCGGCCACCCGCCGCCGGGGTCCAACGATCGTCGAAGCGAGCTGTCAGTCGAGACCCACGACCTGGAGCTCGTCGACGACTCGACCCGTCCCGGCTACTCGCTCGGCGACCGCCACGACCGTGTCTTCATCCTCGATGTCGGCGACGGAGCCGCGCAGGACGATCGTTCGGCCGTCGGTCTCGATTTCGAGGCCATCGGCGTAGTCGGTCGTCGCCGCGTCGGCGCGCAATGCCTCTCGGACGCGCTCGCTGACCTCGTCGTCCTCGGTGAGGAGCGCGCTGTGGTGGTCGGCGTCGAACGGCTCGTCATCGAGTGCGCTCGACCCGAAGCCCGCGGCGAACTCCGGCTCTCCCGCCCTGCCCACGGTGACCGGTGGGTCGGTGGGCGGGACGTAGGTCAGGCCCTCCTCGGCGGCCTCCATAGGGTCGTCTGTCTCACCTGCTCGGAGCTCGCGATCGGTGAGCGATTCGAGCGTCGCGCGGTCTGGGTCGCCTGCGATCGACCCGCCCATCGCCTCCAGATCGCCTTCGTCGATCGCCGTGGGCGTGGGCGCCTCGGCCCGATCCAGATCGTCGCGGTCCAGGAACGCGTTCTGGTCATCAGCTGCGTGCTCGCCAAGGCGCTCTCGCCGTTCGGCCGGATCGAAAGCTGGCTCCGCTTTGCGCTCGGCGGGTCGCTTGGGACGGTTGGAACCGGCCATCAGCCGCCTCCCTCGAGGTCTTCATGCCCGCGCTCGCTGCGCGTCAGAACGTCCAGACGCTGAGCCGCCGGTCCGGCATCCCGTCGGGGTCCGTTGCCGTGATGCAGACGAGCGTCCGTGCCAGGGACGATGCCACCCCTCGCCCTACCGTGCAAGCCGTGGCGCCAGTACGATCGGGCCGGGAGGCCATACCGCGGTCGGGGTTGTGCGGAGAGAGGCGCTCGGTCACCCTAGGCGCATGTTCGGAGGACGGCTCGCGACGCGCCCACTCGTCGCCCTCGCCCCGCTCGTGATTGCGGCGATCCTCGCGTCGGCGGCGCCCGTCGCCGCGGCCGACTTCCCCGCGCGGGATTCCCGGTACCACAACTACTCGGAAATGGTCGCCGACATCCGGGCGGTCCAGACGGCCCATCCAGACATCGTCCGCGTCTTCAGCATCGGCAAGAGCTACCAGGGCCGCGACATCTGGGCCGCGAAGATCAGCGACAACGTCGCCGTCGACGAGGCCGAACCGGAGGTCCTCTTCGACGCCCTGCACCACGCCCGCGAACACCTGACCGTCGAGCAGGCGCTCTATCTCCTCCATCTCCTGGCCGGCAACTACGGCAGGGACGCCCAGGTCACCTCGCTCGTCAACTCGCGCGAGATCACGATCATCTTCGCCGTCAACCCGGACGGCTTCATCTACGATCTGACCTGCACGCGGAGCAGCCACCCGCCCTACTGCGCCTGGCGCAAGAACCGCCAGCCCAACGCCGGGACCACGGCGGTCGGGACGGATCTCAACCGCAACTACGGCTACCGCTGGGCCTGCTGTGGTGGTTCGTCTGGTAACAAAGCCTCGAACACCTATCGCGGTCCCAGAGCCTGGTCCGCTCCCGAGGTCCGAGCCGTCCGCGACTACGTCCTGAGCCGCGTCGTCGGGGGAATCCAGCAGATCAAGGCGCACGTCACGCTCCACACGAACGGCCAGTTCGTCCTCTGGCCGTACGGCTACACGAGGACGGATATTCCCGCCGACATGACCGCCCTGGACCACCGAGTGTTCGTGGCGATGGGCCGGGCGATGGCCAGCCGCAACGGCTACACCGCCAAGCAATCGAGCGACATGTACATCACCGATGGCGACGAGATCGACTGGCTCTACGGCAGCCAGCGGATCTTCTCCTTCACCTGGGAGCTGTACCCGACCGAAACGGGTTCTGTCTGGGGCGACCACTACACGGCGGACGAGAACATCGCCCGCGAGACGTCACGCAACCGGAGCGCCCTCCTCTACCTGATCGGCATCGCCGGCTGTCCCTACGGAGCGATCGGCCAGGCGCAGGCGAACTGCGGCCCCTTCTTCGATGACATGGAGATCGGACGAGGCTGGACGGTCGACCCGGACGGGACCGACACCGCGACGACCGGACGCTTCGCCCGCGGCGATCCTGCGCCCACCACCTGGGGCGGCATCCCGATCCAGTCCGATCGGGCGTACTCGGGCCGCTATGCGTTCGTGACGGGCCTTCCGGCCGGATCATCGCCCAGCGCCTACGACCTCGACGGCCGGACGACCATCCGGAGTGTCCCGATCGCATTGCCGGCAACGGGCGCCGGTAACTTGTCGTTCCGGTACACCTTCGCCCACGGCGTCGTCAGCCCGAGTGACTGGCTGAAGGTCTTCGTCGAGGACGAGGCGGGCAGCCAGACGCTGGTCTGGTCGACGGTCGGTTCCTGGAAATCCGTCGGCGTCGCGTGGGCCAGGGCAGCCGTCCCCCTGAACACCTGGAGCGGCCAGACGATTCGCATCGTCATCGAGGCGGTGGATGGTGGGCGTGACAGCCTTTTGGAGGTTGGCATCGACGACGTGCGGGTCGAACGGCCCTGATCCCTCGGCTGACTGTTCGGCGCACGGCTCGTTCCGCCGGTGCCTGCCGCCCTCATTTCGATGGAGAAGGCTTCACCCTCCGTTAACGCCCACTTAGAGAAGCTGGGCTAAGGTACCGATAGGTGGTGCAGAGCCCGGGACAGTGTCGTCTCCCGCTGTTGCTGCCAACGTCTTTGGGCAAGGCCCACCAGGCACACACCGGAGGTGATCAACGTGGCACAGACCATCGCAGCGCTCACCAACAAACCTGCCTGGGTGGCCCTCTCGACCTCCGATGCGGCTTCCGCACGCGACTTCTATTCGAAGCTGTTCGGGTGGAAGCTCGATGTATCCGCGGACCCGCAATACGGCGGCTACGCCACCGCGAAGCTCGGCGACCGGTCGGTTGGGGGCATCGCACCCAAGCGGGAGGACGACAAGACGCCGACGGCCTGGTCGATGTACATCGGAACCGATAACGCCGACGAGCTGGCCAAGAAGGTCCAGGCCGCTGGCGGAACCGTCGTCGCGCCGCCGTTCGATGTCGGCGACCAGGGTCGGATGGCCGTGTTCCAGGATCCGTCCGGAGCCTTCATCTCGGCCTGGCAGCCCGGGCAGATGAGCCAGTTCGTACTGGGCGTCCCGAACGCGTATGGCTGGTCTGAGCTCAACGCGCGAGGTCTGGATCGAGCGATCGCCTTCTACGAGACGGCACTCGGGTGGACCCACTCGACGAGTCCATTTGGCGAGGGTCAGGAGTACACCCAGTTCGCGATCGGTGGCGAAAACATCGCAGGCGCCCTCGAGATGAATCCCATGGTCCCCGCCGAAGTGCCGAGCTATTGGATGGTCTACTTCATGGCGGACGACGTCGACGCCGCATATCAGAAGGCGCTTGATCTCGGCGCTCGTGAGATGGTCTCGCCGCAGGACTTCCCGGGTGGTCGCTTTGCCATCGTCAGCGATCCGCAGGGCGCGAGCTTCGGTCTCCTCAGCATGCCGCGGCGGTAGCGAGGCGGAGCCGACCGTCCGTCCGGTGGTCAGGGTCGTCGCGTTGGAACCGGGACCGTGGAAGGGCCGGGCGTGCCGTGACGACCGTTCTACCCCCCGCCGGAACATGGCGATATCTTGCGCCCGTAGCATGCGACACCGCCTGCCCAGGCTCTTGACGTCTGCCCTGTGACTCCGGCCCCTCCTCGGCGGGTCCAGGAGTACGATCTCGACAACTGGATTGAAATGGAAACCCGATGACGCTCTCGTCCGCCTCGCTGCTCCCATTCGCCGAGGTCCGGCAACGGCTCGGCCTTGTCGATCAGAGCTACGTCGGCGTGCGTCCGATCCCGGTCGATCGGATCCTGGGGTCACTCGATCGGACGGTCGACTTCGACCGCGACTTCCGGCCGCGCAGCTCGCACCTCGAATCGCGGCTGCGCTCCCTGCGCGAGGCCTATCCTGCCGGTGACTTCCCGCCGATCACCGTCTATGAGGTCGGCGGCGCCTACTTCGTGGTCGATGGCCACCATCGCGTCGCCCTGAGTCGCGAGCTTGGGCAGACGTTCATCGATGCGGATGTCGTCCGCCTTGCCACGCAGTACGACCTCGATCCGAGCGTCGACGTCCTCACCCTGGTTCACACGCAGCAGCACCAGCGCTTCATGGAGGAGAGCGGGCTCGACGTCGCGCGTCCCAATGCCCGCTTCGAGTTCCTGCGGCCGGATGCCTACGTCGCCCTTCTTGCCGTGGTCCACGCCTTTGCCTATCGGCGGTCCCTCGCGGCCGGACGGCTGCTGGATCCGTCGGAGACCGCCGCCGCCTGGTACGACTCCGAGTACCTGCCGGCTCTCGAGGCGATCCACGAAGCCGGCCTGCACACGCGATACGCGTACAAGACCGACGCGGACCTGTTCCTGTGGGTC
>WNGB01011857.1_pt1 | contig 13321 bp, 16 predicted proteins | sample 5400681 | NCBI WGS metagenome assembly WNGB01 (sample SAMN13153367, study PRJNA577476) | soil metagenome | isolation source: 115 cm soil or saprolite under grassland replicate 2 | place: USA:California | collected 2016-06-15 | reverse complement strand
CGAAGCGTGGCGCCGTCACCGCGCCACACGCGCAGGGTCGTGCCGGAGAGGTGCGCGAGCGCCGCCAGCAGGCGCTCGAGGCGGGTCACCCCGCTCGGAGCGTCAGGCAGATGCCGTTCCCCTTCTCGTTGAAGGCCACATGGTCCACCAGGTGGCGCAGCACGAACAGCCCACGCCCCGCCTCGCGCTCGAGGTTCTCGGGACGGGTCGGGTCCGGCAGGGTGGAGGGATCGAAGCCGTCACCCTCGTCGGTGACGTGGATGCGCACGACGTCGCGGCCCAGCTCGACGCGGACGCGGACGATCCGGGCCGGGTCGTCACGGCCCCCGTACATGATCGCGTTCGCGAGCGCCTCGGCGAGTGCGGTGCGCAGGTTGAAGCGCAGGCGCCGCGGCGAGAGCGTGCCGGCGGGCAACCCGCTCGCGACCAGCTCGACCGCCTCCCCCACGACCCCGAGGTCGCTCGGGACGTCGAGGCTCATCCCGCCGGGAGTCGCGCGGAGATTAAAAGGCGGCGAGTGCTTCGTCGGCCGTCCGGGTGATCGCGAACAGCGTGTCGAGCTTGGTCAGCTCGAACAGGGTCTGCAGGTCCTCGTTCAGGCCCGCCAGGCGCAGCTCGCCGCCTTGCTCGCGGATCTTTTTGGAGAGGGAGACGAGGACGCCGAGGCCGGAAGAGTCGATGTACCCCGTCTTGCTGAAGTCGACGACGAACTTCTTGGCGCCGCCGTCGAGGGACTCGAGCACCTTCTGCTTGAGCTCCTGGCGGTTGCCGACGATCAGCTGGCCGTCCACGCCGACTACGACAACCCCGCTCTTGTCCTTTTTCAGACTGAAGGTCATGCACGCTCTCCGGCTTGTAGGACGGCGATGGCCGCCGTGTCCACAATATCGTCGGTCGTGGCGCCGCGCGACAGGTCGGAGACGGGCCGCGCCAGGCCCTGCAGGATGGGGCCGAGCGCGGTCCAACCGCCGAGCCGCTGCACCAGTTTGTAGGCGATGTTACCGCTGTCGAGGTCGGGAAAGACCAGCACGTTGGCGCGGCCGCCCGCGGCCGAGCCGGGCGCTTTGCGCGCCGCGACGTCCGCGACGAGCGCGGCGTCCGCCTGCAACTCTCCGTCGAACGCGAAAGCCGGAGGCGGCGTACGGCGGCGCAGGTCGGCGAGGGCAGCGGTGACCCGATCGATGCGCGGTCCTGCCGCGCTCCCCTTCGTGCTATACGACAGGAAGGCGACCACCGGCTCGTCCCCCACGATGCGACGGCGGTCCCGCGCCGCGGCGAGCGCGATCTCCGCGAGCTGCACCGGCGTGGGCTCCGGGACGACGGCGCTGTCGGTGAAGGTCAGCACGATGTCGTCCTTCAGCAGGTAAAAGGCGCCGCTCACGGTGGCGATGCCCGGGGCGGTACCCACCGCCCACAGCGCGGCCCGGATCGTGTCGGCGGTGGGGTAGCACGCGCCCCCCACCATCACGTCCGCTTCCCCCACGCCGACGAGGCACGCCCCGAAGGTGAGCGGATGCTGCAGCGCTTCAACGGCTGCGGAGTCAGTCGGGAACCGGTCTGGCTTACGAGCTCTGAGATGACGAACCAGCGTGGGGCGTGCGGCGTGCAGCGTGGTGCGATCCAGCAGCTGCACGCGGCCCAGGCCCTCACGCTCGATTCGCGCTGCCGCTTCCCGCACGCGCGGGTCGTCGCCTTCCGGCAGGACGATCCGAAGTTTCGCGCGCCGCGCCCGCTCATAGACGCGGCCGAGAAAGCTCATTTCGCGAACTTGCGCTTCAAGGCCTGCTGGACGGCGGGGTGGACCAGCGCGGACACATCACCGCCGAATCGCGCCACCTCGCGCACCAGGCTGGAGCTCAGGTAGGTGAGGTCGAAGGCCGGAACGAGGAACACGGTCTCGATCTCGGGGCCGAGATTGCGGTTCATCAGCGCCATCTGGAACTCGTACTCGAAGTCGCTCACCGCCCGCAGCCCGCGCACGATCACCGTCGCGCCGGTCTTCTTCGCAAACTCGACCAGCAGCCCGTCGAACGACTGCACCTCGACCCGTTTGTCGCCCACGCACTGGCGGATCAGGGCGACGCGCTCGTCGAGCGAGAAGAGCGGCTGCTTGGCCACGTTCACCGCGACCGCGACCACCACCTTGTCCACGAATCCCAGCGACCGCTGGATCAGGTCTTCGTGGCCCTTGGTGATGGGGTCGAAGGAGCCGGGGTAGACGGCGACGCGGGTCACGGCGCGTACACGAAGGTGACGGCGGTGTCGCCGTAGCGGCGGGTGTCGTCGCCGGGCATGAACCGGTCGGCGGCATGCTCGATGGCGAACACGCGCGCGAACGGCGTCACCCGGAAGATCGCCACCAGCCGGGCCGCCTGGTCGCCCGCATAAGGCGGATCGGCGAAGGCCACGTCGTACTGCCCAGGCTGGAGCCGCTCGGCGAAGCGCAGCCCGTCCACGCGGTGGATCGTCACGCGGTCCTCCACCTTGAGTGTCTTGGCGTTCGCCTTGAGCGCGGCGAGCGCGGCGCGGTGCACTTCCACGAAGTCCGCATGCACGCCGCCGCGCGACAGCGACTCGAATCCCAGCGCGCCGGACCCGGCGAAGAGGTCGAGCACCCGCGCCCCCCGAATCGAGCGCTGCAGGATGCTGAACCACGACTCGCGGACGCGATCGGCGGTGGGGCGCGTCTTGTCACCCGCCGGCGTCTTGAGGCGGCGGCCTTTGAACTCGCCCGCGATGATACGGATCACGCGCTCGGAGCCATCGCCGCCACGCGCGCCTGCAGCGTCGCCCGCCCTTGCCACTCGTCCCGCTCCAGCTTGAACGCCACGTCCAGCGGCTGCGCCAGCCAGCTCTCGGGCACCACGTCGGCCCAGCGGAATCCGATCGCCGGGAGGACGCCCGACCCATCATCGAGGGTGAACCGGAGGTGGTTCGTGCCCACCCGCCGGGCCCCGACCGCCCGCGCGCCCCGCACCCCGAACACCGGGGCCGGGTTGCCGGGGCCGCACGGCTCGAGATAGCGGATCAGCCGTTCCAGCTCGTCGCTCACCAGACCGAGGGGCAGCTCGAGATCGACCCGCTGGCTGGGCGCGAGGTCGTCGGGGCTGAGAAGCTGGCGCGCGACGTCCAGAAACGCAACACGGAACGCCTCAAACCGCTCGCGCCGGATGGTGAGGCCGGCAGCCATGGTATGCCCGCCGTACTTCTCGAGGTGGTGCCCCACGCGGTGCAGCGCCGCGTGCAGGTCGAATCCCGGAATGCTCCGCCCCGACCCGCGCCCCACGTCCCCTTCCCAACCCACGAGAAATGCCGGGCGGCCGTACCGCTCCACCAACCGGGACGCCACGATGCCGATCACGCCCGGGTGCCACTCGTCGGCGGCGAGGACGAGGGCGCGGTCGTCCTCGCGCAGCGTCTGGTCGGCCAGCTCGATCGCGTCGTCGAGGATCTGCTGATCGAGCGCCTGGCGGCGGGCGTTGAGCGTCTCGAGCTCGCGCGCCAGGGCGGCGGCCTCCTTCGGATCTTCGGTGAGGAGCAGGCGCAGGCCGTCGTTGGCATCGCCGATCCGGCCGGCGGCGTTCAGGCGGGGCGCGAGAATGAACCCGACGTGGCCCGACCGAATGGGTTTGCCGGCCAGCCCCGCCGTCTCGACCAGGGCGCGCAGGCCCACCCAGCGCGAGTCCGCCAGCATCTTGAGACCGTGGCGCACCAGGATGCGGTTCTCGCCGGTCAGGGGCACGACGTCGGCGACGGTCGCGAGCGCCACGTAGTCGAGAAAGTGGAGCGGCAGGTTGGCCGATAGGCCGAGGGTGCGAACCAAGGCTTGCGCCAGCTTGAACGCCACGCCGGTGCCGCACAGGTCCTTGTCTGCCGAGGGGCAATCGGGGCGCCGCGGGTCGAGCACCGCGCTCGCCGGGGGCAGCGTGTCGCCGGGGATGTGGTGATCGGTGACGATCACCTCCATGCCGGCCGCGCGCGCGGCGGCGACGGCGTCCACGGCCGTGATGCCGCAGTCGCAGGTGACGATGACGCCGGCGCCGACGCGCTGGGCGGCGGCGAGGCCCGCCGGCCCGAAGTCGTAGCCGTCGCGCAGGCGGTGCGGCACGAAGGCGTGAACCGTCGCGCCCGCTTCCCGCAACACGCGCGTGAGCAGCGCGGCGCCGCACTGCCCGTCGACGTCGTAGTCGCCGTGCACCAGGATCGCGCGGCGCTCGCGCACGGCGCGCGCCAGGAGGTCGACCGCCAGGCGCATGTCGGCCCAGATGAGGGGATCGGAGAGGCGCTCGAGATCGGGACGGAGGAACGCCTTGGCGACGGCGGCGGAGCTGAAGCCCCGCTGGACGAGGAGGGCCGCCAGGGGCTCGGGGATGCGCAGCTCGGCGGCGAGGGCGCGCGTGGCGGCCGGATCGGCCGCGGCCGCGACGGCCCAACGGGCGGGAGGAAGCATCATTCCTTGGAGTAGAGCAGCACGCCGCAGGCCTCGCACGCCTCGATCGTGGCGCCGCGCTGGATCAGGGCGCGCCGCTGCGTCGGCACCGCGGTGAAGCAGTTGCCGCAGGAGTTTTCGTGCAGCGGGAAGAGGGCCAGCGGCGCCTTGCCGCGGCGGATGCGCTCATAGCGGGTGAGCAGCACGGCGCTCACGACCCGCGCCGCCTGCTCCCGCGCGGCGACCGCGTTCTCCCGCTCCGTGGCGATGGCGTCGCGCCGCCCCGCGAGCGCCTCGCGCTGCGACGCCTGCTGCTCGCGCACCAGTTGCAGCGCGCGCTCCGCTTCCGCCGCCTTGCGCTCCGCCTCGCCTACCGCGTCGCCCGAGCGCATGAACTCGGCTTCCTCCTTCGCGAGGACCGAGCGCGCCAGGTCGAGCTCGGCCATCAGGGTGGAAGCCTCCTTGGCGCCCCGCACCCATTCGAGCCGCTGGCGGCGCTGCTCCTGCATCGTCCGGTAGCTGGCGATCTTGCCTTCCAGCTCGTCGCGCCGGCCCAGCGCCGCCTGGATCCCCGCCTGCGCCTGCTCCAGGACGCGCTCGGCGGCGGCGAGCTGCTCGTCGAGCGCCCGCCGCTCCGGCTCGAGCGCCAGCAGCTGCGTGTCGCACGCGGCCACGGCGATGTCCTTCTCCTGCAACGCCAACAACACCTCAAGTTCCGGGTGCACCCTTCCTCCTTGCCCGCTCGATGATGCCGTAAGTAGGCCGCTTGGCGTTCCGCTCAGCGGCAAGCCGCTTCTTCTCATTGGTCAATCGCGCTTTCTCGTCCTCGGTGGCGAGCGGGATCTCTCGGTTGATCCGCTCGATCGCGCGATCCAGCCGCCGCGCCTCGAGCCAGGTCACCGCCTGGTCGAACAGGACGTCCGGAGCGTTCTGTCCCAGTCCTTCTCCCTGCAGCGCCTCGTACGCGCGCGCCGCCGTCTCGTCCAGCCGGTCCGGCGCGTCGTCCACCAACGCTTCGAACACGGCGCGGTAAGGGGCGAACTCGATTTCCTCGCTATCAACTTGCTCGACGACCTTCCCCTTCCAGGGCTCGCCCGCCAGCATGAGGAGCAGGAGAGCCTTCTCGTGGCTAGCGGGCATCCCGGGAAACGGGACACGGGAAACGGGAAACGTGGGCGCGCTCGTTTCCCGTTTCTCGTTTCCCGTTTCCCGCTCCAACACGTCCTTGCGCACACCGGCAACCTCCGCCACACGGGATATGTAGAGCTCCCGCGTGATCGGGTCCGCGGCCGCCCGGATCGTCGGCAGCAGCCGGTCGAGGGCGCGCCGCCGGCCGGGGAGCGTGCCGAAGAAGCCCTTCCGCTCGAGGATCTGGATCTTGCGCTCCAGCACGTCCACCGCGTCCTTGAGGACCTGCTCGAGCGCCGGCAGGCCCTTTTCCTGCACGAGCGTGTCGGGATCCTCGCCCTCGGGGAGCGTTGCCACGCTCACGCGGAGCTTGTGGCGCAGCAGCTCGTCCCCGGCGCGGAAGGTGGCGCGCAGTCCGGCATCGTCCGAGTCGTACAGGAGGATCACGTGCGGCGCGTGGCGGTGGAGCAGGTCGGCCTGGTCGCCGGTGAGGCCAGTGCCCAGGGGCGCCACGACCTCCTCGCAGCCCGCCAGGGTGAGCCGCAATACGTCGAATTGTCCCTCGACCAGAATCGCCCGCTCCGCCTTCCGCATGGCGTGCTTCGCGACGTGCAGGTTGTAGAGCAGTTTGCCCTTGTGAAAGATCGGCGTATCCGGAGAGTTCAGATACTTGGGCTCCGCACTGTCGAGGACACGTCCGCTAAAGGCAACGACGCGCGAGCGGAGATCGTGAATTGGGAACAGCAGGCGGCCCCGGAATCGGGGGACGAGCGTGCCATCCTCCCGTTTAACGATCAACCCCGCTTCGAGCAACACTTCCTCGCGCACCCCCAATCCTTTCATCGCATCGAGGAAGGCGGCTCCGCGCGGCGCGTACCCCAGCCCCTGCAGCTCCGCCGTCTCCATGGTGACATGGCGAGTGGCGAGGTACTGGCGCGCGGCGTCGGCCTCGGCCGCCTCGCGCAGCTGGCGGGCGAACCAGTCGGCAGCGGTGGCGACGGCCTGGAACAGCGGCTCGCGGGGGTCCGGACCCTGCGGCCCCCCCCCCCGCTCGGGGATCGTGATCCCGACGCGGCGCGCGACTTCGCGCACGGCGGTGGGGTAGTCCATCCCCAGCTTCTTCATGAAGAACGTGAAGACGTCGCCCGCCTCGTGGCACACGAAGCAGTAGAACATCCCTTTCTTCGGGACGACGGCGAAGTTGCGGTGCGTGCCGCCGTGGAACGGGCAGGGACCCCGATAATCGGAGCCGGTGCGCTTCAGCTCGACGTGCTCGCCGATGATCCCGACCAGGTCCGCCGCTTCGCGAACTTGTTCGATGACGTCGTCGGGGATCATGACGGGCGGACGGGCGGACGGGCGGACGGGCTGTCCACTCGCTCGAGGAGGTCTGGTGCTACGACGAGTCGAATGGCTCCAATTTCGACCACCACTCGGCCATCGCTCCGAATTTCCGCAACCACGCCGACCTTGCCCTGGCCAGTGCGGACGTTGTCACCGACCTTGAGATCGGTTTGACCGGCCGTCCGCCCGTCAGCCCGTCCGCCCGTCTTCTCGATCGCCTCCTCCACCATCCGCCGCGCCTCTTTCGCCGTGGCTTCATCCACGGCCGCGCGTGCCTGTGCCAGGGCGGCCTCCACGGTCTTGCGCGCCTCGAGCAGATACGCGCGCGCGCGCTGGCGGGCGTCGGCGTCGAGGACCTTTGCGCGCGCGTCCAGCTCGCGCGCAAGGTCCTGGAGGTTCTGGAGGTGGTGGAGGTTCTGATCGAGGTCCGCGGCACGTTGATCGAGGTCCGCCGCGCGCTCTTCCAGCTCACGCGCGCGCGCCTCCACTTCCGCGAGCAGCCGGTCGAGCGTGCGCTCGGCGTCGGGCACCGCGCGCTCCGCCTCCGCCAGCACGTCGGCTGCGACGCCCAGGCGACGCGCGATCGCCAATCCGTACGAGCGGCCGGGGACACCCTTCAGGAGGCGGTAGGTGGGCGTGAGCGTTTCGGCATCGAATTGCAATGAGGCGTTGACGATGCCGACCGTCTCCGCGGCGAGCTGCTTCAGCGCGCCCAGGTGCGTGGTGGCGAGCGTGACGGCACGGCGCCGCGTGAGCGCCTTGAGCGTCGCGGCGGCGAGCGCACCGCCCTCGGCCGGGTCGGTGCCGCTGCCGATCTCGTCGAGCAGCACCAGCGAGCCGGGGCCCGCGTCATCGAGGATCCCGCGCAGCGCGGCGACGTGCGCCGAAAAGGTGGACAGGCTCGCCGCGATCGACTGGCGGTCGCCGATGTCGGCGAACACCGCGGTGAACACGGGGAGCGACGACTGGGGCCCGAGCGGCGGGATCACGCCGCTCTGCGCCAGCAGGGCCAGGAGCCCGACGGCCTTGATGAGCACGGTCTTGCCGCCCGTGTTCGGTCCCGAAACGAGGACGGTGTACTCGTCGGGGGCGAGCTCCAAGTCGAACGGGACGACGACGGCTTCACCGCCCACCAACAAGGGATGCCGGCCCGCGCGAATCGTGAGCGGCCCCCCCCCCCCGGCCACCGCGGGCACGAAGCCGTTCACCTCCACGGCGTAGCGCGCGCGGGCGCAGAGGTCGTCGAACGCGATGCACATCTCCCACGCGGCCGCGATCTCGTCGCGGCGGGGACGGAGCAAGTCCGTCAGCTCGCGCAGCACGCGCAGCACTTCGCGCTGCTCGGCGGCCTCGGCGGCGCGCAGCTCGTTGCCGAACTCGATCACCTCCGGCGGCTCGACGAACACCGTCGCCCGTGTCGCGGACTCGTCGTGCACGATGCCGCCCACGCGGCTGCGCGCGGTCGTGCGGATCGGGATGACGTAGCGGCCGGCGCGCAGCGTGACCGCGGCGTCGGGAGCGCGTTCGGTGGGGTCGAGCGCGCCGAGGATCGCCTCGAGCTTGTGGACGAGCCGCTGCCGCGCCTCCCGCACCCGCTGGCGGGCGCGCGCCAGCTCGCGCGAGGCGCCGTCCAGCACCGCGCCGTCGGGGGGGGGACCAATCGCCTGGCCCAGCCGGGTCTCCAGCTCCTTCGGCGGAGGGTCGACCCGCAGCGCCGCCGTGCGCGGGGCGTCCGCGGCGAGCCGCTTCAGGTCCGTCGCGGTGACGCGCGCCGCCGCGAGGGCGACGGTGAGCTCGGCGAGCGCCGGCCCTTCGAGCGCGCTCCCGGGGACGGCGAGCAGCTCGAGCGTGGCCGCGATGTCGGGCACCGGCTCGGCGCGAATGCCGTCGTCGGTGAGCAGCCGCGCCGCCAGCTCGGCGACTTGCGCCAGGGCGGCCCGGATCGCGGTGGGGTCAATGGCAGGCGCGCGGCCCTTCACGCGCGCGGCGCCGAGCGGTCCGGCGGCGTGCGCCGCCACGCGCGCGAGCGCGGCGGGAAACTCGAGCGTCTCCAACACGGAGGGGGGGCTGCCCCCGGAGATCATACGGTCGCCGCCAGCTCCTCGCGGACGATCTGGTTCACCAGCTTGCCGTCGGCCCGCCCCTTGAACTGGGGCATGACCTGGCCCATGACCTGGCCCAGATCCTTGGCGCCGCCCGCGATCGCCGCGCGCACGGCGGCGCGAATCTCCTCGGGCGGCACCGCCGCGGGGAGGAACTCCTCGAGCATCTTCACCTCCGCCAGCTCCACGGCGGCGCGATCGCCGCGCTGCGCCTTGTCGTAGTGCTCGGCGGCTTCGCGGCGCTGCTTGATGCCCCGGCGCAGAACGTCCGCCGCGTCCTCATCGGAGGCGGGATGGTTGAGCTCGATTTCTCGGTTGCGAACGTCGGAGAGGATGGTCGAGAGAAGCAGGGTGCGCGCCTGATCGCGTCGTTTTCTGGCCTCGTTCATCGCGGCGCGCAGCCGCTCCGGCAGACTCGCCACGATTCAGGCGTAGCGCGGGCGGCGGTTCTTGCGCCGCGCCGCGTTCATCTTGCGCTTGCGACGCTCGCTCGGTTTCTCGTAGTGCCGATGCTTCCGCAGGTCCGCCAGGATGCCCGCTTTCTCACACTTTTTCTTGAAGCGCTTCAGCGCGCGCTCGAAGCTCTCGTCATCGTGAATGATGACTTCCGGCATGGCTCCCCGCGTCCCTAACTGTGATAGACGCAAAAACTTAGCCGACGCTTCTCTCGACGGCAACCCCTGTCCTCCACAAACCTCCAGAACCTCGACAACCTGCTTATCCGGGGGGCCACGTCATCGGGCGCCCGCCGAGCAGGTGCAGGTGCAGGTGAAACACCGTCTGCCCGCCGTCGGGGTTCGTGTTCACCACCACGCGATAACCTCGCATCGCGACCCCTTTCTCGTCCGCCAGCTCGCGCGCGAAGCTCAGCATTTCCCCGAGGAGCTGCGGGTCTTTGGCCTCGTTGAGCGAGGCGACGTGCGTCGTCGGGATGATCAGCAAGTGCGTCGGCGCCTGCGGGTTCAGGTCCGCGAAGGCGAGCAACCCATTCCCCCGCTTCACGACCTGCGCCGGCACCTCCCCCGCCGCGATCTTGCAGAAGATGCAGCCGCTCATATCCCGAACGTCCGCTTCAACTCTTCCCAAAACCGCCGCCCGCCGCCCTCGGCGGACGGCGGAGCGCTCTCCACGTCCGCCAGCTGCTCGAGGACCCGGCGCTGCTCCGCCGTCAGCTTGGTGGGCGTCCAGACGTGCGTCCGCACATGGAGGTCGCCGTGCCCGCCTTCGCCCAGCCGCGGCAGTCCCTTGCCCCGCAGCCGGTACACGGTGCCCGTCTGCGTGCCCGGTTGGATGCGAAGCGTGGCCCGCCCATACGGGGTCGGCACCTCGACCTCGGCGCCCAGCGCGGCCTGGGCGAACGAGAGGGGCAGGTCGTACACCAGGTCGTCCCCGCGGCGCTCGAAGCGCGGGTCCTCCTTGATATCGAGCACCGCGATCAGGTCGCCCGGGGGGCCGTTGCGGGGCCCGGGGACCCCCTGTCCACGGAGCGTGAGGTAATGATGGTCGGCGACGCCCGCGGGGACGTCGATTTGCACGGTCTTTTCTGTCTTCAACCGCCCGTCACCGCCGCAGCGCGGGCACGGGCTCGGCACCACCGTGCCCTCTCCCGCGCAGGTCGGGCAGGGCGAGACGGTGAGAAACTGACCGAAGATGGACTGCGCGTGGCGTCGCACCTCGCCCGATCCGCCGCACGTGGCGCACGTGGTGACCTGCGTGCCGGGCCGCGCGCCGCTGCCTTTGCACTCCTGGCAGACGTCGAGCGTCCGGACCCGCACCGTCTTGGTGGTCCCGGTGGCGACTTCGGCGAGGGTGAGCTTGAGGGCGACCTTCAGGTCCTGCCCGCGGCGCCGGTCCCGCTGCGCGCGCTCGCCCCCGCCAAAGAAGGCGTCGAACCCGCCGAGCCCTCCGAAGTCCCGCATGAAAACGCTCAACGCTTCGGACAGGTCGAAGTGCGAGTAGCCGAACCCACCCTCGGCGCGTGCACCCGCTCCCCGGACGCCCGCCACGCCGTAGCGGTCGTAGGCCGCCCGCTTTTCGGCGTCGCGCAGCACCTCGTACGCTTCGGTGATCTGCTTGAACTTTTCTTCGGCGACCTTGTCGCCGTTGTTCCGGTCGGGATGGTACTCCATCGCGAGCTTGCGGTAGGCCTTCTTGATGTCGGCTTCCCCCGCGTCGCGCGGCACTCCCAGGACGGCGTAGAAGTCTTGCGCAGCGGCCATCTATTCCAGCAGCTCCCCCACGAGGCGCGAGGTGTGGTCCACGAGGGCCGCGATCTTGTCGTAGGGCATCCGGGTCGGGCCCAGCACGCCGATGACGCCGGACAGCGGCCCGAAGCGGTACATCGACGTGACCAGCGTGAACGCGGCGAGGCGCGGGTCGGCGTGCTCGCGCCCGATCGTGATGGTGAGCCCCTCGGCGCCGCGCGCCGCCAACGCCTCCCGCAGGAGGTCGCGCCGCTCGGTCACCTCGATGAGGCCCTGGAGCCGCTCCTTGGTCGCGAACTCGGGCTGCACGGCGAGCGGCTGCGTGCTGCCGAGGAGCACGCCCGTGCCGGGCGGGGGCGCATCGAACAGCTCCTCGGCCGCTCGGCGAGCGTCGCGCGGATCTCGCGCAGCGTGAGCCCGGCGAGCCGCTCGTTCAGCACGAGCGCCACCTGGTCGATCGCCTGCGCCGCCATCTGCGACGCCACCTCGACGAAGATCGTGCGCACCACGCCGCTTTTCAGCGCCAGCACCAGCAGCAGCCGCTCGGCGGAGACCTGCACCAGGTCGAGCCGCTCCAGCACCGCCTCCTCGATGGACGGGCTGACCGCGACGCCCAACTCGTTGGTCAGCACGCCCAGCACCTGCGCGGCGCGCGACAGGATCGTCTCGACGGCAGCCCGCTCGCCGCCCAGCCCGTCGCGAATCTGGTCCGCCTGGGCGGGCGCGACGCGCGGCGGTTTCATCAAGGAGTCCACGTACACGCGATACGCCTGATCGGTGGGAATGCGGCCCGCAGAGGTGTGCGGGTGGTAGAGGTAGCCCTTCTCCTCGAGGTCGCTCATCGTATTGCGGATGGTGGCCGGGGAGAGGCCGAGCTGGTGGCGCTTGGAGATAGTCCGACTGCCCGCCGGCTCAGCGGTCTGCACGTAGGTTTCGATGACGGCCTCGAGCACCTGGCGCTCGCGGTCGGTAAGTGAAGCGGTCACGCTGGGCTCAACCCCTTTGTGGCAAACAATTTAGCTACGAGGGCATCGAGTCGCAACCAGCCTTCCGGAGTGCAGCGCATTCTGTCCCCCTCCACGACCACCCAGCCCCGCTCGACCCATTGGTCGGCGGAGGGCGGCGGAGGGCGGCGAAGGGTCACGCCCTCCGCAGTTCGCAACGCGAGGTAGACCCCCTCCAGTTCCTGTTGCTCCTCGGTGAGGACCTCCTCGGACTCAACCGGCGACCGCCCCGCCGCGATCGCGCGGCGATAGGCCTCCCAGGCCGCGACGTTCCAGCGCCGAGCCCGTCCGTCGAACGAATGAGCAGCGGGACCCAGGCCCAGATACGGCGATCCAGACCAATACGTCGAATTGTGGCGTGAACTGAAACCGTGAAGCGCCGCGTTGGAGACTTCGTAGAACTCGAAGCCCTCAGCTGTCAGCCGTCTGTGAGCAAACAGGTACTCCTCGGCATAACGCTCTTCGGTCGGTGGGCGTGTCGCGCCTCTCGATATCCACCGATCGAGGGGAGTTCTCGGCTCCACAGTCAGGCCGTACAAGGACAGATGCGTGGGGCGCAGGGCGAGGGCGTGGTCCAGATCGCGACGCCAGTCCCGTTTCAGCTCCTCGGGAAGCGCGAAGATCAGATCGAGCGAGATGTTGTCGATCCCCGCGCCCCGCAGCGCGTGCACGGCGGCCCCGATCCGGGCCGAATCATGCGAGCGGTGCATCCATTGGAGCACGCGGTCGTCGAACGACTGAGCGCCGAGCGACACGCGATTCACGCCGGCGGCGCGCCAGGCGCGGGCCGCGTCGGGAGTGACGTCTTCGGGGTTGGCCTCGATGGTGATCTCAACGCGGAACGCGGAACGCGGAACGCGGAACAGCAAGGCATGGATCGCTTCGGGAGGGAGCAGAGACGGCGTTCCGCCCCCCAGGTAGATCGTCTCAAGCTCCCCGCTCAGCCGCACCAGCTCCAGCTCCCGCCCCACCGCCTCGACGTAGTCCCGCGCTGGGATCCGCTTCCGCACCGCGATCGAGAAGTCGCAGTAGGAGCAGCGGCGGACGCAGAAGGGGACGTGGACGTAGAGGTGGCGCACGCTCTAAAACCTAACGCGGAAGTCGGAACGC
>WNGB01010331.1_pt1 | contig 13321 bp, 15 predicted proteins | sample 5400681 | NCBI WGS metagenome assembly WNGB01 (sample SAMN13153367, study PRJNA577476) | soil metagenome | isolation source: 115 cm soil or saprolite under grassland replicate 2 | place: USA:California | collected 2016-06-15 | reverse complement strand
TGCCATCGATATCTCGTAGCCGACGAACCCAGTAACCCAGCAACCCAGTAACCGAGCAACCAAGCAACCATTACACTCGTAACCTTATCGATGGCCGCGTTTCCAATACAGCAACCGAGACGCACGTACGGCTGGCGCTCGTGGCGCGATCCCGTCCGCGAGGCGCTGCTGGCGATTGCCGTCGGCTGGGCGGTGACGCTGATCCAGGGAGCGGGAAGGGATCGCGTACCTCCGTTACACAGCTTCGTTCGAAATGCCGTCCTCGCGCTTTCGATCCTGATTCTCGCGCGCGGATTGGAGACGATGCTGAGCTGGGCCATCGAGCAGAGCCGCGTGCCCATCATTTTTCGCACGCTGATCTACGCCCTCGGCGCCTGGACTGGATTTTTTCTCGGCCTGCTGGCGATGGCGATGATTTACGGCGCAGAGGAGAGCGACTTTCGCTTCCACTCGTTTCATTTCATTTACGCCGCGAGTGAGGCGGCGCTGATCGCCTGCATCGTCGGGTTCATTCTCCATCACAACCAGAAGCGCAAAGACCGGCTGCAGCGCGCGTATGAGCGGCTGAAAGAGCACGAGTTCGCGGAGAAGGAACTGGAGCTCGCGCGCGCCGTGCAGCAGCGGCTGCTGCCGCCACCCGAGATCGACGCGAACGGTTTTCACATCAGCGCCAGGACCGAGGCGGCGCACATCATCGGCGGCGATTTCTATGATGTCGTGCGACTCGACGACGGCTCGCTGGCAGTCCTGGTGGCCGATGTCTCGGGGAAAGGAATGGCCGCGAGTCTGATCATGGCTTCGTGCAAGGCGGCGGTTTCGCTGCTGGCGACGTCTTCGCGCGATGCGACCGATGTGATGCGGGCGTTGAACGCGAAGCTTTGCGACGATCTGCAGAAGCGCGAGTTCGTGGCGATGGTGTACGCGCATTGCGATCGATCGAAGATCACCATCATCAACGCCGGCATGCCCGATCCGCTGCTGATCGCCAATGGATCGTGCCGCCCCATCGTCTGCGGCGGCGATCGCCTGCCCCTCGGCATCCGCCGCGATCGCCATTATGAGCAATGCGCCGTCGATCTCCGCGACGGCGAGCGTTTGCTGTTCTTCTCCGACGGTTTTCCCGAGGCGACGGTGAATGGTGAGCCGGTGGGATACGAACGCATCGAAGAGATCGCCGCGTCGGGCGAAGATCTGCTCAAAACGGTTCGCGCGATTCCCGGCGTGATCATCGACGACGACGCAACCGCGGTGGTCATTTCGCCAACTGCTCGATGACCGCGCCGAGTCCGTCGACCACTTCCGCGAGGCGCACGTAATCGATTGTGTGCGGTTTGTCCGCCGCGGTGTGGTAGTACGGATTTCGAAAGAGCGCCGTGTCGGTGACCATCAGCGCCGGATATCCGAATTGCCAGAACGCCCACTGATCCGACCAGGCGACGCCGGGGATCATCTCCGGCAGCGCGCCGCATTCGACGGGAAATCCTTTGAACGCGGCAACAGCGCGACGCAGAAGACGGCGCGATTTCAGGTTCGAAACGAAGGCGATGAAGTTTCCGACCGGCGGATATAAAAGGTCGAGCATCGCCGGATATTGCTGCGATTTCGGCGCATCGGTGAAGTAGCCGATCGCCTCCAGGCTCAACATCGCCACGATTTTTTCGCCGCGATCTTTGCAGCGTTGCGCGTACTGAAAGCTTCCCATTGAGGCTGTGCCGAAGTGCGGCGACTCTTCGTTGGCAAACGCGACGAAGCGAATTGTGGCGCCGCCGCGTGTAGCGCCGCCGCGTGTAGCGCCGCCGCCCTCGGCGGCGAATCTCTTGGCCAACTCGATCATCGCCGCCACGCCGGTGGCGTTGTCGTCTGCGCCGGGCGAGCCGATCACCGAGTCGTAGTGCGCGCCGACGATGATGATCTCGTCACTTCCGGGAAGTTCACATTCGATGTTCACGCCGGAGGGGAACGCATGCCGCGACGCGGACGGAAGCGATTGCTCGATGAACTCTGCCGCGGCAGCGTACGCGCGCGGCTTGGTGACGTTGCGCTCGCCGATTGACCCCGCGAGCGTCTCTACGATCTGCCGCACCGCTTGATCTCGCGTTCGCACCAGCGCGCCTCGTCGGCAAAGCCGGCGCGCTCGCAGACTGCGCGCAGCCGTCGATAACGTTCGAGGACATCGAACCCAACGCTCCACTGCAGCTTGCGCAGATCGACAGGGCAGGGGTGCATCGGGCGCGCGTCCGATTCGGCGAGATGATTCGAACCGTTGAGCACGCAGTGAAAGTAGATGCAATGCTGGAGGCCGAACATGTGCGACGTCTCGTGCGCGAGCACTTTGCAGCTTCGACGCGATTGCCCTTCATAGCGCGCGAAGGAGTACACGCCGACGCGATCGCGGAGTGCGGCCTGACCGAACACGAAATTCCACGCCGGATCGGGATAGAGATCGATCATGGTGATCCCGAGCATGCAGTACGCGTCAGATGGAAGCTCGCGTTTGAGCATGGCGAGGACATCGGTGGTCAAAAGCTGAAGCTGACCGCTGTACGGATTGGCGCGTGACCGGATGTGCACGGATGCGATGTCGCGCGCGGGGCGCACGACCACGGGCATCATGAAAAATGCTTCGGTGAATTCTTTGACCGGCCCGAGGTCGAAGTTGCCGAGGGGCTGGAGGTAGATCGTGTGGCGCTTGGGAGTCGGGCGATTCGGCTGCGAGCGCACAAAATCGTCGAACGTCTGTCCTGGCTCGGGATGATTTGCCAGCCAATCGTTCGGACCGGGCGCGGGAAGCGATTCGAACGCCGCGGGCTTCAACGCGCACTGGAGCTCCGGCGGTAGTCCATGTGTGTCGCCGATGGCTGCGAGTGCGACTGCGAGGGCGATTTGTTTCACCGACCGCGCGTGGCCTTGGCCATCAGTCCGATGCCGATCACGATCGCCACTGCACCGGCTGCGACCCATGCCGGATTCGATGCGGCGTTTCTCCCCGCGCGTTTCACCGATCGGATCGCGTTTTTCCTCCGCGCGTGCGCGTGCTCGTCGACGTCCTGCAACGCGCCTTTGAATTTCGGCGTCTCCAGGATTCGTCCGATCACCCATGCAGCGAGCGGCGGAATGAGGCGCTTGATGGTCTGATGCGTGCCCGACGTTTTCATGATGCGAACTGTAGCAATTTCAGCGCCTCGGCGTTTCCGCAGACGTACAGCTCGTCGCCCGGCTCGATGCGCGTCTGCCCGCTGATGCGCGTCAGGAATGCGCCTTTGCGCGCGATGGCCACCACCGAGCAGCCATGTTTGCGGATCGGCAGCTCGGCGATCGCGCGTCCCGCCGCACCCTCAGCCGGAATGCGCGCGATTTTGCGATGCTCCTCGCGCGTGCGTGCGCCGCGGCCGCGCATGAGGCGGGCGGAAAGCATTTCACCCGAGATGTCGCTGATGGAAAGGGCGTAATCGGCGCCGGCGCGATAGATGTTGTCGACGTTGCGCGCGTGATTGACGCGTGCGATCACCGGCACATCGGGGGCCGCATCGCGGCAGATGACGGTGGCGAAAAGCGTCGCGTCATCCGTATTCAGCGCCAGCACGACGCCTCGCGAATCGCCCAGCCCTGCGCGCTCGAGCACCGACGGGTCGAGCACGTTGCCGATGATGTCCGCACCGCTCGCTGGCTGCTTCTCGATGACCCGCACTTCTTCGCCCGCGTCGATGAGCAGCTCGTGCACTTTGCGTCCCACTTCGCCGAATCCGGCGATGAGATAGGGTCCGCTGCGGCGCATGTACGACGCGCCAAAGATCTCCGCTGCGCGATCGAGACTCTCAGAATCGCCGACGAGCTCCAGAAGCGCGCCAGGCTCGATGCGCAGATCGGCGCTGCAACTCGCGTGAAGATGGCTGCGCGACCACTGCCCGACGACAATCGCTCCACTCCGCGATCCGACCTCGGCCTCGGCCAGCGTTTTTCCGGCGAGCGGACTGGTGGGAGGCACACGCAGTTCACGACGTTCCAGTCCGACGATCGATTCTGCGCCGGGAAGACGCGGGCTGATGCGATCGCTCGCATGCGCCGCGAGCGCTGCGGCGACAATGTGCCGCGGGGTGTACGCGGCGGTCGCACCGGCGAGTTCGATGGGTCTGCGATGCGCCGGCTCCTCGACGAAGGCGAAGATCTCACCGCGGAAGCCCATCTGCCGAGCGCGGAGCACGATCGCCGCGTTCTCCTCGTCACGTCCGTTCGCGACGAGCGCGCGTGCAGAGCCGAGACGGCAGACGTCGAGCGCGTCCTCTTCGGCACGGCTGAAGACCACCCGCTGCGCCATCTCCAGGACGGCACGCGCTGCGGCTTCGTCCGTCTCGACAACGAGCGATGGCACGGCGTCGCGTTTCAGGCGTTGCATGAGCGTTTCCACCGCCGGCCCGAAGCGATAGATCACGATGTGATTCGAAATCTCGCCCGCTTCGCGCGGCAGCCGCTCTTCGAATCGTTCTTCGAGAAACGGAATCATGAAAATCGGAACGATGAGAAAAAAGAGGAACACACCGACAAACTGCACGGCGACGACGAGAAGGACCATCGCCACGTGTGACCAGTGGCTGTCATACCCGTAGCCGGTGGTGCTCAGCGTCTCGGCCGCCCATTCGATGCTGTCCCAGAACGTGCGCGGCTTTCCCTCGAGGTGCGCCATGCCGAACTGATAGAGCAGAGCGGAGCCGATGATGAACGCGAACAGACCCACCGCGAGCGCGATGAGCCTTCGCGTGGAGCGGTGCATGCGAAGATTGTAGTTGTTCGTTGTCCGTTCTTCGTTGTTCGAGAGGGAAGAGGACGAACAACGAAGAACGGAGAACAAAGAACGGAGAACAAAGAACGGAGAACGAAGAACGCCTACGCTGCTGTGTACAGTTCGTTCATGTCATCTCCCGCTCGCACGCGAGGAGCGGCGCGTCGTCTGCCCGCGCGGACACTCCTTCGACATCGCGCGCGGCGGCTACATCAATCTGCTGCAGCCGCAAGAACGGCGTTCGCGCGAGCCGGGCGATTCAGCGGAAGCCGTGGCGGCGCGACGCCGGTTTCTCGATCGCGGGCACGCGAAGCCGCTGCTCGAGGCGATTCGCGCGATGGTTGCCCCTCACCCGGCGCTTCGCGCCACCCTCTCCCCGGGGAGAGGGCAGGGTGAGGGGATCATCCTCGATGCCGGCTGTGGCGATGGCTATTACCTCGGCTCGCTCGGTCGCGGCTCCGGGATCGATATTTCAACGGCAGCCATCGATCTCGCTGCGCGTCGCTATCCGCAATGCGAGTGGATCGTGGGGAATGCCGATCGCTTCATTCCGTACGCCGACGCATCATTCGATCTCATCCTGTCGATCACCGGCCGGATGAACGCCGCTGAATTTCGAAGAGTCGGACGCGGAGATCTCCTGATCGCGGTTTCCGCTCCGGACGATCTCATCGAATTGCGCGGAAGCCGCGGACGCGACCGCGTGCCGCGCACCATCGAGACGTTCTCCGATTCCTTCGAGCTGGTGAAGCGCGAGCGGACCACGACGATCGCAGAGTTGAGCGCAGACGATGCCCGCGACATCCTGCAGGCAACTTACCGCCCGCGTGGAGAACAGCGGCCCTCCGCTGTCCACCTCAGCCTCGATCTGCTGTTGTTCCGCGTCAAGGCACCATGACCACTTCTATTTACGAAGAGCGGAAAGAAGTCTTGCAAGGGTGGCGCGGTCGTCGCCGGCTGCTTGGCGCGACAGGTAGTACACAGCGGAAGGAACCATGACGCGACCATTCGCTGGATCTTTGAAGAACGCGTCAAGCTTGTCTGCGATCTCGCCGGTTGTCGTGCTCTCGAACACGCTGCTCCGGTCGAGGTATCGCGTTTTCACGACACCAGCGCATTCTTTCGAAACAGACTTTCCCGGTAACGCATAGAGTGCACCGAGGTATTCGCCGTCCAGGAGCCCTGTCAAATACTGGAGTTTGACGTTGCGATCGAGAGTTTTCCACCACGTGCCGTGTCGTTCTTCGCCGCGTTGTCCCGCATATCCGAACGTGGAGAGAAGAAGGGCGAACGTGGAGATCGCGACTGCAATTTTGGTTTTCATCGCTACCGCCATCTCACGTCCACATCGCGAATTACCACCAGTGGAGCGTGACGTACGACTCATAAACCACAATGCTCAAAAGAAGCAGTGCGCTCAAGAAGATCCACCAAACCTCGCTCCAGCGACGCAGCCGCGCCTTCAGCGCCATGGTAAGTGATGCTACGAGCAGGGAGATGGGGACGAGGACTGCGATTCGCGTTCGGACAAAGGCGCGCTCCGCAGCGCGTCCCGCGACGCCGCCATGTGCGATGAGGAAGCCGAACTCTGCCGAGGCGGTGAGAAGGAACGACGCCACGTAAGTTGCCACAGCACCGACGAGGAATGCGACCGAGAGTCGTCTGAGAGTTCTCGCCCTGTTGACGTCGGTCGGAGAGGTGTGGTCGCCCCAGCCAGTGTTATCGCCCATGGTGAACTTGCTCTCCTCGCGGCCGCGTCCCCAGAGATTAACGCCGCGCGATGCTCGGCCAAAGGGCTCAGGGTCGGCTGCAGCGGCGAGTTAGATCGCCGATGATACTCGACTATTGTTTTGGCTAGTGTTTGGCTAGCGCACGAAAGTTGCTCGAGCGATATTTGACCGAAAGCGCCAATCCGTTCGCCGGGAAACGAGCAAGCCTCGCCGTGAGCCGCTCGCCTAGGAAGCGCGCGCAATCTCGCCCGTCTCGATCAACTGCTTGAACGCCCGGAGGTCTTCCTGCACCTGATGCGCGGGGTCTTCGCCGAAGAGTTTCGCGATCGCCGCGCCGATCAAGCCGGCCGGCGGATCGTAGCGAAGCACGACTTTCACTTCGGTTCCGCGATCTCCGGCTGAGCGCGTGAAGTGAACCGATCCGGCGTTGCGCACTTTCGAACCCTCGACGGAGCGCCATCCGATCAGCTCATTCGGAATCTCGTTGATGATTTCCGCGTCCCACTCCGCGTCGCTTCCTGCTGGACCTTTCGCCACCCAGTGCGAGCGCTTGTCATCGAGCACCTTCACCGATTCGAGGTGGGACATGAAGCGCGACAGGTTGTCGAAATTCCGCCAGAATCGGTAGAGATCTTCAGGCGATGCGTCGACGGTCACGCTCTTCTCGACCCGAATGCCGCGGCCGTAGGGAACGCTGACCTGTCGCTCTCCATCGGGTTCGGCGGTGGAGATTCCGAGTACGTGATAAAGCTGGCAGTGTCCGCTAGCCCCGCGCCAGAGAATGGCGCCGCCGAGGGCAGCCAGCGCGAAACCGGGAATGGAGCGACGGGTGAGGCCGAATGCCGCGAGCGCAGTTCCGGCGACGACGGAGAACCATCGCTCCGGATTGCTGACGTTGATATAGCCAGTTGCTTCTTCTGCAGAGTTTTCCATGGCCTTTGGGAGAGCACGAGATATGCCCGCGGTAGAATCGAGGGGTATGACCATCGAGCCTCCTCCCGTTCGCCGCGTGTCACTCGATGAAATCCGCGCCGCTCGGGAGCGGACACGGAATGTCGTCGTGCACACCCCGCTGATCCATTTGCGCCAGGACACTGCGGCGCCCGAGATCTGGCTGAAGCTGGAGACGCTGCAGCCAATCAACGCGTTCAAGATTCGCGGCGCGGCGAATGCGGTCGCATTGCTGACTCCCGAAGCGCGCAGCAAAGGGGTGTGGACGATCAGCGCCGGCAATGCCGGTCAAGGCGTCGCGTTTGCCGCACGGGAAGCGGGAATCGCAAGCACAGTCGTGGCGATCGAGACCGCCGCCGAGACCAAGCTCGAGCGCATGCGCAACCTCGGCGCGCGCATCGTCAAGGCACCGTTCGATGCGTGCTGGGAAGCGATGGAAACGCGCCAGTTTCCCGGAGTGGAAGGAACATTCATCCATCCATTCGACGACCACGACTTCGTCGCCGGCAACGCGAGCCTCGGCCTCGAAATCCTCGAAGATCTGCCGAAGGTGAAGACGGTCATCGCCGCGATCGGAGGCGGAGGCTTGATTTCTGGAATCGGCAGCGCGATCCGTCAGCTCGCACCGAACGTCCGCATCCTCGGCGCCGAACCCGAAACGGCGGCCCCGGGCGCACTGTCGTTCGAGAAAAAGTCGCCGCAGGTGTTCACCGACTGGCAGGTCTCGTTCGTGGACGGCGCCGGCGGCAAGAGCATCTTTCCTCGAATGTGGCAGCGCATGCAGGGGATCGTCGACGGCTCCGTCGTCGTGAGCCTCGACGAAGTCCGCCGCGCAATGCGCCTGGTCGCCGAAAAAGTGCGCGTCATTTGCGAGGGCGCGGGAGCATTGCCGGTGGCGGCGGCGCTGAGCGGGCGGGCGGGGGAAGGACCGATCGTGGCGGTTGTTTCCGGCGGCAACATCGATTTGAAAAAATTCGCCGAGCTGATTCTTTAGCGCGGCTTCGCTGCGCGTTCACAGTTGTCGGTTGTCAGTTGTCGGGTGGGGACAACCGATCACCGACAACCGACCACGCGCGAAGTGCAGATCACTTCACCGTCGCGAGCGGCCGCACTCCCGCGGGCGGAGTGGGGTAGTCGTGCCGATCGGCCATCTGCACCATCGGCGTGTTGATCACCGGCACCGCCAGACCGGCAACCGTCGCCGTCATGCCGGTCGGTTTCGGCCGATCGATGCTGGCCGCAAGGCGCACCTTCACATTTTTCGGTGCGAGAAGAGCGACTGAATCGGTCTGGAGAAGGATGGCGGGGATGAGGACGTCGGCGTTGCCCGGTACGTTTTGCAGCACCAGTCGGGCGGCAGGTGCTCCCGGCGCGTTGAAGGTGATGGTCGTGTTTCCCGGCGGGACATCGAGCAGGATGAACGAGCCGTTCTCCGCGACGCCGCCGGAAACGTACGGCGCATTTTCAATCCACACGCCAGTCGACTGAAAAAGCTGCAGCCGGCGTACGGCCTCGGTCTCCGGCGTCTGAAACGGAGCGCGCGGTGCGCCGGCGACGTCGACGATCCAGCCGCGGACGCTGATCGGCTCCTTGCTGACGTGCGGAGCATTCGGATCGCCGCCGCACGCTGCGATTACTAGCAGCAACGCGAGAAGATGACCGGGCGGGGGCTTCGTCATCGCACGTGCGATAATACGAAAAGATCCTATGAAGCGGTTTCTTCCGCTGCTGATTCTGGCCGCCGCATCGATTCTCCTCGCTCAGGCACCCAATCAGGCGACACTACGAGCGCCAACCGGTGACCGCCAGGTGACCATCACCCATGTCAACGGACAGACGCTCTTCGCCGCAGACGAGATCATGGCCGGGGTGGGCGGCGCGGTGTCTCCCGATGCGACCGGATTCAAAGCGAGCCTGAACAATACGAATGCGGCGTTCGGCCCGGATAGCCGCTTCGGAGTCGTTCGCGACGAGCTGATCGAGATGCCGATCGCACCGGCGATCATCGAAGGGCGGCCGTACGTTCCGCTCCAATTCCTGCAGGGATTTCTCAACAAAGCCGCCGATCTCGAAGTGGTGTGGGATCCCGTCGGGCGCGTGCTGAACGTCCGCCCAACGCAACACACGATCATCGGCGTGCAGTTGTCCGTGGCAAATATCCAGGGCATTTCGAAAGTCGTGGTCTCGCTCAGCGGGCCGGCCGACTACACGATCATCAAAGAGCAGAGCGCATACACGATCGGTTTCAAGACCCAGATTCGCGCGCCGTTTGCGGCGCAAACCTACGACGATCCGTACGTCGCGAAGGCGGCCTTTTCCGGACGCGATCTGCGGCTCGATCTGAGAACGCCCGACGCCGGCGCGGATGCGTACAAACTCGAGAATCCATTCCGCATCGTGCTCGATTTCCACAAAGTCGCGCCAGGTCCGGCGACTCTCCCTTCGATCGTCATTCCGTCGAAGCCCGTCGATACGCCCGGCATCCACACCATCGTGATCGATCCCGGCCACGGCGGAAAGGAAGTCGGCGCGATCGGCCCCGACGGGCTGATGGAAAAAGACGCGACGCTGACTCTCTGTCGCAAGCTCGCGGACAACCTGGAGACAAAACTGAGGACTCGCGTGATCCTGACGCGCACTGATGACAGCGTGGTCCCGCTCGATCAGCGGACTGCGATCGCCAATCAGTACAAAGCCGATCTGTTTCTGTCGGTGCACATGAACGCGGCAGTGGTGAAAGGCGCGCACGGATCGGAGACGTACTTTCTCTCGCTCGAAGCTTCCGACGAGCTCGCGAAGAAGGCGGCCGAGGTGGAGAACGCGGCAGGGAAAGCGGTGCCTGCGGCCGGAAGCAGCGATCTGAAATTGATTCTGTGGGATCTGGCGCAGCAGGAGTATCTCGCGGAGTCGAGCCGGTTCGCACAGGCCGTTCAGGAGGAGATGAACCGCGCGACCGGCGTGCAGAATCGCGGCGTGAAGCAGGCGCCCTTCAAAGTCCTCGTCGGCGCGACGATGCCGGCGGCGCTGGTGGAGATCGGCTTCATTACCAACCCGGAGGAGGAAGCCAAGCTGAAAAAGGATGACTTTCAGAAGCTGGTCATCGACGCGTTGACCACGGCGATCGCGCGGTACAAGACGGATTACGAGACGCGCATCGGCGTCATCCGACCGTCAGCGGGTGCAGAAAAGAGGGCCGGCACGGAGTGATTTCGTTCGGCCAACGGTCAACGATTTCGCGGTTCGCAATTGTTGGTTTGCTTCTCGTTGCTCTCGCCTGCAAACGTCAACAGCCGCTCTCCCGCAATCTCAACGTGGAAAACAAAGTGGCGATGCGGACGGTGTCGCTGTACTACGAGTCACCGGAATTGCTGCTCGCGCCGGAGCGGCGCAATCTGCCGCTGCCGGAGAATCCGGCCGCCGCGCTCGATTTGGTGATGCGGGAGTTGCTGAAAGGATCGGTGAATGCGGCCGTTTCGCGTCTGTTGCCGGCTGACACGATCGTTCGCGGAGCCTTTCTCCTCCCCGACGGCACGGTGTTCGTCGATCTCGGCGGGCCCACGTTGACGCAGGGATGGAGTACCGGGAGCCATCAGGAACTGATGGCGATCTACTCGGTCGTGCAGACGGTCACGGCGAATTTTCCTGACGCGAAAAGAGTGCGGGTGCTGGTCAACGGCGAGCCGGCTGAAACTTTGGCCGGGCATGTGAGTCTAAGTAGGGCACTGACACCCGTTCCTTCCATGGTGGTCCGCTAGTCCGCGATTGACCGAACGGTTGTTCTGTAGTAGTCTGCCACTGCTTCCGAATTCAGCAGTTATCTTATTGAAATATAAGCTGTTGTCACATTGCTGTTACATTGAGAAAGTTTTCACAAAGTGTGCGATAATCCATCCGTATTGATCATTGAGGATTTACTGGATGGGCAGGCGAGAATCTGCTTTCTGTTGTACGTGCCTGCCTCGAAGATGTACCTCTTGAAGTCTTCTTTGAATCTTACCAATCTGTAAGTCTCGCCCCTGAGCGTTTCGCGCCGCGCACATCCAGTAAGTAACCCCGCCCCGCCGAAAGGCGGGGCAATTTTTTTTCTGGCGCCGCTTCGGGCAACCGGCAACCGTCAACCGGCTACGCGAGTGCGTCAGCGCTCGCTCGTCACCAATTGTGACAATGCCTGCTCGACCAGCAATCGCGGATCGGCGTTCACCGTCAGCCACCTGGTGTTGAATACCGACGCATCCGCCGCTGCGAGAAGCCGCTGGCGCGGAATCGCCAGCGCCGGCCGTCCCGCCGCCGCGTCGCACAAGATTTCCGCGAGAAGTGCCATCGACTGGCTGACGTCTTCCTGATCGGCGACGATCGTCGCGAGCGCGAGAAGCGCCGCCACTTCTTTTTTCGTGGCGAATTGCTCGAGAAGCGAGGCGATATCGGCCGCGAGCTCCTCGTTGCGCGGGACATTTCCCCCGACGTAGATCGACTGCGAACGCGAGCGGATCGTCGGCAGCAGCAGATCGGGCTTGCGCGTGAGCAGGATGAATGTCGTGTCGCGCACCGGCTCTTCGAGCGTTTTCAGCAGCGAATTCGATCCGCCGGGACTCAGCGCGTCGGCCGGATCGATGATGAAGACTTTGGTGCGTCCTTCGTACGGCCGCAGCGCTGAACCGGCCAACAAGTCGCGAATCTGTTCGACGCTGATCAGTTTTCTTTCGCTGCCGACCTCGATGAAGTGAACGTCCGGATGAATGTGCCGCTCGATACGTTGACAGGCCAGGCAGTCATCGCCGGCCGTTCGATTGATGCAATTCAACGCCTTGGCAATCCGGATCGCCGCATCTCGCAACGCCTCGGCTGACGGCCCGTGCAGAATCATCGCGTGATGCAGCTCGCCGCGACGCGCCGTGTCCGCGAGCAGTGCGGCCGCGTTGTTCATGCGATCACTCCCGGAGCTCGCTCGCTCAGCACCCTTCGCGTGCGTTCGAAAACTTCTTCCGGCGTGCCGGCGGCGTCGATGACCGCATAGCGCTGCGGTTCGGACGCCGCGAGCGCGAGGTACCCTTCGCGAACACGGCGGTGAAACCGCAGGTCTTCCAGCTCGAATCGTCCTTCATCCACCGGCGCCGTGGAGTTTCGCGATCGTGCGCGCGTCAGGCCCATTTCCTCGGGCAGATCAAAAATGAGCGTGACGTGGGGATGGAGCGAGTCGGTCGCCCACTCGTTCAACCAGCGCAGGCGGTCGAGATCGAGGCGCCGGCCGAAACCTTGATAGGCGAGCGTCGCATCGGTGAAGCGATCGCACAGCACCACGCGCCCTTCCGCGAGCCGGCGACCGGATCGATCTTCTCGCGCGTGTCGAGCAGGATCGCGCGAATGCGATCCGCTGTCGGCGTGCCACCCGGCTCTTTGGTGACCAAAACGTTCGGGATCCGCTCCGCGAGCTTGCGGAGCTGCGTCGTCTTCCCAGAGCCTTCAATGCCTTCGAGAGTGATGAACATGGTTGCTCGGTTGCTCGGTTGCTCGGTTGCTGAAGGACCCAGCAACCGAGCAACCTAGCAACTCAGCAACCCATCTTTCAGCCCGCGAAGATAGTGCTCGCGCATCAACTTCTCAAACACGTCGTTTCGCGCCAGAAAGCGAAATCGTTCGCCGAGGTGGGCGCGCCGGCGAAGGCGGGCCAGCTGGCGCTCATCGGCGAGGCGCCGGGAGTCGAGCTCGTGCACGCCGAGGAAATGGCCGAGCTCGGGGTGCTTGCGATAGAAAATCGCTCCCGATTTCCCAACCGTGTACTGCCGCCGCGCAAAGGAGTCGACATTCATCTGATGATAGTGACGGGTGATCGCCTTCGCGTTGTAACGGATTTTCAGACCGCGCG
>WNGB01009874.1_pt1 | contig 13324 bp, 16 predicted proteins | sample 5400681 | NCBI WGS metagenome assembly WNGB01 (sample SAMN13153367, study PRJNA577476) | soil metagenome | isolation source: 115 cm soil or saprolite under grassland replicate 2 | place: USA:California | collected 2016-06-15 | reverse complement strand
CCCCCGCCGTACGGGGTGGCGTTGACGTGCAGAACGCGCGCGCCCTGCAACGGCCGGGCGAGATCAACGAGCGCGTCGACCGCCTCGCCGCCGGCGCTCGCTTCGTAAGATCGGATCGCCTGGCGTCCGACCTCGACGCCGTGCAGCACGGCGTTACCGCAGCAGCGCGACGTGGCGCTGCTGATCGGTGGTCATGCCGCCCTCGCGGCTGCGACGTCGGGAGCCCGCTCCGGCTGGGGTTGCCCGTCGCGCACGCTCGGGAGACGTAGTCGCTTCAGCATCACCGCGTTGACGGCGACGATGAAGCTCGACCCCGACATCGACAACGCCGCGATCTCGGGCCGCAGCACGAGCCCGAAGTTGGGCTCGAACACGCCGGCGGCGATCGGCAGCGCGATGGCGTTGTAGCCGATGGCCCAGCCCAGGTTCTGGCGCATCTTGCGCAGCGTCCCCCGGCCGATGCGCAGCGCGATCGCCACGTCCATGGGATCGGAGCGCATCAGCACGACGTCGGCGGTCTCGATGGCGACGTCGGTGCCCGCCCCGATTGCGATGCCGAGGTCGGCCTGAGCGAGCGCGGGCGCGTCGTTGACACCGTCGCCGACCATGGCGACCTGGCGGCCGTCGCGTTGAAGTTCGGCGACTTTGGCCGACTTGTCGCCGGGAAGGACCTCGGCGATCACAGTGTCGATGCCGAGCTGGCTGGCGATGCGCCGGGCGGTCGCTTCGTTGTCGCCGGTCAGCATCACGACCTCGACACCAAGGTCGTGCAGCGCTTGGACCGTGGCGGCAGAGGACGGCCGGGCGGCATCCGCGATGCCGAGCACCGCGGCGGCGCGGCCGTCGACGGCGGCGATGACCGCTGTCCGGCCACCCTCGGCCAGCTCGCGGCGACGCTCGGCGAGCGAGCCGAGATCGATGCTCTCGCGCTCCATCAGCCGCGCGTTGCCCACGGCAATGCGGCGGCCGTCGACGTTGGCGAGCGCGCCGTGGCCGGGCACGTTCTCGAAGCCCTCGACCGTCAGCGTGGGTGTGCCCGAGGTGTCGGCGTAGCGAACCACGGCCTCAGCGAGGGGATGCTCGGACTCGCGTTCCACCGCTGCGACCAGGCCGAGCAGCTCGCGCTCGTCCATGCCGTCGACGACGACGTCGGTGACCTCGGGCTCGCCCTTGGTGAGCGTGCCGGTCTTGTCCATCACGACGACCTCGATGCGAGCCGACGTCTCGACCGCAGTGGCGTTCTTGAACAGCACGCCACGCTTGGCGCCGAGGCCGGTGCCGACCATGATCGCGGTGGGCGTCGCGAGGCCCAGCGCGTCGGGACAGGTGATCACCACCACGGTGATGGCGAACAGCACGGCGTCGGCGCCTGCGCCGGCCAGCAGCCACGCGGCGAGCGTTGCGCTCCCGCCGATCAGTGCGACGAGCACGAGCCAGAACGCGGCGCGGTCGGCGAGGCGCTGGCCCGGCGCCTTCGAACTCTGGGCCTCCTGGACGAGCTTGACGATCTGGGCCAGCGCGGTGTCGCTGCCGACCTTGGTGGCGCGCACCCGCAGCGTGCCGTTCGTGTTGATCGTCGCTCCGACGACCTCTGAGCCGGGCTCCTTGTGCACCGGGAGGCTCTCGCCCGTCACCGTCGACTCGTCGACCTCGCTGTCACCCTCCGCGACGGTCCCGTCGACGGGGATCTTCGCTCCCGGCCGGATCAGCAGCAGATCCCCGACCACCACCTCGGCGGTCGGAACCTCGACCGTCTCGCCGCCGCGAATGACGACCGCCTTCGGCGGCGCCAGGTCCAACAAGGTGCGGATGGCGTCGTTGGCGCCACCGCGGGCGCGCATCTCGAACCAGTGCCCGAGCAGCACGAACGCGGACAGCACCGTGGCCGCTTCGTAGAACACGTCGCCGCCGCCAGACAGCGTGACAACCACCGAGTAGAGCCAGCCCGCACCGACCGCCACCGCGACGAGCACCATCATGTCGAGCGTTCGTGCTCGCAGCGCACGATATGCGCCGTCGAAGAAGATCGAGTCGGCATAGAAGATCACCGGCAGGCTCAGCAGCAGGCTCCACACGTCGTCGCGTAACCCGAACGGGGCGCTGGCAGTGAACCCGAGCACGTCGCGCCCGATCGGCGACCACAACAACACGGGGATCGAAAAGATCGCCGCCACGAGGAACCGGCGGCGCATGTCGGCGACCATCGCGTCCATCGACATCGCGTGGCCGCCGTGGCCCATCAGCTCCTCGGCCGACCGCTCCGCCCGCGCCGGCTCCGCCTGGTCGCCCGGCAACGCCATCGGGTCGCACACATGCCCGGGGACACATTGGCCGGCGCAGTGGAATCCACACTCGACGACGCAGCGCCGGAGATCCTCGAGCGAGATCTGGGCAGCATCGAAAGTGACGGTGGCGGTCTGGCCGACCGGGTTCACCTCGACGGACTCGACTCCCGCGCACCTCCCGACGGTCTTCTCGACGACCGACTGCTCGGACGCCCGTCGGAGACCACTGACGTCCAGGACGGCGGTGCTCAGCTCGCCGCGAGCCTCGTGCGCGTGCGCCACCCTCGCCACGTTACGCGGCGGCGCGTCCCGGACCCGCGTCGGTCGTCAGAGCCCGCGCACCGGGCAACCGGCTGCGCGACGGTCGGCCTTCATCGGGTCACGTATGCATGGGGCCGCCGGAGCCCGCCGACGAGCCCATTCGCCACCCCATCGAGAGCGGCCGGTCGAACCCATCCATCATCAGTTGAGCCCTGCCGCTGACAGGCCCGCCGGGGCGGAAGTGCAACTCGCCCTCGCGGTGGTGGCCACCGGGGCCGTCGCCGGTGTACTGGTCCATGGGCCAATCGCGGCCGTCAACCGTGAGGTGCGCGCCGTGTTGCATATCCATGTCCAGCGGACCGGTGCGCGTGTCCATGCTCACCTTGAACACAGCTCCGCTGCCGTTCATCTGCCGGGGCTCAACCTTCACGTCGACGTCGCCCGCCGTCATCGTGCGGTTCGACATCCTGTGCCCCGACACCATCACGCTCCGCGCGCTGTCGCCATTACTGCCACAGGCGGCGATGAGCACCGCCGCGACGACGACTCCGGCAAGGACGACGTTCCTACGAGCGCGCATACGCCATCCTCCCTGTCTATTGCTGGCGGCGTCGTGTGTCACGTTGCAGTCGCCCCACGACAACGATGATGCGGCCGGCGACGAACGCGCTGGCGGCAGCGCCGGCGGACGCGACGAGGAACACCGGGAGCGCGCCAGGTCCGTCGGTGCGTGACTGCCAGGCCGCCCAGGCGGCGCCGAGGAAGCACACCGCGGCGACGGTGGCCGCCCAGAAGAAGGCGATCGTGCGGGCCGGCATCGCGCTAGCCGCCGCCGACGTGGGACGCCACCGGCTGAAATGCTGCGTACAGGATGAGGGCAACGACGGCGACCACGACGATCGCCCCGCCGATCATCATCGGCAGCCGGCGTCGCGGGTTGCGCTCCTTGCCTCGGTCGAGCAGCGGCACGAGAAGGAGCACGCCGAGCATGGCGACGACAGCCCACAGGATGCCGGACACGCCGACGAGGTTCTCGACCGGGTAGATCCACAGCATCGGCCAGGGCGGTTTCGTCACCTCGATCCCGGCGACGGGGGCCGGTCCGTAGCGTGGGGGTGCCAGCACCGCCAGCAGCGCGAGGACGCCCAATACGACGAGCGCGAACGCGCCGAGGCGGGCCAGGTGGCGCGTGAACGGCTCCGAGCGCTCGGGTTCCTTGCTCGTCCGGAACGGCGACGGCGCCATCCCGTGGTACTTGACGAGTAGCAAGTGCGCGATCACAACGACCGTGAACAACGCCGGCAGCATCGCGATGTGCGCCACGAACAGGCGTCCCAGCAGCGAGATGCCACTGAACTTCGGGGAGAACCAGAACCCGAAACGGCCGAACAACTTGCCGATCTCGGTGTTGTGATCGAGGGCCTCGATGCTCTCCTGGTCCCATTTGATGACCGTGCCGGTGAAGAACAGTCCCGCGGTCGTCGCCGCCAAGATCACGCCGATCACCCAGTTGCCCTCGCGGGGACGCTTGAACGAACCCGACACGAACACCCTGAGCAGGTGCAGGCCCACCAGGACGATCATCGCCATCGCGCCCCAGTAGTGCAGCCCGCGGACGAACTTGCCGAGCGTCACCGAGGTCACGATGTCATGGACACTCTGGTGGGCGTGGGTGGGCGACGGGTTGTAGTACTGCGTCAGGACGATGCCGGTGGCCACCATGACGATGAACGTGAACAGCGACAGCCCACCCAGCGAGTAGGCGAGCTTGTTCGCGTGCTCGGGTACGCCGTACTGCAACCCCTTCAACCCGAGGCGCTCATCGACGCCGTCCAAGAAACGCCGCCACACTGTCGCGCCGCCACTCCCGGCGGAGACTGTCTTCGCGGGTACAGCAGGTTCGTCGGCCATCGCGTTCTCCTCAGCGAATCCGCACGGCCAACACTGCGCCGGACGCGATCAGCGCCACCGCTCCGAGCGCGAGCAGCGCCCCTTCGGTCCCACCGATCCGGCTACTGGCCAGGTCCGTGAGGCTCGTGGAAGCCGGACACAGCGCCGCTCCGCCCGGAAAACGCGGCGCGGACGCGATGTTCAGGATCGGTGGTCCCGGACACGCACGCACGGACTGCTGCAAGAGAACCTGGGTGCGCCGCAAGTTCCCGGACTCGAATGCGCTGTCGGCCCGCCGCACCACCCCGAGGTCGACGCCGGCGGTCTCCTTGGAGTCCGTCGCGTCGTGGATCTTGTCCTCGACCGCGGCGCGCTCGCCGGGTTGCGTCTGGATGATCGCGATCGCCGTCAGCACAAGCTCCCGCGCGGTCCCCTCCTCCCCGCCGTGTGCAAGCGCAGCGCTCGCCGGCATGACCACCGCGAGCGCGCTCAGCGCGGCCACAAGCATCAGCCGGGATGCGAGCATCGGCACCCGCTGCACAGTCGCAAGATCGTTCCCAGACCGCTGATGACCGCTCGCCATGGCGACCCTCTCACGCGCAATCCGGCGCCAACCCAGGCGCACGCTATCCCGGCCCTCGCCGAAGCGAAACGCCCGCGGCTCGGCTCGTCGAGCGGTCGCCCGCCTCGTCAGCGTCGGATCAGGTCGCGCCGTCGCCGGTACTCGTCGTCGTCGATGTCGCCGCGCGCGAACCGCTCCTCGAGCAGCCCCTGCGCATCAGTCGTGCCACGTCCACCACGGTCGCCTTGGCGGACGAGCGTCACGATCACCCAGGCGACCAACGCCGAGAAGACGACCATCATGACACTCATCCAGAACCAGCCCCACCCGCTGTGCCACATCCACATCATGAGTCCTCCTTGCTCACGCGCAGTCAACGGTGCGGGCGTGCGGGTCGGCAGGGCCGAACGTCACTCATCGCCGGGACGACCAGCGAACTCCCACCCGACCTGGAATACCGGGCCCGCCCGGAACGAGCGCGCCGCCGGGACCCGGCGAAGGACGGGCAGCGATGCGCTGGTCAGGGATGGGCCCGTAGCCGCTGGAACGACACCGTCCCGGAACCGCCTTCTAGCTGGTCTCGCGTGGACTCGACGAAGTGCTGGACCGGGCTACTCAGACGGGTCGGGGTTTCGTCCGAGGCTGTGGTACTCGGGGTTAGGGAGCAGGCCGAGCGCGTTGGCGAGCCGTCCGTTGTAGTTGAAGATCGCGGTCAGCTCGACGATGTGCAGGATGTCTTCGTCTGCATAGCCAGCTTGGCGCAGCCGTCCGACGTCGTCTTCTGTGCATCGTTCCGGCGTTTGGGTGAGCTGGACAGCGAAGTCGAGCATCACTCGGTCGCGCGGCTCCAGGTCCGCGTAGCGATAGTTGGAGAGCAGCTGGTCGACGAAGATCGGGTCCTTTGTTCGCAGCCGCAACGCGGCGCCGTGGGCTTGCATTCAATATGGGCAACGGGCCTCGACTGAGACCACCACGGCGATCATCTCTCGTTGCGTCTTGGTGAGGCCCGATGGTGCTCGCATCAGATCGTCGAAGTAACTCCACCACCCGACGAAATGCCGGGGCGTGAGTGCGAGTAGCCGGGCGATGTTGGGAACGAACCCGACCTTGTCCGCTACCGGGCCGATTGCCTCGGCGACCTCAGCGGGAAGCTCATCGCCGCCGGGGATCGCCAGCCAGGCGTCCGGTCGCCGCTCAGGGACTTTGCTCATCACCGCGACCCTCGTTGATACGTGGCGTGAGCGTCAAGGCGCGTCCGCCTCTCATTTACCGAAGCCAGGCGCGCCCACGAGCTCTTGGCTGGGCCGGTGTCGACTACCGGCTCCGTGGGGTCGGGATAATCGCGGCGGTCGATGTTCTTTCGAGCCATGGGCGTGGTCCTTTGGCTTGGGGCGGCGCTGGCAAGCGCCGCCGGGTCTCAGTGAGGTGCGCTGTTCGGCCGTCATCGGTCTCGCGCTCCTCGGGGTTGGCCGCCTCCTCCTTGGTGTGCGCGTTGTCGACCTGGTAGCAGCGCCGACAAGAACGGTCCGCGCATCCGTTCTATGAACGCGACCTTTGTGGCCTGGACGATCGCGCTGCTGTCAACACGACCAGGCATCATTCGTCGCGCGGCCTCGCTTCCCGTGGATGATCAGCTCTCGATGAACTGGTAGTCGGTCCGAATGCGGCCATCGTGTGCGAGCACGAGAACCTCGAGCCCGACGCCTGCCACCTCGCCGTCGCCGGAGACCATCTCCCAGTTGAACTTGACCACCTCACCAAGGCGCTCGACGTTGTCCCGCGGCTGGAAGCTGTACTCACCGGACGCGATGAACTGTTCGTGCGCGCTGGTCGCGCGAACCTCGAGAGCTGCGTGTTCGTGTGCCTCGAGCCGCGCCGTCAACCCGATGCCGGGTGCCGCGGCAATGGCGCGAATCTCCACGGGCGGCTGCAGCACGTGGACGCCGTCGTCCGTCCACAACTCCTCAATCGCCGTGCGACGGCGATGGGGATCCGGTTCGTTCCACAGCGCGACGTAACGATCAGCGATCTCGTTCGGATCGGTCAATGTTCCTCCTCGGCCATGGTCCGACATATCTGCACTGCAACCCGGCCGGGTTCAGCGGGCCGGTTTTGGATGGGTTCTCTGTTGCTACGCAGGACTCACTGGGTTGTCGGCGTCCGGAGTGCAGAGGACACGATTTCTGGTTGGTCCCACTGAGGCCAGTGTGAGGCGTCTTCGACGAGCTGCAGGTCGGCACGCGCGAACAGTCCAGCAAGGTGGCGGGCCAAGTCGGGGCTGAGGTAATCGTCGCGGGCGCCGAACAACAAAGTGACAGGCACGTCGAGTGCGGCGAGGTGCCCCGCGCTGATCTGCTGGTCCTGGTGGTCGAGGTCTGCGAACAGGGCTTCGGTCCAGGCTCGGATGGCAGGTAGGGCATCCGGCGTGTCGGCATCGCCAAAGAACTGGGGGACGATCGAGACGGCCCCGATTCCGCTCTGATCGAGAGGGTCGATCCCGAACCGTCGGGCGGTGTGCCACAGCAGCCAGAGGCGTTGGTTGGGGTCGTCGATCATCGCGTCGGCGAGCGGCGCGAAGTTTTGGTCTGCGAAGAGGCGGATCATCTCGGGGAAACGCAACGAGGGCGTGTGCCCGTAGTAGGTATTGAAAAGAATGAGGCGGCCAACGCGTTGAGGTCTGTCCACGGCGTAGTCGATGGCGACCGGGCCGGAGGCGTCGTGGGCGACCAAGTTGACGTGTTCGAGCTCGAACGCGTCAAGCACGGCGCCGAGCTCGTCCTCGTGGTGGCCGCTCTTGAACGCGCCGGGCTTGGGGCGCTCCGAGCGGCCGTAGCCGACGAAGTCGAAGGCGACAACGCGCCGCGGGGAGAGGAGCGGCGCGAGGCGGTCGTAGATTCGTGAATCATCGGGAAAGCCGTGCATCAGCACGAAGGTGGGATCCTCGCCCGGACGGTCGGACGCATGGATTCGCCCGTGGACGGTCGGTATTACGTGAGTCGTGACCGGCGCCTCATCGTTGGTTGCTGACATGCCTATCTACCCTTCTGGGCTGGGGGCATCGACGATTCCGCGCTGTTTGATGGCCTGTCGGATCGGAGCTGGTGCCGGTCGGCCCAAGCGGCGATCGCGGCGGAGCGATCGGCCGGCGGCCCCCAGGCGCCGGGCCCCGGCAGTTGCATCGCGCCGTACCCGATTCTCCTTTCAAGAGCGATGTCGCCGATGACAACGTTGGCACGCGAGACCGTCATCGCCTTCCTCAGCCCTTGGTGCCGCGCAGGCGATTTGCCCGCTCGATGAGGCGCACGAGTACGCGGTGAGTGGTCGCGAGGTCGTCCGGATCGAAGTCGGCGAAGACCTGCTTGGTAAGCGGGGCGACGGCTTCGGCCAATTGAGCGTCGAAGGCCGTACCTTTCTCCGTCAGTTGGGCGGGGCCGGGTCCGTCGAGCGAGGTGCCGCTGACCAGCGCTTTTCCTTCGAGCGTGGCCAACAGTTCTTCGACCCCGGCGGGGTCGAGCGCGAGCTGCCGTTGCTGAGCGAGGAATTCGTGGAGGACGGCGGGGGGTGTGAACGGCCCGCGTGCAGCAAGGACCCGCAGGGTGATGTATTCGTTGCGGGTGGTTCCGGTCTCAGCAAGAACTTCTTCGAGCAGCGCGGTTAGGGCTCCCTCGGCCTCGCCGATGTCCTGGCCGGTCAGGGTTGGTGCCTGAGCCTGAGTCATGAGCCTTCTCTCCCGTTGTCGTTCTCGCCGGCGGTCGGCGGAATATCCGACAGTGCCTTGAAGCCAGCCCGACCGGCTGCTGTTGAGCGCGCGGGCGGTCGACCTTCTTGTCTGGGGGGGTTCGCCCCCACGCGTCTACGCGGCCCTGCGTGCGCAAAGGCGCTTTGCGGCTAGTCGCCGCGACATGCGTATTCGGCGGCGGTCGCGATCTTGTCGTCTAACTCGACAGCGATCCGGTCAATGCCAGCCGAGCCCAGCGAGGCAAAGACGCTGGACGGTTGGTCGTAGGAGATGTGCACGCCGGTCTGGTCCCGAAACACCGCCGCTCGAAACGGGGCGTACAGCGCTGCGGCCGCTTCGAAACCTGTGAGCTGCCGGGCGATTAGTGGGTTTCCCACCAGATAGAGGGTCGCGTCGAGGGGTTGGCCGCTGAGGCTCAGCAATGCCCCTTGGTCGAGGCGACAGAGCGCGACCAGGCCGGTAGATCCGATTCGCGAATTGATCGCGGCCTCGACGTGCTCCCAGGTCGCTTCGCCGACGACCAACTCGACGGTGACGGCAGCATCCAACGGAGGAACGCGTTGGTCGAATCGGGCGCGGGTCGTGTCGAAGTCGTGGGTGCTGTCGTGGGTGATTCGGGTGGCGACATAGGTGGTGTCAGCGGTCATGGTGGCTGCCTTCGGTCGCCGCGGTCGCGGGCTGGGAGAGCCCGACCTCAGGTGCGGGGGTCTCGACGGGTTCCGGCGCTGGCTCGGGCGCGGCGGGTTGGGGGGTGGCAGCCGCGCGGGCCGGGAGGAGGGTGATGATGCCCAGCGCGGCCGCACCCGCGACGGCTGCAGAGACGAGGGAGCCGGCTTGGAGTCCGTTGAGGAAGGCATGATTGGCGGCCGTGATCACACCACGCGCCGGCTGTGCTGGCAGTCCGCCGGCGACTTGGTAGGCGGCCGCCAGTGATCGCCCGGCGGCCGTGCGCGCTGGACCTGGTAATGCGGCGATCGCGCGGTGGTGCGCGAGGTCGCCCCCATAGACGGAGGCGAACACACTGCCGACCACGGCGACACCGAGCGTGGCGCCGAGTTCCCTGGTGGTGTCGTTGACCGCAGACCCGACGCCGGCTTTGTTGACGCTGAGTGACCCCATGATCGATTCGGTCGCCGGGGCGGTCGTGAACCCCATACCTGCGCCGAGCAGGACCATCTGAGCCGCGATTTCGCCGTAGGAGGTCGCGGTGCTTGCGGTCGATGCCCACGCGAGCCCCGCGCTGAACAGGCCGAGACCACCGGCGACGACGACGGTGGTTCCTGCTCGTGCGGCTAGGCGCTGGCCGATCACGCTGGCCAGCGCGATCGAAGCCGCGACCGGCAGGAGCCGCACGCCAGTCTCAAAGGCGGTGTAGGCCCTGACGAACTGGAAGTACTGAGTGATGAGAAAGATGAAGCCGAACAGCGCGAAGAACGAGGCCGTGATCGCGAGGCTGCCGCCGGAGAACCGTCGGTTCGAGAACACCCGGAGGTCGAGCATGGGGTGACGCTGGCGGCGCTCCCACAGGCCGAACACGCCGAGCACGAACGCACCGACGGCGAGGCCGCCGAGCGTGCGGGCGCTCCCCCAGCCCCAGCCGGACGCTTCGATGATCGTGTAGATCACCGCCGTCACGCCCGCAACCGACAGGACCACGCCGCCCACGTCGACGGGCGGCGTCGTCGGGTCCTTCGAGGTCGGGACGAACAACCGACCCGCAACGATCGCCGTCGCAGCGATGGGGACGTTGACCAAGAACACCGATCCCCACCAGAAGTGCTCCAGCAGCCAGCCGCCAACGATCGGCCCCGTCGCCACTCCAACGCCGGTCATCGCCGCCCATACTCCGATCGCCCTCGCCCGCTCGGCGCCGGTGAAGATGTTCGTCAACAGGGCGAGCGTCGTGGGGAAGATCAGCGCCGCGCCCACACCCATCGCTGCTCGCGCACCGACCAGGGTCGACGCCGAGCCGGCCTGCGACGCGAATGCCGACGCCGCCGCGAACACCAGCAGCCCGACGGCGAGCGCTCCGCGCCGTCCGTACCGGTCACCGAGACTGCCCGCGGCCAACAACAACCCCGCGAACACCAGGATGTAGGCATCCACGATCCACTGCAGCTGGGTGTTGCTGGCATGCAGCTCACGGGCCAGCGTCGGCAACGTGACGTTCACGATCGTTCCGTCCACCGTGATCACGAAGACGCTCAAACAGATTGTGGCCAACGCCGCGACACGCCGGCCTCGAGATGCGCCGTGCGCAGCGGTCGTCGCAGAGTTCACCGGTTCATCTCCTGGACGGCGGTCGACTCCGCGGCTAGGGCAGCGATCGATGCGGGGATGGCGATGTTCACGGCATCAGCCGGTTGTGGGCGCCGTCAGGATCGCCGCCGCGGTGTCTTTCGGTGCATCGAGTTGGGGAAAGTGGCCTGCGCCCGTGATCAGCATCGCCTCGCCTCGCCCGAACAGAGCAGCGAGACCGCGTGCCAGATCCGGATTCAGGTACGGATCGCGTTCACCAAACGCGAACCGCACCGGTGCCGGGAAGGTCCCAAGCTCCGCGGTGCGCTGGGTGTTCGCCACGACGGCGGCATTCAGATCGGTGTTGAGCTCGAGGAACGGTCCGAGCGTGCTCGGCTTCGCTTCGAACTGGCGGTACAGGAGCGGGACGAACTTCTTTCGGACGTCGTTGTTGAGGATGAAGCCCCCGACTTGGAAGTCGTACAGCCAGCGGAACTCGCGGGGCGATTGAGCGAAATGCTTGGTGAGTCGGGCGTAGTTGGGATCAGAGAACAGCCGGATGGCCTCCGGGGGGCTCGGCGGAGCACCCGCCACGAAGCTGTAGAAGGTATTGAGGGCGACGACGCCGGCGACCCGATCGGAGTGGTCCAGGGCCCAGTTGATGCCGGCAGGTCCCGAGGCGTCGTGCACGACGAGGAGCACCCGGTCGAGCCCTAGACCATTGACGACCGCGTCGAGGTCGCCTACCTGGTTGGCGAAGGTGTAGTCGTATTTCGAGGGCTTGTCCGATTCCCCCCAACCGAGGAAGTCGAACGTCACCACGTGGCGACCTGCCAGATGCGGCACGAGGCGGTCGTAGAGATGATGGTTGTCGGGGAAGCCGTGCATCAGCACGATCGCGGGATCGGCGCCTGCCCGGTCTCGCACGTGGATGCGGAAGGGACCGCGGCGGACGAAGCGATCGTGGAACCCGCCTTGCTGGGTCGGTGATGCTGACGAAGCCGCACCAGCGTCGATGATCAGTGTCATCCCTGCCATGGCGACGACCAGGACCGCAATCGAGGACCGAACGGGCGACCGACGGCGCATGCTGCTGTCCTTTGTTCCGTGTACTCACGCAGCCAAAACGGAGGTGGCGCGCCGCGCTCCCTGCTCACGGCCCGAGTACCACCACCTCGCCGGGTCACCATGCACCTGGCCGCGCGTGATGTCTTGAACGCAACGACTGGCGGCCCGCGATCCGATCGCGTTAAGGGCGCTTCGGACGGCCGCGGCCACATTGCCGATCACCCGGCGGTCGGAGTTCGAGTGATCGCAGCGAGAGTTCGCGGGGGCTTCGGCCCAAGAAGCGCCGCGCCGTGCGGCTGAGGTGGGCCTGGTCGGCGAAGCCGGCCGCCGCCGCAGCCACTGCGGTTGGCACATAGGGCAGCCACGCGATCGCCCGCGTCAACCGCGACCACAGCCGCACGTGCGTCAGCGGCACCCCTACGGCTGAGCGCGCGAGGGCCCGCAACCGAGATGGTGACATGCCCACCTCGGCGGCCAGGATCTCCAATCGGTCTGCTTCGGGAAGAGCAGCAATTACGATCGCGAGCCGTGAATCGATCGGGCCGATCTCCCCGACGATTGGGGCAACTTCGCCCACGCCAGCGGAAAGGTCGATCCCGTCGTCGACGGCCAGCGCGTCGAGCAGGCGCCGAGTAGTGGCCGCGTCAATCACCCGAGGGCGCAAGTTGTCCGGGCGTGCCGACATCCACGCGTTCAGGTACACCGCGACGTGCGGACCATCGGTGGCGGCGCGGTACTGATACTGCGGAGCGAGGAGCACCCCGTCCGTGTGCACGCGCGCCACATCGCCAGTGGTCACGGTGACGGTGCCTCCATCCACGGGCAACAGCAGCGTCCACGCCGGATGGGCGTGCGGAGAGGAAACGGGAGCGGAAGTCGTCTCAGAAAACACGCTCAGCTCGGGACCCTCTGCGAACATCACCTGGCGATGATTGCGCTCAAGGCACCATCCGGTGGGCCGACCGGCAAGCTCGGCGACAAAACCTGCCCTTTCGCATTTGCCCTGGTCGAGCATCTCCCACCCGCCTGCAGGGTCCCTCGCCTCCATAACGGACACGAAGCGCAATTTACCCTGATAGTTCGAAATCGAAACTACACACAGTGGAAAGATACTTAGTGGCACCGATGATCGAAGTCCGACGATCAGAAGAGGAACCTCGGTGAAGGGATACCGGCAGTTCTGCGCCGTGTCACGAGCCCTCGACGTCATCGGAGATAGATGGGCAATGCTCATCATCCGCGAACTCGGGCTTGGACCCCGCCGCTACACCGACCTCCTGG
>WNGB01016246.1_pt1 | contig 13328 bp, 12 predicted proteins | sample 5400681 | NCBI WGS metagenome assembly WNGB01 (sample SAMN13153367, study PRJNA577476) | soil metagenome | isolation source: 115 cm soil or saprolite under grassland replicate 2 | place: USA:California | collected 2016-06-15 | reverse complement strand
GAACGCGTCCCGGGTCCACCATCACGCTGGCGTTCACGGTGTTGAGCGCCTTGACGACCTTCGCCTCGGGAAATGCCTTCTGGATCCTTTCCGCGAGCGAATCGTCGTTCGAGACGAAGAGCGTCGGCGGCATCCCGTGCGAGAAGTCGAGTGGGTTCGCGACGTCGACGAGGATCTTCCCGCGCAGGTTCTGCGCCCCGGCCGCTTGGAGCGCGTCGAGCGAGCCGGCCCCTGCGGTGCAGTTGAAGACGATCTCGCCGAACGCCGCCGCGTCCGCGAACGTGCCTTGCGAAGCTCCTTTTCCGGCGGATGAGACCCAGGCCGTGGCCTTCTCGTTCGACGCGCTGCGGGAGCCCATCTTCACTTCGTGGCCGCGCGAAGCGAGCTTGCCCGCGATTGCCGAGCCCACCATTCCCGATCCAAGTACTCCGAATTTCATGAGGTTCCTCCGTACCGAGGCGAACTATGCCGGTTGCGAGACGGGTGATTCGAGGGCAGCAAGGAGCACCGGCCGTTGACACCCCTGGCGGGCTCGGCTATCGTCATCGGCCGCTCGAACGAGCCGCTCTGTTCCTCAGTAGCTCAATGGCAGAGCATCCGGCTGTTAACCGGAGGGTTGTAGGTTCAAGTCCTACCTGAGGAGCCAACCAAATCCCCCGAACAGGTCCCGGAGAGAGGGCGGGGTCTTGAGAGGCGTCGCCGCCGTTATTTGAGCTTGTCCAGCTCGGCCAGCAGCTCGTCGTTTGGCACGAGGTCTCCCGGTTTGTCGAGGATCTTCTTGTAACGGACGACGCCCGCCTTGTCGATGATCAAGTACGCGCGCTTTGAGTAACGGTAGAGCCGGTTCTTGGGGTCGGTCTCGAGGAAGCCATAGGCCTCGAGCGTCTGACGCGAGACATCGCTCAACAGCGGGAAGGTCAGCCCCATCTTCTCGGCCCACGCCGCGCTCGCAGGAAGGAAATCCGTGCTGATGCCCACGACCTGGGCATTTCGGCTCTCGAACTTGGGCAGATCAAGCTGGAGAGCCACGACCTCGCGAGTTCAGGTCGGGGTGAATGCTCCAATAAACCCGAAGAGCACGATGTTCTTCTTGCCGATCGATTCGCTCAAGGACCACTTCTCCTGGGTCGTGGCAGGCAGGGTGAAATCCGGGGCCTTGTCGCCGACCGAAAGCGCGAGCACGAGTTTGACCGATCCGAGCACCAGGAACGCGGTGAGGAAAGGGACTGCGCCGACACCGGCTCGTCTCATGACTGGTCCTCCTTCCGATTGCAAACGGTTTCACCGTTTCATCAACGATTGAACGAGGTCCACGGCCTCCTTGCCGTCCCACTCGCGCGGCCCGATCGCGCGCGCAACCATCACGCCCTTTCGGTCGACGACTATCGTGACGGGGACCCAGCGGACGCCATGCTCGCGAGCCACGGCCATACGGGGGTCGGTGAGAGTCGCCACCCGGAAGCCGTGCTTGTCGATGAACTGCTTCACATCCTTCTCGCCTCGGCCGTCGAGGGCCACGAAGTAGACGAGCAGGTCGTTGGGGAAGCGCGCTTGAAGTCTCTCAAGGCTCTTCAACTCGCTCACGCAGCTGGCGCACCACGTGGCGCCGAAGCTCACCACCGCGACTCTTCCGGCAAAGTCCTTCGAGCTCACCGTCCGCCCGTATATATCCAACAGCGTGAACGCCGGCTCCGGAGTGTGCTCGGGAACGACGAACATGGACGAATCCTGACCGGAGCAGAGCGAGACGGCGAGGATCGCCAGGCAAACAGCGAGAAGGACAGCCCGTGGCCCCATTGCGGATGCCTCCCTCGAGGTCGAGGGGATTATTTCCGACGCGAGGCTTGGCCGTCAAACCGGCGTGTCACGCTGTGCGACATCAATCGCAGAGCGCAGGACTCAGTAGAAAAGCCGTGCAGCGCAGCTGTCAACCGGAGGGTTGTAGGTTCAAGTCCTACCTGAGGAGCCAACTTCTCCAATCACTTGCGCAAGAAACCGCTGCTCTCGCCGTTCGTTGTCCCTCATTCGTAGCGCAGCGCGTCGATCGTCTGGAGTGCCGCCGCCTTGTACGCGGGGTAGAAGCCGAAGAACACACCGACCAGGCCGGCGAATAGGAAGGCCAGCAGAATCGACGTCAGCGAGACGAGAACGGGCCACCCTTCCGCGCTCGCCACTGCGTGCGAACCGCCCACGCCCAATGCGATGCCGGCGAGGCCTCCCAGAAAGGCGAGTACGACCGCCTCGACGAGGAACTGCATCAGGATGTCGAAGGACCGCGCGCCCACAGCGCGCCGGATGCCGATCTCGCGTGTCCTCTCGGTGACGGAGACGAGCATGATGTTCATGATGCCGATGCCGCCCACCAGAAGCGAGACGGCGGCGACGCTCGCGAGAAGGGCGCCGAGCGTGCGCGAAGTGGCGGTCGCGGCGGCCACGATCTCCTCCTGGCTGCGGACGGTGAAATCGTCGTCCTCCGGATTGCCGATCTTGTGTCGCTGCCGCAGAAGATCGGTTATCTCTCCCTCTGCGGCGTTGAGGCCGCCAGGGTCTCGTGCGACCGCGATGATCGAGGTCAAGCGGTCCTTCTTGTAGAGGCGTTTGAGCTGCGTCGTCACGGGGACGAGGACTACGTCGTCCTGATCGGTCCCTCGCGCGGATTGGCCTTTGCGCGAGAGAGTGCCGATCACTTCCAGCGGGACGCCGGTGATGCGGACGATCTCTCCCATCGGATCGTTGCCTCCGAACAGCTTCTCGATGACCGTCGCTCCGAGGACGCAGACTTTCGCAGCCGCCTTCTCATGCTGCTCGTTGAAGAACTCGCCTTCGGCGAGTGGCCAGGAACGGATCTCTAGATAGCTGGCTGCGACACCCTGGACGCGGGTGTACCAGTTCTGGTTGCTCGCGACGACCTGGAGAGTCTTCTCGAGGACCGGGCTCACGGAATTCACGGAGGCGCACTCGGCCTGGAGGGAGACCGCATCCTCGACGGTGAGTGACTGCGCGGAGCCCGATCCGGAGCGCACGCCGCCGCTCGCCTGCGACCCCGGCGTCACAAGAATGATGTTCTCGCCGAGCGTGGCGATCCGCGCCTCGATCTGGGCCCGCGCTCCCGCCCCGATCGCGACCATCACGATGACGGCGCCCACTCCGATGATCACGCCCAGCATAGTGAGTGTGGTTCGGAGCCGGTTCCGGAAGAGCGCGCGCCAGGCGACCGGGACCGAGATGAGGGGGCTCATCGTACCGGTGACTTCCCTTCCGGCGACGCAGCGCTCGGGCCCGGTGATCCAGCGGACTGGGCGCTCACCACGACGACGTCCTTTTCGTCGAGCCCTTCTTTGACCTCGGTGTACGCGCCGTCCGTGATGCCGATCCGGATCTTCTCGGGTTGCGGCACGCCTTTCGCCAGGCGCCAGACGGTGACGCGGCTCTTTTGCCGCTTTCCCCTCTTCTTCTCGGCCGACGCCGTGTCCTCGGCCTTGGGATTCCCGCTCACCAGCGACTTCGGGGGGCGGAATCGCAAGGCGGCGTTCGAGACCGCCAGCACACTCTTCTTCTTCGCCACGACGATGGTCACGTTGGCGGTCATGCCCGGCCTCAGGCGCTGCTCGGGGTTGGCAACCTGAATGATGGTCTGGTATGTGACCACGCCCTGCACGTTCTCCGGGCTGTTCCGGATCAGTTGCACCGTTCCCTTGAAGGTCGACTGAGGAAATGCGTCCACGGTGAACGAGACTTCCTGCCCCTCGGCCACCTGACCCACGTCCGCCTCATCGACGTTTGCGACGATCTGGAGTCTCGCGAGGTCATCGGCGATCGTGAAGAGCGTGGGCGCCGAGAGACTCGCCGCGACGGTCTGCCCCTCTTCGACGCTGCGCGAGATCACGACGCCGTCGATGGGCGAGAGGATCCGCGTATTGGCAAGGTCCACACGCGCCTGGTTGAGGTTCGCGGAGCCCTGCTTGAGGTCGGCCTCGGCAAGCTGGAGCCTCGTCCGAGCGGCATCGAGGTCGGCCTGCGAGCCGATTTTCCCGGCGAAGAGCTCCCGACTCCGGCGAAAGGCGCGATCGGCATCCATCACGGTTGCTCTCGCCTTTGCGAGCTGCGCCTCGGCCTGATCCGCCCTGGCCTTGAAGGACGAAGGCTCGATCTGCGCGAGGACCTGCCCCTTCTTGACGGGATCGTTGTAGTTGGCCGAGAGTGTCTGAATGCGTCCGGACACCTGGCTGCCGACCAGCACTTTCACGACCGGATCGAGCGTCCCGGTAGCGCTCACGGTGGCGGTGATGTCGCGACGTGCGATCGGAACCGTCACGAACTCGAGCTTCGCATCGTCAGCTTTCCGAACGAAGCGCCAGGCGAGCAGGCCGCCTGCCGCGAGGACGAAGAGGAAAGCGCCCCACCGCAGCGGCGCCCTCATGTCGCGACGTACACGCTCTGGCGGAGGTTCATCAAGCCACTCCGGGCAGCTGGGAGCCGGTCGGCGTCCGTTTGCGCGCGGCCGCCTCGGCAGCCAGCCCGATGAGCTGCTGCGCGGCACATTGCGCGCCGTCGAAGTCGAGGGCAGCTCGCGCCTGCTCCTTCAGCTCCTTGCGCGAGGAGCCGAGCGCCCCTTCGATCTCGCGTTGCAGGACGGGCGGCTCCAGCTGCCCGGGTCGAAGGACTCGCAAGAGGCCGAGCCGGGCAAAGGCGCGTGCCCGCAGAAGCTGCTCGACGCGCGGGACGATGCGGGGAACGCAGACGGTCGGCGTGCCCGTCAGCACGGCTTCCACGATCGTGTTGTATCCGCCCATGGAGACGAGTACGTCAACCCTCTCGAACCAGTCGGAGAGGCCTGGCTGGAAGCTTCGAAACGTGGCGCCGACCTGGCAGGCGTGAGCTCCCAGGGCCCTTCGATCGCGCTCGGGCGTCTCCGGGCCAGCCACCACGACGGCATTCCAATCGGCGCCTGCGGCTGTGCTCAAGAAGCAGTGGAGCACCTGGACCCCGTCATGGCCGCCGCCCGCGGTGGCCAGGACCGTCGGCCGCTCACGCGAGAGCTTCGGCATCGCATCGGTGGCGCGCCACTCACGGCGCGTTCGGTTGACGACGTAACCACAGAAGACCGTTCTCTCGGCCAGCGGGGCGGGGAAGTCGTAGGCAGACACCGGGTCGAAGACCGCCCGGCTCCCGTAAACGAACACGCGGTCGTAATGCCGGGGGATACGGTTCGCAAGGTCCCGGGTTGCCCACTCCTTGAGCACCGTTTGCCGGTTGTCGAGGATGTCCCGAAGTCCCAGGACGGTTCGACCGCCGAGACTGCGCATGGCCTCGAGAGCCGGAAGGAGCTCCTCGCCCACCCCGAAGGGGTGCTTGTCGGCGAGAAGGACATCCGGCTGGAACGACTCCACGGCCGCCTTGAGGAGCGCCGAGCGGAGGGTCACGAGGTCGGCGAGCGAGATCGGGAGGTCGCGCCCTTCGTACGCCTCGTTGCCGACTTTGCGGAGCCCCGGAAGTTTGAGGACGCCGACGTGACGCGGGATGCCGAGGTATCGGATGGACTGAACGCCTGTGGCGATCAGGACCGCGGCATCCGGCTGAAGCTCCGTGACAGCATCGGCTACGGCAAGGTTCCGCCGAGTGTGACCCAGGCCCAGTCCGTCGTGAGAGTAGAAAAGAAAGCGCGTGGGATAGCTCCTCGACCCGCTTCTTCAACCCTTCCCGTTTCGAGACCTTAAGATTCTATGCAATCCGTGTTTACATCCTTTACATTTCGTTTACATTTCGTCCGGGCGGGCCTTCGATGAAGGTGCTTTACATCTGTGCCGATCTGGGTGTCCCTCTCCTCGGGCGGAAGGGCGCAGCCACTCACGTCCGGAACCTGGTTTCCGCCCTGGAACGAGCCGGGCACACCGTCGTTGTGGCCGCGCCGACGAAGACGAAGTCCCCCTGGGAGGAGCCTGCGAGGCCTCCGACATCGCTCCTCGTGCTTCCGCCGGGAACTGCGACGATGGCCGCCGTGGCCTCCTTGAAAGAGGTCGTTGGGAGGCTCGGCGTCGGGAGCTCGGTGCCGGGCGAGATCCGGCGGCTCCTCTACGATCAGGAGCTCTTCCCGAGGCTCCTCCGACGGTTCAAGGACGACGCACCGGATGTCGTCTACGAGCGCGGTTCGATTCTGGCGACCGCCGGCGCGCGGCTCGCCGACGAGCTCGGCCGCCCGTTTCTTCTGGAACTGAATGCGCCTTTGTCGCTGGAGCAGTCGGCCTACCGGGGTGGCGGTTCGAGCGAGCTGGCGGCGGCGGCCGAAAAGTGGGTACTGATGCGGGCGGATGCCGTGCTGCCCGTTTCGGCACCGTTGGCGGAGCATGTGGCCTCCCTAGGGGTACCGGCGGAGCGGATCCACGTCGTGCCGAACGGCGTGGACACGGCGCTCTTTTACCCCGGCCCTCCCCAATCCGGGACGCGCGCGCGGTGGGGGCTCGGCCAGGGGCCGGTCCTCGGCTTCGTCGGCGGGCTGCGGCCCTGGCATGGCGCGGAGCTCCTTCCGCCGCTCTTCGAGAGGCTGTCGGCGCGGTACGAAGGGCTGCAGCTCCTGATCGTCGGTAACGGTCCCCTGCAGGAGATCCTGCGCTCGGAGATCTCGAAGCGAGGCCTCTCGGCGCGGACCGTTTTCACCGGAGCCGTGCCGCAGGAGGATGTCCCGCCGCTCGTTCGCGAGCTCGCCGCCGCGCTGGCGCCCTACCCGCGGCCGGAGCACGCGTTCTATTTTTCGCCGCTGAAGCTCTTCGAGTACATGGCGTGCGGTGCCCCCGTCGTAGCCTCGGCGATCGGTCAGATCGCAGACGTCGTGAAGAATGGCGAAACCGGCCTCCTCTGTCCGCCCGGGAACCTCGACGCGCTGGAGGCAGCTTGCGACCGGCTCCTCTCGGAGCCTCCACTGCGCCGCCGTCTCGGCAAGGCCGCCGCGCGCGAGGTGAGCGAGCGCTACACCTGGGACGCCAACGCCCGCCGCATCGCCGAGATCAGCGCCGGCCTCCTCGGCCACTTCCCGAGACCGGCATGAGCTCCCTTCGCGTCGCTTACGTCCTGAATGTCTTCCCCAGGATCTCGGAGACGTTCATCGCCGGTGAGCTGGCAGAGCTCCGGCGGCGCGGCGTGGAGGTGCGCATCCTCTCGCTCAAGTCTCCGGCTGAAGAGCCATCGCACGACGTGATCGATTGTGCGGGTCTCCTCGGGCAGGTTTTCTACGAGGAGGGACTGTACCGGGAAGCCCTGCGCGAGCTTGACCCGGACCTCCTCCACGCGCACTTCGCGCGCCAGGCCACGGCGAAGGCGCGCGAGATCGCCGCGGAGCTGGACTGCCCCTTCACGTTCACGGCTCATGGCTACGACGTCTACCGGAAGCCTCCGGAGGATTTCGCGGCTCGCGCAGCGGCAGCAGGCGCCGTCGTGACCGTCTCGCAGGCCAACGCGCGATACATCGAGCGAACGTTCGGCGTTCCCGCGGCGCGTCTCTCAGTCATCCCGTGCGGGATCGACACGGATAGATTCCGTCCCTCTCCCGGCCCGAAGCCGGCGCCTCCACGGATCCTCTGCGTCGCGCGCCTCGTGGAGGTGAAGAACCACGAGCTGCTGCTCCAGGCTTGCGCCCTGTTGAAGGACCGCGGCCGGGAGTTCCGGTGCGTCCTCGTCGGCGACGGCGTCTTGCGCGGGAAGGTGGAGACGTTGCGCGCGGAGCTCTGCCTGGAAGACGTCGTCGAAATGGTGGGCGCCGTTGGGCAGGCGGAAGCGCTCGCACATTGGCGGGAAGCTTCGATCGGTGTCCTGACGAGCATCAGCGAAGGAATGCCCGTCGCCCTGATGGAGGCCGCGGCCTGCGGGGTCCCGGTCGTGGCCACGGCCGTTGGCGGTGTGCCGGAACTCGTAGAACAGGGCTCGACGGGACTGCTCGTGAATTCCGGGGACGCGCCCGCGCTGGCCGACGCGCTCGAACGCCTCCTCCTAGAGCCCGAGACGGCGCGCCAAATGGGACTGGCCGCCCGGCGTCGTGCCGAAGAGCGCTTCTCCATCCGACGCCAGGTGGACTCGCTTCTGGCGCTCTGGGACGATGTCTTACACCGGAGAACGGCGTGAGCGTTTCGGTTCTCGATTCGTTTGGCGCCGCGACCGACTCCGCGCTTCCGACGCTATCCCTCGCTCTCGACCCCGATTCGGTTCGGCGCGAGCTCGCGCGCCTGCCGCGGCTCTCGAGAGGCCGCGGCGGCTCGTTCGACCTCTTGGCCATTCGTGTCACGCGCCACAAGCCCGGGAGGCGCTGTCTCGTGGAGTACGACGTGGAGGTGGAGCGCGACGGCGTTCGAGAGGCTTTCACGATCATCGGCAAGCTCCGCGTCCACCGCTTCGGCAAGTCCGGCTACAGGCTGCTTTCCGCGCTCTGGAAGGCGGGCTTCGACGAGACGAGCGAGGACGGTATCCTGGTTCCCGAGCCGATCGGTGTCCTCCCGGCCTTTCACATGTGGATGCAGCGGAAAGTGGCGGGACGTCCCGCCGCGGAGCTGCTCGCGCCCGGCGCGACGGCTCTCGCGAGGCGCATCGCCGAATCGGCGCACAAGATCCACGCTTGCCGCGTGCCGCCCGAGAGTCGGCACGGAATGGAGGACGAGCTCGCGATTCTCCGCGAGTGTCTCGGTCGGATGGGACAGGCCGAGCCTCGCCTGCAGGATCGCCTCAACCGTCTCCTTCAGGCATGCGAACGGCTCGGCAACGCCGTGGCGGCGCCTTCGAACACGGGCATCCACCGCGACTTCTACGCCCATCAGGTGATCGTCGACGGCTCTCGCCTCGCGCTCATCGATTTCGACCTTTATTGCGAGGGCGATCCCGGTCTCGACGCTGGGAACTTCCTCGGGCACGTGACCGAGGAGGCGCTCCGGCGGTGGGGCGACCCTGCGGCGCTCCACGACGTCGAGGAGGCGCTGGAGGAACGGTTCGTCGAGGTCTCGGGGGAAGCAGTCCGCAGCTCGGTCAAGGCCTACGCGGCTTTGACGCTGGTCCGCCACGTTTACATCTCCACGCGTTTTCCCGAGCGGCGTGCGTTCACGAAAGACCTGCTTTCGCTCTCCGAGGAGCGCGTCTCGGCGCGTCTTTCGGCGTGAGATCCTCGGAGGGGATGAGCGTGCACGGGAAGAGTCGGAGCCGCCTGGCCCAAATCGTCCGGCGCCAGCTGGCTCGCTCGAAGTGGGGCCTAGTCTGGGCGGGACTCTGCACGCTCGGCCTCACCGCGACCGAGCTCGCCAGGCCGTGGCCGCTGAAGGTCATCTTCGACAACATCCTGCTCGATAAGCCACTCCCCCACGCGTTGTCGTTCTTCCAGGGAATGCTCCGACTCGGCAAGGTGGGCTCGGTGATCGCCGTGTCGAGCTTGATCGTCGTTATCGCACTCCTGCGCGGCTCCTTCGCGTATTCACAGGTTCACGTCACGGCGCGCCTCGGGAACCACATGGTCTACACGTTGAGGCACGTCACGGCGCGCCTCGGGAACCACATGGTCTACACGCTGAGGCGCGAGCTGTTCAGCCATTTGCAGCGCTTGTCGCTGTCGTTCCACAGCCGCGCCCGTTCTGGCGAGCTGCTTACGAAGATCGCCAGCGATACGAATGCGCTGAAAGACGTCTTCGCGGAGTCGATCCTCACCGTCTTTTCGCAGCTCGTCACACTGGTGGGGATGTTCGCCTTGATGTTCGTGCTCAACTGGCGCCTGACACTGGTCGTCCTCGCGACGGTACCGCTCCTGGGGGGGAACCTCCTCGTCCTCTACCGGAAGGCGCGCGGCATCGCCCGCCAGCAGCGGAAGAAGGAAGAGACGATCGCCAGCCGGATCAGCGAGGTAATGTCCAGCGTGCCGCTGGTTCAGGCGTTCGGCCGCGAGCGGTACGAAGAGGAGCGCTTCGGCGCCGAGAGCGCGGCGTACCTGGAGCAGAGCATCCGGAACGACCGGATCGAGGGAGCAGCGGCGCGCGCCGTGGAGGTCATCAGCTCGGCGGGCACCTGGATCGTCGTGCTGTTCGGCTCCCTGTTGATCCTCCGGGGCGAGCTGACGATCGGTGTCGTGCTCGTCTTCCTGTCGTACGTCAACGGCCTGTACCGGCCGATCCGCAATCTGGCCAAGCTCTCGACGCAGCTTTCGAAAGCCACGGTGAGCGCGGGACGGATCGCGGAGATCCTGGAGAGGGAGCCCGAGATCCGCGACGCTCCGGACGCCATCGAGGCCGGACGCCTGCGCGGCGAGATCGTCTTCGACGGGGTCTCCTTCGGCTACGAAGGAAGTCAGACGCTCCGCGACGTTTCGTTCCGGGTTGCGCCCGGCGAGCGCGTTGCCTTCGTCGGGGCCTCGGGAGCCGGGAAGTCCACGCTGGTCAGCCTCCTGCTCAGGCTCTACGAGCCGAGCAAGGGGAGCATCTCGATCGACGGCGTGGACATCCGGCGCTTCACGCGCGAGTCCCTCCGGAGCGAGATCGGGCTCGTCCTCCAGGGCTCCATCCTTTTCGGGACGAGCGTGAAAGAGAACATCGCATATGGCAAGCTCGACGCGACCGAGGACGAGATCGTCGCGGCCGCGAAAGCGGCCAGCGCGCACGAGTTCATCGAGCAGCTTGAGGATGGCTACGAGACGATTCTGGGCGAGCGCGGCTCGACCCTCTCCGGCGGCCAGCGGCAGCGGCTCGCCATCGCGCGGGCGTTCGTCCGCACCGCGTCCATCCTCGTCTTAGACGAGCCCATGACCGGTCTCGACGTCGAAGCCGAAGCGAGGTTGAAGGAGGCGGTCGACCACCTCATGGCCGGGAAGACCTGCATTCTGATCACACACGATCTGCAAACCGCGGCCGAGGCGGATCGTGTTCTCGTGCTGGACGAGGGGTGGATCGTGGACTCCGGGTCGCACCGGGACCTCATGGCGCGGAGCCCTTTGTACAAGCACCTCTTCGAGTTGAAGGCCGCGGCGCGGCTGGTCACGACCGAGGTCTGGTAAGACGCGTCAGACCGAGCTCGTGACCCGCTGTACGACGTCCTTCAAAAGGCGGCTGGTCTCGGCGAGTGTGTAGAGCGCCAGGCAGCGTTCCCGGGCCCGGCGCCCCATGGCGCGACTCTCCTCGGGATGGCGGAGGACGTCGGCGATGGCTTCCGACAGCGCCTCTACGTCGCCGGGCAGAGTGAGCCGGCCACAGCCGTCGAGAGCGATCGGCAGGTCCGAGATGGCGCTCGCCACGATGGGCTTGCCGGCCGCCATGGCGTCGAAGACCTTCATCGGCATCTGGTAGATGGCGGCCTCGTTGTCGAGCTGCGGGATCGCGACGGCATCCGCTGCAACGAGGAGCGGCGGGAGCTCGGCGTAGGGAAGGAGAGGAATGCGGTGGAAAGGGAGGGCGTCCCACTCGGACCCCGCGAGATCCGTGGACCGGCAGGCCACCGCGAGCTGTGCTCCGGGGACGCGACGCACGGCGAGCGCCAGCTCCTTCAGACCCTTGTGTCCGCGCGGCGTTCCGGCGAAGAGGACGGTCGGGCCCGTGAAGCCGAAGGCGCGGCGGGCCTCTCGACGGTCGATCCGGGCCGGATCGAAGAGGTCGATGTCGACGCCGTGCGGGACCAATACTCCGCCAAAGCGGCGGGCGAGCGCGGAGGACGATGCGGTGACGGCCGCAGCGGCGCCCGCGGCCCGCGTCAGTAAGGAGACGTAGAGGATCGACCCGGGGCGGGAGAGGTCCGTCGTGAGAGGGTCTGCGGTCCACTCGGATCGCGGCGTCAGGGCGACCTCCAGGTCGTCAACGTCCAGGATCACCGGCACCTCGCGTTTCTCGGCCGCCACCAATGCGACGCCGAAGGAGGCGAGGTGCGGTTTGGCGGCAATGAGAACGTCGCCGCTCGCTCTTTCCACCAGCTCGACGAACCTCTGGAAGAAATCGGGGAAGCGCCGCTTCTTGACGGAAACGATCGGTATGTCGCGCGGTAGCGTGGGCCAGGGCCCGGCCCGCGCCACCGGCCCGATGAGCGTCACGTCCGAGAATCGGGACGCGGCCTGCGCGAGTCGATGAGCGCGCATCGCCGCGTTGGCGGAGAGATTGTGGGTCAGGACGGTGATTCGCACGCAAGCCGCTGGAGTGCCTCCGCGGTGAGCCGCGGGACGAGGTCGGCCTCGGCGGGCCAGAGCTCCACGAGGCCGTGCGCAATACGGACGAGCCCCGCCGCGACGTGGAAGCCGATGCGGGGAGCGAGCTCCGTCTCCGGTCGGCAGCTCTGGTAGCTCGCCACGGCGCGGTCGAGGACCGACCAGTCGTCGACGCCCGAGCGGAGTCCCCGCACCCAGCACCAGGTCCCGAAGTACGCCACGTCGCGCGCAGGGTCGGCGAGCTGGAGCCGATCCCAGTCGATGAGGGCATGTCGTGCGGGGCCGACGAGGACGTTGCGCGGTGAGAAGTCGCCGTGGCAGGGGACGAGCTCAGCGTCCCGCGCGCGGTGTTCTTCCAGAGCCTCGGCCACCCGCGCCAGGCCCGCGCCGAAGTGCGGCGCGAGGGCCATGACGCGCTCGGCCTTGCGCTCGACGGAGCGGACGATTTTCTTGGCGCTCCGTGTCCGCGGCGCTGCCACGCCGGATCGATGCAGGTCCGCCACGAGACACATTGCGGGCTCCAGGTGCTCATTCGCCGCGCCGAGCTCGAGGAGCGTCTGCGCTGCGAGGCGCTCCGTGACGAGGGCGCCCCCATCCGCTTCGCAATCTCGGAGGTATTCAATCGGCCTTGGCAGACCTGGCGGCCGGCGGCGCTCACCGAACGAAGAGCGCCAGAGGACATTCATGTTCTGGTCCGCGTAGACCTTGACCACGACGTCCGATCCGTCCGCGGCAGCCATGGGAAAAGTCTCCCGGTCGGGGCGCCCCACGGAGAAGCGGGTCGAGCCTCCAGACACGGACACATAGCCGTGGCTGTCCAGAGCCTCGAGCAAGCTCACGGCCTCACCATAGCAGGCTCGCCGCATTCGGAGTTCGCCCCTCGGCGTTTGCGGGTCGCCTGTCCGAGCCATGAGAGATGCATCGAGGTGGGCACCAAAACCGGGCGCGGGTCTTGCACTTCCATGAGACGGATACGTCCCAAAGAAAGGGGGAGGCCTCTTGATCTTTCGTGACCGCGCGGAGGCCGGGCGACGGCTCGCCGAAAAGCTTCTTCATTACGCGAAGCGTCCCGACGTCCTCGTCCTCGCCCTGCCTCGCGGAGGCGTTCCGGTCGCCTACGAAGTCGCCCGCGCGCTCGCCGTTCCGCTCGACGTCTTTCTCGTTCGCAAGCTGGGCTTTCCGGGAC
>WNGB01010536.1_pt1 | contig 13330 bp, 11 predicted proteins | sample 5400681 | NCBI WGS metagenome assembly WNGB01 (sample SAMN13153367, study PRJNA577476) | soil metagenome | isolation source: 115 cm soil or saprolite under grassland replicate 2 | place: USA:California | collected 2016-06-15 | reverse complement strand
CGTTCAGGCACTCGAAGCGGCCGCGCCCGACGTTCCGATATACGCGATGACGTACTACGACCCGCTCCTCGGCATGTGGTATTTCGGGTACCCGACCGTCGCCGTCGCGGACAACGCCGCCGTCGACCAAATGAACGACGGCTTCTCGGCCACGTACCAGGCGAACGGCGCCGTCGTCGCGGACGTGTGGGGTGCGTTCGAAAGCGAGAACTGGGACGTGATCCAGACCGACATTTGGGGGACGGTTCCGACGAACGTCGCCCGCGCATGCGACTGGACGCGGTTCTGCACGAGCGCCGATATCCACCCGAACATCGCCGGTTACGGCGTCATCGCGCAGGCATTCGCGGACGCCATGGCCTGAGAACGGAGTCATCGGCAGGACTACTCACGCAAGCGGAGGCCAGGCTCCGCGAGCTCGGACACAGGCGCGTGGCTCTCGGTGTTGGTGTCGACAACTCCGTTGGGCGCCAGCTGTGCGAGCCTGTGGGGCGCGAAAACTCCGATCCGTCATGCTGGACTGTACTCGTGGATGAGACCGCCGAACAGGTCTCGTCGACTGACTTCATCGGAGGACCCGGCCGACACTTCCTCTTCTGATCCCTCCGGCGTGGCGAGGCCGAGCCCACGATGGGGACGATGCGTGTCGTAGTGGTGGACGTAGTCGCGAAGAAGTCGCTCGAGATGCCCTCGTCCGAGAACGAGCATCCAGTCCAGACACTCCGTACGCACCGTTTCCACCCATCGCTCGGCGAAGGCGTTCGCCTTCGGGGCCCGAACCGGTGTGAGAATCACCTTGGCACCCTCGGTTGCAAAGATCTCGTCGAAGGAGCGGGTGAATTTGGCATCGCGGTCGCGGATCAGGAAGCACAAAGGGAAGTCGCGCTCCGAGAAACCGAAGGAGAGGTTTCTGGCCTGCTGTGTGACCCAGGCCGCATCGGGGTTCCGAGTTACCCCGGCCAGGTGCACTCGGCGAGTGTCTATCTCGATGAAGAAGAAGACATAGAGCGTCCGTAACCAGGCCGTCTCCACCGTGAGGAAATCGCAGGCGAGGATGCCGCGGGCCTGGGCGCGCAGGAACTCGGACCAGCTCGGGCCGAAACCGCGCGGGGAAGGCCCGATCCCCGATCGGCGAAGGATGCTGCGGATCGTGCTCGCCCCGATCCTTATCCCGAGCCCGCGCAGCTCCCCTTGGATCCGTACGCATCCCCACCTGGGGTTCTCCCTGGCCAGGCGCAGGATCAGCTCTTCGATCTCAGGGTCGATCGGCGGACGGCCCGGGCCCTTCCCCCTTCCGTAGGTCCACTTTCGCCGGATGAGCTCACGGTGCCAGCGAAGCAGCGTCTGCGGAGTGACCAGGAACGATGTCCACCGGTCCCGGTGTAGCACTCGGGCCACAGCGGCGAGGAGAGCACGGTCGCTCGGGCGGAGCTTCGGCTTCCCGGCCTTCCTTCGAAGCACCTTCAGTTGGTGGCGAAGGACCAAGATCTCGATGTCCTTGGAGCCGGCGTCGCCGGAGCTTGCAACGAGGCGGGCGAGGACGCTGACAACCAAGTAGAGGACGAAGGACATTCACGGATCCTACGGATCCGCAGACTGCGGGGCGAATCCGAGTTTTCGCGCCCCACAGGCACGGTCGTGCGCGGCATCATCGACATCGATATAGCGACGTGAGCAGGAAGGGCAGTTCGAAGGAGAGAGACGATGCGGCGTCTCGCAGGAGTCACTTTGATCGCCGGATCATTGCTGTTCTTCGTCGGCGCTGTGACGCCGGTCAATTCCCGTGTCTTCGGAACGGACGAGCCCCTGCTGAAGCTGCAGTATATCGAGGAGGATCCCGCGGCATGGGACTTGGCGATGACGTTGCTCGGCCTGGGCGGTCTCATTGCAGCTATCGGGCTGGTGCCGCTCGCGAGGTCAGTCCAGCAAGTCACCAGTCGTCGGATCCTCGGAGTCATGGCCTATGGAGCCGCGACGCTCGCGATCGCAGGCGCACTGTCCTGGGTCATCATCAGCTCTATCCGTATCGCGCGGTCGCCATTCGATGTGGTCTTCGGGGATATCAGCCCTTGGTTGTTTGGGACGTATCGGGTCTTCACGCGAGCCGCATTCGTCCTCTTCGGTGTTGTCCTGCTCCTGAGCGGTTATCCAAGGTGGCTGGGCTGGATGCTGATCGTTGTCGGCGCCATGATGTTCGCTGACCTCGTGGCTCTGGTCCTTCCTCCCTTCGTTCACTACGTGCCCTTCCTGATCCTCGGCGCTGCCCTGCTCATTCAGCGCCCACGCCCGCGGCCGGGATCGTTGGTGAACAGCACGTGAAGGGGCGCCTCTGCCCTGAGGCGACCTGACGGTTTCACCAAGAGCCAGCGTCGCGGCGGGGTCGCGTCCTGGGCAGGTACCTCTCGACGGTCGGAGGGCTTGGGACAGGTACCCGTTCGTGGTGCTTGAGTCGGCGGCAGCCCGCCCCGCCGTGGTGAGGTTGCGGAGAGGATGTGGAGCCTCCCGGACCCCACGATCCCTCCCCGTTCTCTCCACGCGGAGGCGGGCCGAACCGGGTATTGCGCGAACCGCGAAGTGTCCGTGACGGGTTCGCCGCTCAGCCTCGGTTGATACTCGTGTGGGGATGACGCGGTTTCGACTGGCCGAAGGGCGCCGGAGGGCGGTGCGTGCCGCCCTCCAGTCGCGTTGGACCCTCAGAACGGGCAGTTGCCGGGAGCCGGAGTGACATCCTGCCGTCGAGTCGCACCCGCCGGAATGAGCTGTACGGCGATCGTCTGTGCAACGGCGTCGGTCTCGTTCCGGATGATGTGGACGTGGCCGCCGCCGGGATCGATAAACGCGTTGTTCGCGGTGCCGGCTGTGTACACGTGCGGCGTGCAGGTCGGATCGTCGCCGTCGTAGGTCGTCACGCTGCCCTGCGTGACGATGACGAAGCTCGGCCCGGGATGCGTGTGCCAGCCCGTGCTGCCGCCGGGCTGCCACGTGTTTTGCTGAACGTAGAGATCGGACGCCCCCTTCGTCTGGATGACTTCGTTCCAGAATTGGGGGTCTTGGGTCTGTACGTGGGAGAAGATCTCCCCGTAGGTCGCCTTCGCGAGCGTCGTGCCGGTGAATCCTGACGACGGCGTCGCCAGGGCGTTGCCTGCGTACAGGGCAACGCCGATGAGAGCGAGGACGAGAGCCCAGATCGATTTCCGCTTCATGCCTTCTCCTTTCCGGACGAGACCGCTTCGACGACGCGGATGGGATCGAGACCGGCGCGCTGCGCGACGTGCGCGGCGTCGCGAGCCGATGGGGCGTCGAAGACGTAGAAGCAGATCTCGTCTTCGGGAACGTGGATCGAGTGGTCGAAGCGGACGCGCGTTGTCCCGCGCGTCAGCTCCTTCGCTGCCGAGCGGGCCCGCTGCTCGCGGGCAGCGCGGTCTCCCGCTTGGGCGCGAGCGAGGTAGGTCTCGACGAGGTAGCTCGGCATGCGCTCGACGCTACGGCGCCGACGCTGCGGTGGAAACGTCAGAACGTCTGAACTTTGACCGGCCTATGCGGGTTCGTCTGCGCCGAGCCGTCGGGCGAGTTCGGTGCGCGACCGCACGCCGAGCTTGGCGTAGATGTGGGTCAGGTGGCTGGCGACTGTTCGCTCACCGAGGAAGAGTGCGCTAGCGACTTCCCGGTTCGTTCTGCCCTCCGCGACGAGGGCGGCGACGCGCCGCTCGGCCGCCGTCAACCCAGCCGCGCGCTTGCGCCCGCTGACGCGTCCGAGCTCGGCGCGCGCATTCGCTGCCCAACGTAAGGCGCCGATCGTCTCGAACGCCTCGACTGCCGCCTCGAATGCCTGGCGGGCCGGGCGTTTCTGGCGGGCGCGACGTCTGACGACCCCGAGCGCGAGCAGCGCCCGGCCGCGGCCAAACGGGTCGCCAACCGCCTCGTGCTCGCCGAGCGCCTGCGCGAGCAAGGCGAGCGCGTGATCGACGTCCCCGCGCGCGGCGGCGACCAGGCCGCGGCATCGGATTACATGCGCAAGCACCCACTCGCGAACGACCCGGGCCGCGTCCGCCTCCCAGACGTCGACGAGGTGAACGGCGTCGTCGATGCGGCCAAGCGCGAGGAGAAGCTCGGCATGGTCAGCGGTCCACCAGCGGACGGTCGGCTCGCCCCATCCAAGCGCCGCTGCCCGCGAGCCGGCCTTGTCGAGCCACGCCAGGGCCGTTGACGGGTCTCCGCTCCAGAGCGCGACGAGCCCCAGAACCGCCATGTGCTGGGGTGGGTGGAACCCGAACTGCTCCGTGGCCAGCTCGAGGGCTCGCTCCGAATGCTCGCGTGCCACCTCAAGCTGGCCACGGTGGACGGCGATGACCGCGATCGGGAGGTGGTCTTGCGGTACCTCGAGTCCGTATTGGATCGCGATGTCGTGCGCGCGAGCGGCGTGTTCGGCCGCAAGCGACCAGCGCCCGGCCCAGAACTCGAGCCAGGCGAGGCCCCAGAGCGCGCGCGCGCTCCGAGGCTCGTCGCGGTCCCGCCATTGCTCGTGCTCACGCTCGAGCATGGCCCGTGCCTCGTTCCTCTTCGACGACGGCGCGAAGGTGTTCACGATCGCCTGCGTCGCTTCCTGGACGGGCCGCTCGCCGCCAAGGGCACCCGGGAGGTGCTGGGCCAACGCCGGGAGATCGCCCGGCGCCTCCGCGCTGCCGGAGAACCAGCCAAGGAGCGATTGCACCGCGCGGGCGCGCGCTCGCAGCTCCTCGTCGTCGAGCTGCTCGGCGAGCTCGAGCGCTGCTCCAGCGTGGTCGAACCCTGCCCGGAAGCGTGTCACCCACGCGAGGCGACAGTGGATGAGCGACAGGAGCGCCGGCCGGGAGGCCGCCTCGCGCAGGGCTTCTTCGAGCAGCGCTGCGGCACGGTCGACGCTCTCCAGCTCGGACAGGAGGACGAGCGCTTCCGCGCGCCATGGGCCGATCTCCGTCTCGGCAAGGAGATCTGTCGCGATCGTCCGGGCGCGCATCCATTCGCCGGCCGCCTGATGCGCGCGCGCGGCGTCCAGCATTCGGCGACGGCGCTCGTCGCGGGCGTTCGCCGGTGTCAGCCGGCCGGCGTGCTCGGCGAGCTCTGCTGCGACCGCCGACGCGCCACGATCCACTGCCAATCGCACCGCCTTGTCGAGCGCAGCCGCGACGTCGGCGTCCGGCTCGTCCTTCGAGAGCGCAAGGTGACGGGCGCCAAGGAGTGGGTCTTCGACGCTTCGTGCGAGCCGCCCGTGCACGCTCCGCCGCTTCTCGCCAAGGTCCTGGTAGAGGACCGACGACAGCAGCGGGTGGGTGAAGCGGATCGTTCCGTCCTCACGTTCGATCACGTGCGCCGCCGCTGCCGGTTCGAGGGCGTTTGCTGCAACGCCCGCGCGCGCGAGCAGCGACTCCGAGGGCGTGCCGAGCGCCGAGGCGAGCGCGAGCGCCTCGCGGGTGGCGGCAGGGAGATCGGCGATCCTCGCGCGCAGGAGCTCTTCGAGCGTCGCGGGGACCGGCAGTGGCTCGAGTGGGTCGACGTCCACGTCGAGAATGCGAGCAAGCTCCAGGGCGAAAAACGGATTGCCGCCCGATCGCTCGTGAATGCGGAGCAGCGTCTGGCGCGCGAACGGCCTGCCGAGCCGGTCGCGCAGGAGTTGGTGGAGCGCGCCGACGCTGAGCGGCCCCATCGGTAGGCGCTGGGCCACCTCCTCACCGAGCGCGTGGTCGAGTCCAGACGGCTGCGCTTCGTCGACGAGCCGCCGCGCCAGCAACAGGCGAACATCGTTCGCGGCGAGCCGGCGGAGCGCGAATGAAAGCGCGCTCGACGAGGATGGGTCGAGCCACTGGACATCATCGATCGCGATCACCACCGGCTCGCGCTCGCTGAGAAGCTCCAGCACGTCGCGCACCGCGACGGCGAGCGCCCGCTGGTCGACGGGGTCACCTGCCGTTTCCCCTCGCAGCATCACTATCTCGAGGGCACGCCGTCTCGGCGCTGGGAGCGCGGGTAGCGTCTCGTCGAGGGCGTCCTCGAGCAGATCGCCGAGTCCCGCGTGAGCGAGGGCCCGCTCGGCCTCGGCCGGACGGGACGAGAGAACATGGCGTCCCCGCGCTCGCGCATACTCGGCGCCGGCAAGCCAGAGTGTCGACTTCCCGATGCCCGCGTCGCCCTCGAGCACGAGTGCCGCGGGCCCGTCCTTTACCTCATCAATGAACGCCCGGACGGAGGCGAGCTCCGTCTCCCTGCCGACGATGTCGAACGTGCTCGTGCCGCGCGGCCCTACGTGACGACGATCTTGCCCTGCATCCACGAGTGCAACCCGCACATGAAGTAGAGGATCTTCCCCGCCGGGGCGGAGACGCGGATCGTCATGCTTCTACGGCCCGGAGGTGACCCCTTCGCCTCGAAGATGACGATGCTGTCGCCAGGCGCGTCCAGTCCCGGCTTGCCGACGTTCACGATCCAGTGCACGACCGGGTTGTTCGGTCCTGGTGGTTGGCCTGGATGTTTGACGAGCTTCGCGCGGATCTGCCCACAGATCTTGCAGTTCTCCATCTGGGCGGCGGTCTTCGGCAAGTCGGACTGGTTGACGATCGAAAGGCTATGTGGCTCGTCCTGTTTGGGTGTGGCGAATGCGAAAGTGAGAGTGCAGCCCGACTTGACCGTGACCGTGCCGGGCGTGAACCGCATCGCATCCTGGACGTACTGGTTGATCACGAACTTCATGTGGTCGGACACCTTGGCCGTCGCCCCCGCGCACGTCGTACGTGTTCCGCCCGCGACGGCCAACGGCATGGCGGCAGCGGCGAGCGCCACCAGAGCGGCGGCGAGGAGGGCTAGTCTCGCGCGAGATCCCTTCCAGCGAACGGTCAGCAGCCGCCTCCTTCTTTACAACCCGGAAAGGCTGAGTGTAGTGCGTCGTCGGTCAGGAATCCACGCGCCCTCGTGCCCCCCAGGCGCGCGCGGACACGACGAATGGCGCCCGCGGCAGCATCTCCCTGCAGATGTCACGCAGTTGGTTACGCCGCGCTGAGTCGAGCCGTGTCACGTAGCTGCCGGCAGGTCCCACGCCGAGCATGAAGGGCTCCCACCACTCCTCGAAGCTCGGGTGCTCGACCTCGACCGCGAGCACGCTCTCCTCGATCTCGTTCAGGCCGGCGACCTCGAGCAGCTCCGCCAGGTGACCTTGCCGGGCGCCGGCAAGTCGCGACTCTTCATCGGCATCCGGATCGAGCTCGCGCGCCACATCCCAAAACAGACTCAGAGGCCCACGGCCGCCAGCGTGATCCCAGACGCAAGCTGCGACGACCTCATGCGTCTTCGTCACCCGCGCCATCTCGCGAAGTCCAACGACAGGATCGGCCATGAAGTGGACGACCAGTTGCGCCAGGGCCGCGTCGAACTGCCGATCGTCGAACGGCAGCTCCTCCGCCGCAGCCCGCTGAACGCGCACACCTGGATGCCGATCGCGAACGGCGGCGACAAAGCTTTCCGAGGGATCGACGGCCCACACGGCGTCCGGCCCCACCCGCTTGACCAGCTCCTCCGTCAGCGCCCCCGGGCCGCAGCCGACGTCCAGAAGGCACTGACCGGCGTCGACCCCCGCGAACTCGGCGAACCGCGGGGCGAGCGGACGCGAGTAGCGTCCCATGAAACGGTCGTACTTGTCGGCTCCAACGCGGAAGCTCACGCACCGAATGTATGCGTGTGGCGGCCTCTCGGCCGGCGCTGTTGCGTTGGCCGCCGGCGTCGGCATCAGGGAGACTCGCGTGATGAGATCACGCCGGCATCGTCGTGTCCGACCAGCGCCGAGCTCGGCCTTCGCCGGGTATCGCTTCCCGCCCGAGGTCATCACCCTGGCGGTCCGGTGGTACCTGCGGTTCGGTCTTTCCTACCGAGACGTGGAGGAGCTCCTGGCCGAACGCGGCATCCAGGTCGATCACGTGAGCATCTACCGGTGGGTCCAGCGGTTCGCGCCGGAGTTCGCGGAGGCCGCTCGGGCTCGACAGCACGTCATCGGAGATCGCTGGCATGTCGATGAGACCTACGTCAAGGTCGGAGGGGACGTGGCGGTACCTGTTCCGGGCCATCGACCAGTTCGGCTGGGTCATCGACGTCTTCCTCTCACCTCGCCGGGACGCCATGACAGCCCGCCGCTTCCTCGAGCGAGCCATCGATCGGACCCGAATCTCGCCCGTCGAGGTCACCACCGATCGGTACCGAGTCTATCCTCGCGCGCTCGCTGAGCTGCTGCCGGCGGCCTTCCATGACACGGAGGCCCATGCCAACAACGCGCTTGAGACCGACCACGGACGCCTGAAGGCTCGACTTCGACCCATGCGAGGGCTAAAGCGAGACCGGACCGCCAGGGTGATCGTCGCCGCGCACGCCTTCGTTCAGAACCTCCGCAGGGGCTTCTACGATCTCGGGACCGATGTCCGTCCGCCCCTCCGTCTGACCGACGCGTTCGCTGAACTGGCTCTCGTTATCTGACACCTGCCCAAGGGTGTCGGTCCACCTCGCCCTGGCTTCGATCAACGCAACAGTGCCCCGAGGCCGGCCACCCAATGGACTGTCCGCCAGCAGCCTTCGACTTCAGGAACTCCAGGCGGAGCTCTTTCGTGTGGACGGTGATGGGATCGGAGCCGCCGAGGCCGGCTACGTGGAGTCAGGACTCCTACGTTCGCGACCAGCTGGTGCCGTCCCAGTGAAGGATCAGCGTCTCGGTGGCCCCGGTCGCGTCATTGACGTAGTCCCCGATCGCCCATGCGTTCGTTTTCGATTGGGCGCTCACACCGTTCAGCTCATTGGCGTATCCGGCGTTCGTGGCAAACTTGACCGAGCTCGGGCTGGGGCTCTTGACCTTAGACCAGTGAGAGCCGTTCCAATGGAGGACGAGGGTGCGGTAGACATGCGTCGCGTTCTTGCGGTAGTAACCGACCGCCCAACCATCGTTGCTCCTTGCTGCGCTCACGCCGTTCAGGAAGTTGTCGAACGAGCTCGGATTCGGGCTCCCGACCTGGGACCAGTGGCGGCCGTTCCAATGGAGGATAAGCGACCGGTTCTTGTATGTGTAGCCTCCGATGGCCCAGGCGTTCGTGGCTGATGTCGCGCTCACGCCGAAGAGGAGGTTACGGGTGTCATCGCTCGGGTTCGGGCTCGTGATCTTCGTCCATCGCGTGCCATCCCAGTGGAGGATGAGAGTATCGCCCTGGCTGATGTGGTCATAGCCGGCTGCCCAGACGTCACTGGCAGAGACGGAGGCCACCCCGAGCAAGAAGTTCCCAGCAGGATTGGGGCTCGGGCTCTTGACCTTGGACCAAGTCCTCCCATCCCAGTGGAGGATCAGCGTCCGGCAGCCGCATCCGAAGCCGACGCTGCGCTCATGGTTACCGACGGCCCAGACGTCCGTGGCTGAGTGTACGCTCACGCTGAGAAGGAAGTTGTAAGGGGAAGGATTCGGGCTCGAGACTTTCGCCCACCTGGTGCCGTCCCAATGAAGGATAAGAGTGTCGGTCGCTCCCGTAGCGTCGTCGATGTAATCGCCGACCGCCCAGGCATCACCGGCCGAGACGGCACTCACGCCGAACAGGCGGTTCTCGGTCGAGCTTGGATTCGGGGTTGCGATTTGCGACCAGCTGGTGCCGTCCCAATGAAGGATAAGGGTGTTACTGGCACTCGTGGCGTCGTCCGTGTAGTCCCCGGCCGCCCAGGCGTTGCTGGCCGAGACGACGGTGACAGCGCGAAGCACGTTCTTCGTCGAGCTGGGATTTGGGCTGGAGGTCGAAGGATGAAACGCGCCTCTCTCTGCCTGAACCGGCGCACCCGACGCGGTTACAGCGGCACCCACCAACATGGCAAGACTGACCAGCGTTACGGGCATCCACCTCAGCATGGCCCCTCCCCATGCACGCCAAGACCCTTCGATGGATTCACGACCCAGAATCGTAATCGGATGGGGACCTCCCACACCCCACGTGCACATGGTCCGCCTTTACTTCCCAGACGGCTCCAACGCCGACCTGCCCCGTCGCTCATATATCTACAAGCCGGGAACCAGCTCGTGTGCCCCGGGACGTTGCGGGCCGAACTCCTGGATGAGTTGAAGCCGGAGCCGAGTGTCGCGCTCGATGCGGACCCCGTTTCCCGGGACTCCTGGTCTCGATTGCCACTGTCGAACCCCGGGTAGGTAGCTTGTATTGCGATGTGACGACCCGTGGACCCAGTATCCTTGACCGCCCGCTGCCCCTTCGAGAGCGACCCGTAAGCCACTTACCGAAATCAGTACATTGTGGAAGGCCAGAGCGAGCTCGCCTGAGAACACCGGAGGCTCGCGGGGGTGTTGGTCTCCTTAACCCGGAGCCTTGGTGCTGACCTGTCCCATCCGCGAGACTGGTCGAATGCGAGCATGGGCCGGGAAGAAGCACGGCCTAACAGAAAGCATCAGAATGCCTTCGCCAATCTGGGGGGTCATTCGATGCGGTATCGCCGGCAGCACGCGGGGCTGACAGTCAACGGGATTGCCGGCACCCACGTGGTCTTCTTCGGCCTCGATCTAGCCGAGACCAAGCTGGCGGGATTCCGGGGCTTCGGCTTCAAGCGTTTCGATCACGTCGAGGGGGACACCATTTGGCTCCAGGGGCTGAAGACGTTCCAGAAGACCGAGCCGTACCCGGCGACCGGCGAGCGCTTCTCCACTCTGCACCACCCGATCCAGTCGTTCCAGTGGGCCGATTACAGCGCCAAACCGGGCACTTCGTACACCTACACCGTCGTCGCGCTCTACGGCGACCCCGCGAGCCTTGAGACCCGGATCGAACTCGAGTTCGACATCACGACTGAGCCGGAGACAGGGTCGGTTCACTCGGCGTTCTTTAATCGCGGCTCTGTCGCAACGCAGGAGTACGCGCGCCGCTTCCAGAACCAGCCGCCGAATGAGGCAGGGCCGGGCGCGTACCAGTGGCTGTCGCGCGGCCTGCTCGAGGCGCTCGTCGCGTTCCTCGGGCGTGCCGGGAAGGGCTGGGAGGTGCACGGCGCGGTCTACGAGTTTCAGTGGCCTGAGGCGCTCGCCGCCGTGAGGCAGGCTCACCTGCGCGGGGCGAAGGTGACTGTGCTCTACGACGACATCGCCGCCTACGACAGAGGAGGGGATCCCGACGGCCCGTTCCAGAAGAATCGCAACGCGATCGACTCGGCGAAGATTAAGTCACTTTGCCGGGGGCGTGCGCACGGAAGGCTGATGCACGACAAGTTCTTCATCCTGAGCGAGGGCGGCCTGCCGAAGGCTGTCTGGACGGGATCGACGAACCTGACCGAAAACGGAATCTTCGGCCACTCGAACGTCGGGCACATCGTCGAGGACGCCTCGATCGCGCAGGCGTTCCGCGACTACTGGGACCGGCTCGAGGCCGACCCTCCAGTCGACGGGAGCTACCGGAACGCGAACGTTGTGGCGAGCCCGGCGCCGCCGAAGCCGTGGAAGGGCGTCACGACAGCGGTCTTCTCGCCGCGCGGCACGGACCTGGACGCGCTCCAGTGGTATGCGGACCTCGCCGCCGGCGCGAAGGGCGGCCTATTCATGACTTTCGCCTTTGGAATGCATGAGAAATTCAAGACCGTCTATCGGACGGACAACTCCGTGCTGCGCATGGCGCTGATGGAAAAGGACTGGGGCAATCCCCAGACGATCGCCCGGGACCGGCAGGACATCCAGCTGATCCGCAATCGCCCGAACGTGGTCGTCGCGATCGGGAACCGGATTGTTACCAACAGTTTCGACCGCTGGATCGCGGAGATGTCCCGGATCGACCCAGGAGTCCACGTTTACTGGATCCACACGAAGTACTTGCTCGTCGATCCCCTCAGCTCCGCCCCGACGGTAGTGAGCGGCAGCGCGAACTTCAGCAAGGCGAGCACTGACACGAACGACGAGAACATGCTCGTGATCCACGGCGACGAGCGCATTGCGGATATCTACTTCGGCGAGTACCTGCGGCTCTACACGCACTACGCGTTCCGTGAGGCGGTGAAGTTCTTCATGGAGAAGCAGAAGTCGGGAACGCCGGAGGATTGGAAGCCGCAGTTCCTCGTCGACGACGACAAGTGGATGGATCCGTACTTTGACCCAGACGACCGGAGCGCCCGCAACGCGAGGCGCGCCTACTTCGCCGGGCCGATGTCGGTAAGTGACAGCGCCTCGCCCGGATCCTGAGCAACGCATCCGTGCGGGCCTCCGTGCAGCGCTGGCGGATGCTGACAACCTCGGGGGCATTCTGCTCGCGCCGTCGCAGATCGGGTTGTCGGGCTCCGAAACGCGTGAAGGGCACAAAAACCTCGGATCGGGGCCGTGACCAGGCCTTTCTCCGAGTTCGATTTGCTCCCCTCCGCGGCCATGATCGGGCATCCAGACTGTCCAGCGGGCGAGACACCTGTTTCGTGAACATTGTCAGGCCACACCGGACCCCATGGTTCATCTCCGGATGGTGGCGGGGGAATCACATCGGGGGTGGTCGGCAGGGGAGTGGACTTGTCAACAATTGCCCGGTCGGGCGAGGTGTCGCCGCTCTCCCCGGGCGTCGGGACGTCTCCTGAGCTCTTCCGCGTTCGGGGCAGGCCGAACGGCCCAAAGGAAACCTGCTGGTCATGCACGGTGGCGAGGACGGTATCGAGGTCGGGCTTGGGCGGCTCGACGCCGACGAACCGCCGGATCTCATTGAGTCCCGTCGACAGCAGGTCGGGCGAGGTCAGGTCGCCGCCCGGCACCGGCTTGAATTCCGCCATCGGCATGAGCGAAGCGATGTATTCGGCCTCCTCGACATCGCTTGGGTGCGTCTCCTGGGCCAGGAGCAGGGTGGGGACCTTGACCGTCGGCAGTACTGCCCGGATATCCGTCTCATACCAAATCAGGTTGAGCTCGCGGGCAACGTCGGGAGTCGCCGAGTGGCGGGTCCAGCTAACTGGGCGCCCTTGCGGGCTCAGACGAAGGAGCGTAGGTTTCAAAGCGTCCGGTCATGAAAGGGGGAAACCATGGCCAGAGACACAGCCCTGGTCACCACGTTCGGCTACCCTGTACGTGGGAGGGAGGCCAAGAGCCTGGAGGTCTTCACCGAGTTCTTGACGTTCCTCGGCAAGCAGGCCGCTGAGGGACGGTGCTCACAGCCCGAGCCATACTTCGCCGCAGACACTTCCACCGGGATGGTCATCGTCCGCGGCAGGTCGGACGCCCTCGCGGAGATCACTGAGTCCGAGGAGTACGACAAGGTCCTCGCAAAGGGCCAGATGGTCGTGGAGGATCTCAAGGTCCGCTGGTACCTCACGGGGGAGGAGATCGATC
>WNGB01009870.1_pt1 | contig 13330 bp, 14 predicted proteins | sample 5400681 | NCBI WGS metagenome assembly WNGB01 (sample SAMN13153367, study PRJNA577476) | soil metagenome | isolation source: 115 cm soil or saprolite under grassland replicate 2 | place: USA:California | collected 2016-06-15 | reverse complement strand
GTCGATTTCGGCTATACCGAGATACCGGTCGCCCTTCTCAAGCCGGACCGGGTCATCAGCAGTTTCGCCGACCTGCCGGAGGCCATTTTTGGCCTCGTCTGGCGGCGCGAGGACGGATTTGCCGGAAGTCGTTAATTCCCGATTTACCTTATAGCCGCCACACTTAGGCCGGAGTAATGGCAGCATCCACGGGGCCTGGGGCGGCGGCTCCTTGGTTGCGCGCCGCGGGACGTGCTCGTATGGTCTGGGCTGGGGACATAGGCGGCCCAAGGCCGTTCCAATGGTGGGAAGTACCATGAGCCGAGTTATTGCCGTTGCGGCGTGTGGCTTTGCCCTCGCCGCATGCTCGATGTCGATGCCGAGCCTCGAATTCTTCAAATCGGGACCCGCCACCGAAGTCTTGCGGGTCGAATCCGAGCCCCCGGGGGCCGATGCCCGAACCTCCCAGGGCCAGAGCTGCCGCACGCCGTGCGAACTGACTGTCCCCTCAAGCGGCGAAATGACGGTGTCATACGCGCTCAATGGCTACCAGCCACTGACCCTGCAGGTGCGGCCGGAAACGCCGCCCCAAAGCTATGGCGATGGCGGCTCGGTGCGCCTGCAGCCCAACCCGGCCTATGCCGAGCTGCAGCCGGCGCGGCCGCCGGCAAAGAAAAAGCCCGCCGCCAAGCGCAAGCAGACCGCGCAGAAGACCACCCCGGCGCCCGGCGCCGCCCCGGCGCAGAGCAACACGCCGGATCCGAACACGGCCTATCCCTCCGGCTACCCCTGGCCCGACCCGCAGCCGCGCTAACGTCGCGCGCCGGTTCGCACTTGGCCGGTATCGACCCGCCGACGCGGGGCCATACGCCTTTACGCTCTGGCGGTTATCCGGCAGAATTCATAGCTAAGGTACAGCAGCTGACGCCCATCACGCCTGCGCTGGACGCAACCGAATGACTGAGATCGCAAAGGCCCACACGCGCAAGGACCCGGCTCCGCGCCGGGCGCCCCCGCTTATCGATCCGTTCGCGCGCGCGATCAGCTATCTGCGCGTCTCGGTCACGGATCGCTGCGATTTCCGCTGCGTCTACTGCATGTCCGAGCACATGACGTTCCTGCCCAAGGCCGACCTGCTTACGCTCGAAGAGCTCGACCGGCTGTGCGGCGCTTTCATCGCGCGGGGCGTGCGCAAGCTGCGCCTGACCGGCGGCGAGCCGCTGGTACGGCGCGGGATCATGACGCTCTTCGGCTCGCTCGCGCGCCACCTCGACACCGGCGACCTCGACGAGCTCACGCTCACCACCAACGGCTCGCAGCTCCCGAAATACGCCGCCGAGCTCGCCGGCCTCGGGGTCAAGCGCATCAACGTTTCGTTGGATACGCTCGACGCGGACAAGTTCCGCGCCATCACGCGCTGGGGCGAGCTCGACAAGGTCATCGCCGGCATCGACGCGGCCCAGGCGGCGGGGCTGCACGTCAAGATCAATGCGGTCGCGCTCAAGGGCGTGAACGAGGACGAGCTCGAGGACCTGGTGCGCTGGGCGCACGGGCGCGGCATGGACCTCACCATCATCGAGGTGATGCCGCTCGGCGACGTCGGCGAAGGCCGGCTCGACCAGTATCTCCCGCTCTCGATCGTGCGCGCGCGGCTCTCCGAGCGCCTCACGCTTGAGGAGATCGACTACCGCACCGGTGGCCCTGCCCGCTATGTCCGCGTCGCCGAGACCGGCGGCCGGCTCGGCTTCATCACGCCGCTCACACATAATTTCTGCGAGTCCTGCAATCGCGTGCGCCTCACCTGCACCGGCACGCTCTACATGTGCCTCGGCCAAGAGGACGCCGCCGACCTGCGCACGCCGCTGCGCGCGTCGGAAGGCAACGAGCTGCTCAACGCCGCAATTGAGGACGCGATCGCGCGCAAGCCCAAGGGCCACGACTTCATCATCGACCGCCGGCACCAGCGCCCTGCCCTCGCGCGGCACATGAGCGTGACCGGCGGCTAGTGCCCCCGAACCCGAAGTTCGCGCGCCAGTGCCGCGAGTCCGATCGCGAACTTCGGGACACTAGCCACTGCCCTCCGCGTTGCAGCTACTAACCGGCGCCGCCCGATGCGCGGCCTACGACGCCCGCGCGCGCCGACGTTCGATCCGGATAGCGAAGCCGCAAGAACGGACGCTCGACCAGAGAATAGGACACAGTGGCGCAGATAAACGCGCCGACGATGCTGATCGGTCCGGCCACAGCCGCCGGGAGTTGGAAGACATCCTGGCAGGCGGACACTATGAGATGGCTCCACAAGTAGAGGCCATAAGAGCGCTGGCCGATCCACACGAGCGGCTGCATCCCCAAGAGTGACCGGACCGGACCGTCTGCGCATGTCGCCATCACCAGAATGGCGCCTGCGATCGCGATCAGTGTGTAACCGCCGCAAAGCATCGTGGCGCTATCCCAGCCGAACGCGAGGGGCAGGATAATGATGGTAGCGACGGCGGGCAGCCACAGCCATTGCGTCGCCAATCTGACAGCGACCTTCACAGCGTCGGCGCAGATCCCGAATGCCAAGGCCGAGCCGATCAGCAAGGCATCGGCCCGTGTGTCAGTGCCGTTATAGAGCCGGTTGGTGCTGGCGCCCTGAAGATACAGGAACGCGCGCCAGCATGCGACACACAGCACGAACGCAACAATTGCGAGCATTAGCTGCCGTCGATATTTCGAAAACGGCGCAAGCACGATCAGCGCAAGGGGCCACAACAGGTAATACTGCTCCTCGATGGCGAGAGACCATGTATGACCGAGATGGCCCGGGATGCCTTGGTCGAACGCTCGCGTCCAGTTTCCGGCATAAACGGCCACGATCCCGACCTCGACCAGCGCGCGTTCCAATCCCACTTTCGTGAATGCGCTAAACAGGAGGAACGCGAGGCACACGAGGATGAGCGCGGGGAAGAGACGCAGCGCGCGGCGTCGGTAGAAGGCCCAGAGATCGATCGACCGATCCCGCTCGATTTCGAGCAGCAGCGTACCAGTGATCAAGAACCCGCTGAGGACGAAAAACAGGTCCACACCGTTCCACCCCCAACCAAATCCGGCGATCTTCGCGTGGTAGAGAAGTACGGATAGAACCGCGAATGCCCGCAGCCCATCCAAACTCGGATTGTAGCCCAATGGATACAACACGCCCCCCGCCCTGCCGCGTGCAATCTAGCGCGAGGCGCCGGGCGAGGCTATCCGTGCGGCCCGCATTGGCGCCCGCACCAGCGGCGGGACGCCCAAACGGATGCCATCGGGGAGCGGATTAGACCACCGCCCGACCCGGCACTACGACGCCCGGGCTGAGCGCTCGAACAGCCGGTCGATCTTGCTCGCCATGATGAAGTCGTTCTCGTGCAACCCCTTGATCTTCTTGGTGCTGAGCGAGACCGTCGCGTGCCCCCAGCCGAAACAGATGTCAGGATGATGACCCTCCGCCTCCGCGAGCGCGCCAACCTCCTGGACGAAGGCGAGCGCTTCCCGAAAATTGCGGAAACGATAGCTTCGCTCGATGCGGTGGGCGTCGTCACCCAGTCCCCAATCGGGCACTTGGGCCTGAAGGTGGATCGCTTCGTCGCGGGTGAGCGGCGGAATCCCGCCGCGACACGGCGTGCATGCCTTCTCAGCGAGTATCTCGGACATGTCAGTGTCCTCCATCGGTCTTCCGATCCGATCTGAACGCGTGTTCCTGGTTCATCGGCGCGACATAGTCGAGCCGATCGAAATAGGGCAGCGCCTGCAGATAGGTCTTGTGCTCGATAAGCTTCTCTGTCCCGCGATGGAGGAAGCCAACGTGGGGGTCAGCGCGCTCGACCACCTCGCCGTCAAGTTCGAGCACGAGACGCAACACCCCGTGTGCCGCCGGATGCTGCGGCCCGAAGTTCAAGGTGAAGTTGCGCAGACCTTCGCCCATGGGAACCCGGTGTTCCCCCCAGAGCAACGCGCGCTCGTTCGCGCGAGTTCCCGCAGCTCAGAGTTCTCCCACCATCGGGCCGTGTCCTCTCGGCAAGGCCGGCGCATCGCGTCCAAGCGCTGCAAGCTCTGCCGGCACCGAGCGCATTCATGCGCACAGGCCGTGTGCCCGCCGGATCAGACGATCGGCGGGCTCGGCATTGCGCAGCCGAAGCGAGGCGAACCGCTCAGTGCATGGATTCAACTCAATGCATGGCTTCAAGTTGAACGACCATATCCGTCGGCGTGGGCTCGTGCGGCTCAAGGCTTGGCGGATTCGCATCGTTCCAGCTGGCCAGCTTGACGACTTTGCAAGCGTGCACGTCGGTTGCCGGCGCTGACTCGGCCGGTTCCAGAATGTTTAGTCCTGTGCGGTCGAGGAAGAAGGTGTGCTGGCCGAACAACTGCGTCAGTTGCGGCAGCGCAGGGTGGTTGGGGGGAATCGCCTCGGCATCGATTTGGCTCAGAGTTCGCTTGACCTGTGCGGACGTCAACTGCATCGCACACTCCTGTTGGTTGGCTTCACACTGCGGGGGCCTCCCACCATCAGGTGGTCAAACGCCGCGTCAATTCTCGTCGCGATCAACTCGGTCGTCCCGCTGTGATCACGTAGGGTGCCCGCGCGGACGATCAAGCGAAACGAGGAGACCGCGGCGCAAAGATCTCGCGCCGCCTGTTTGACATGCCATACGACATGTCAGGGTCGCCCAAATCGGCCGGAACGCTCTCGCGCTGGAAGTTTTGCCCTAGACCTGGGTTCTCGGGCGAACGATGGAACCTGCCAGCATGGAACCTGCCAGCAACGGAGAACGATGATGCGAGGATGGGTAGGGCTTCTCACCGCAGCAATGCTTGTGGGCGCGGTTCCAGCGGCGAACGCACCAGCGGCGAACGCACAGGAGCGATCGCAGGAGCCATCGGTTGCGCCGTCTCCCTCCGAGCCGTCGCAGAACATCCCGGACCAGAAACTCGACGCTGCTGCGGCGGCGCTGGAGCAGGTTGCCAGCCTAAAGGAGAACTATCAGCAGCGTATTGAATCGGCCGATCCAGCCGATAAACGCCGGATCCTGGACGAGGCCAACAATGCTCTCGTCAAGGCGATCACCGACCAGGGCCTTTCCGTTGAGGAATACACCGCGATCCTGGTGGTGGCGCAGAACGATGCCACGATTCGCGAGAAGATCATCCAGCGGCTGCGTCCATCGGGCAAATAGCGCCGCGAAGACCGGGAGGCTCCGATCCGGATCAAGCGACATGACCGAAGCCACATCGTTGTGCTCAGCGACGAGTCCGCATGGCGCATCTGGCCGAGCGACGTGGCGGGGACATTGCAGTGGCTGCCGACGACGGAGCTCGACGTCGAGGAGATCGAGCACGATATCTGCTCGCATGCACTCGTCGATCGCGCCGATGGATCGCGCGTACGTGTGATCAGCGCGAGGGCCGAGTGGCCGGTACGCGCCGTGCGGCGTTCGCTGGCCGACGGCTGACGTGGCTACGCCGCTGCCGCCACGATCAGGCGCCGGACTTCCAACGTCTTCAGCTTCTGCGGCTCGAAGCAGACGCCGAGGCTGTCCTTGGCGACGCGCACGACCTTGCCGGAGAGCGGATGCAACCCGGGCAGGTTCAGCAGTATCTTGCTACCCACCGCGAGCCCGGGCATCAATCCGATCCGGGCACCGGCTTCGCTGATGTCGAGGATCCGGCATTCGTGGATGCGGCCCGAGACCTCGACGCGCGCCAGCCCGTCGATATCGTAACGCGGATATTCCCGCATGTCGGCGCGGGTGGCCTTGCGGGCAATGTCCGGGATTGCGACCCGCAACGACTGCGAGGTGCGCTCCATCTCCACCGCCACGTCGGCCACTGCGATCGCGCCCGCGGACGAGCGCACGACCATGTCGGCGACCTCGGTCATGCGGCCGGCCACGTCGGAAACGGCGACGTGGGTCACGTGGGAACTCGCCGAGAAGTCCTCGATCGCCGAGCGTTGCTGCTCCATGGCGGCGGAGATCGAGCTGGTGACCGTGGAGAGCTGGTCGATCGCCTCGGTGACATTGGCGAGCGAGGTCACCACTTGGCGAGTTCGCGACTGGATCTCGGCGATCTTGGCGCCGATCTGCTCGGTCGCCTTGCCGGTCTCGGTGGCCAGCGACTTCACCTCGGATGCGACGACCGCAAAGCCCCTGCCGGCGTCGCCGGCGCGCGCCGCCTCGATCGTTGCGTTGAGCGCCAGCAGGTTGGTCTGGCTGGCGACGGCGTTGATCACGCCGACAATCTCGCCGATGTCGTCGGCGGCCGTTGCCAGCGCCTGGATGATGTCGCGCGAGCCCGACGCGCGCTCGACGGCGTTGCGGCTGGCGGCCGAGCCACGCTCGACCTGCTCGGTGATCGCCGCGATGGCGGCGATGATCTGTGCGGAGAACTTGGTCGATTGCTCGTTCATCGCGCGCGAGCTTGCCGCCGCGCGAGCCGCCTCGTCGGACGCGGTGCGGACGCTCGCCAGCGCCGTGCGCATCTCGTCGGCCTTTGCTCGCAGCGCCAGCGACGCCTTCACGATCGATTGCATGCCGGCGGCGGTCGCGTGTTCGAGCTCGTGCGCCATGTTCGACAGGTTGGTGCGGCGCGCCGACTGCTGCTTGCGTTCGACATCAATGAGCACGAGATCGCGCCGATGCTGTTCGCGCAGGATGTCCGCGAGCCGGTCGATGCCGGCCATCAGACGGTCGACCTCGGTGCGGCCGCTCTCGCGGCCCGGCCCGTCATCGAGTTCGGCCCGCACGATCGCATCAATGGCCTCGCCCGCGCTGGCGAGCGGCCGCGACAGCGACCGCGCCATCGCGTAAGCCAAGCCGAGTGCAAACGCGATCATGCCCAGACCAAACAGGATCGGCCGGTAGTCGGCGAACGCCTCGCCCTGCGGCCGCAGCCAAGCCAGGCCAACCATGCTCGCCAGCATGATGAGCAGCAGCGGCAGCAGCGCGACGACAACGAGCCGCTCCGCAATCGTCAAACGCTGCATGGGCCCGTCCTTGCTCGACGTGATCGCGAGGTGGCAGCCGGAAGGCGCAATTGCCAGCCGCCAATGCCCGTCCCAGCGATGTTATATAGAGCGTTTGGTTAACTGCCGGTTTAGAAAGCGTTAACCGTGACTTGGCTGGAGGGCTTCGGCCGTGGCGATCGGCTGGGGCGTCGGGCGGCAACAGGTCGCCCCGGGCGCCGAAATTCGGGCCGATTGCCGCGCTTGGCGGCGGCGCGCCTTTCGGCCATAAGGATTCAGGGGGCGACTGCCGACGGGTGCGGGCCCGTGCCGGCCATTTCAAGGGGACAGGCGTGGACAGCCTCATGAAGGCGAGCCGCGTCATCGACGCGATCAACGACAAGTTTGGGGTGATCGCCATCTACCTCGTGCTGATCTCCTGCGTAGTCAGCGCTGGCAACGCCGTGAGCCGGCATTTCCTGGGCCTCAGCTCGAACGCCTGGCTCGAAATCCAGTGGTACATGTTCGCCGCCATCGTCCTGCTCGGCGGGCCCTATACCCTCAAGGTCAACGAGCACGTGCGCGTCGACCTCGTCTACGCCTCGGTCTCGGACCGCGCCCGCCTCTGGATCGACATCCTCGGCGGCCTGTTCTTCCTGCTGCCGATCTGCCTGATCCTGGTCTACTTCACCTGGCCGTTCTTCCTGGACTCCTGGCGCATCAATGAAGCCTCGCAGAATGCCGGCGGCCTCATCCGCTGGCCGGTGAAGCTCCTGTTGCCGGTCGGCTTCGCGCTGATGGCGCTGCAGGGCGTCTCCGAGATCATCAAGCGCGTCGCGGTCATCAGCAACCGATCTCGCCTGCATTACCGCTACGAGAAGCCTCTGCAATGATCGGCTTCATCCGGGACAACCTGGCGCCCCTCATGTTCCTGGGGCTTGTGGCGTTCATGCTGATCGGATATCCGGCCGCGTTCTCGCTCGCCGCGGTCGGGCTGTTCTTCGCCTTTATCGGGATCCAGCTTGGCCTGATCGAGCCGAACTTCCTCGGCAACCTGACCTATCAGCTGTTCGGCATCGTTTCGAACGACCAGGGCACGCTGCTGCTGGCGATCCCGTTCTTCACCTTCATGGGCGCCATCCTGGAACGCTGCGGGCTTGCCGAGGACCTGCTCGACTCCATCGGCCAATTGTTCGGCCCGGTGCGCGGGGGACTGTCCTATGCGGTCATCTTCGTGGGCGCTATTCTGGGCGCGATCACCGGCACGGTCGCCGCCTCGGTCATCGCCATGGGCGTGATCGCGCTGCCGGCGATGATGAAGCAGGGCTACTCGACGCGCCACACGACGGGCGTCATCGCCGCGTCCGGCACCATCACCCAGCTCATCCCGCCCTCGCTCGTGCTGGTCGTGCTCGCCGACCAGCTTGGGCGCTCGGTCGGCGACATGTACGCCGGCGCGATCGGTCCGAGCATCATCCAGCTGGCCTTGTTCTGCATCTGGGTGCTGATCGTGAGTCTCATCTGGCCGAAGGACGTACCGGCGCTGCCGCCCGAGGCGCGCACGCTCAAGGGCTGGCCGCTGTGGTGGAAATGCCTGCGCGGCATCGTCCCCTCGCTCGCGCTCATCTTCCTGGTGCTGGGAACGCTCTACTTCGGCATCGCGTCGCCGACCGAGGCCGGCGCGATGGGGGCGGTCGGCGCGCTCCTACTGGCGGCGTTCAACCGGACGCTCACCTGGCCGCTGGTCTATCAGGGCATGTCGACGACCATGCGCATCACCGCCATGGTCATCTACATCCTGATCGGCGCGCGTGTGTTCAGCCTGGTGTTCCAGGGCGTCGGCGGCAAGATCTGGATCGAGGATCTGCTGACCGGCCTGCCGGGGGGCCAGATCGGCTTTCTGTTGTTCGTGAACGCGTTCATCTTCCTGATCGCGTTCTTTCTCGACTTCTTCGAGATCGCCTTCATCATCATCCCGCTGCTGGCGCCGGTCGCAACCAAGCTCGGGATCGATCTGGTCTGGTTCGGCGTGCTGATCTGCGCCAACATCCAGACGAGCTTCATGCACCCGCCGTTCGGCTTCGCGCTGTTCTACCTGCGAGGCATCGCGCCGCCGACGGTCAGCAGCCGGGACATCTACTGGGGCGCGGTTCCCTGGTTGATGCTGCAGGTGATCCTGGTGCTGATCATCATCTTCTGGCCGCAGTCCGTGACCTATTGGATCGACCGCGGCAAGGGCGCGCCCGGCGGCGGCAAGATCGAAGAGCCGATCGGGCTGCCGCCGCCTCCGCCGATCGACTTCGGTCCGCGGCTGCAGTGACACGCGCATGTCCCGGCACCGCAAGTCGCGGTTTACCCGACTTGCGCACATATGATGCGAAACTCGGGCAAGCCCGAGTTTCGATGTGGGCACCGGTTCGCCGTCAAGGACATGCGCCACTCAATAATTTAGGTACGCGTGCGGTTGCGAATGAGGAAGTCGTCGTAGGTGTATTCGGCGACCCGCCACCACAGATAGGCGTCGTTGCGGAAGGCGAGCATCGAGTCCCAGGCCTTCTTGAAGGCGGCGTTGCGGGCGGACACCTCGGCATAGACTTCGAGCGCGGCCTTCAGCGAGGCTTCCATCACGCTCGCGGGGAATTGCCGAAACTGCACGATGTTTTCCTTGAGCATCTTCTGGAGCGCCGCCGGATTGCCGTAGTCGTACTTCGCGATCATCCACTCGTTCGCCAACGAGCACGCGGTCCGCACGATCGACTTGTAGGCGGGGGTGAGGGAATTCCATTTCTCGATGTTGATGAAGTTGTGGAGCATCGCGCCGCCTTCCCACCAGCCCGGGTAGTAGTAATAGGGCGCGATCTTCTGGAAGCCGAGCCGCTCGTCGTCATAGGGGCCGACCCACTCGGCGGCGTCGATCGTGCCCTTCTCCAGCGCGGTATAGATCTCGCCGCCGGGGATCTGCTGCGGCACCACGCCGATCTTGGCCATCACGGTGCCGGCAAAGCCGCCGATTCGCATCTTGAGATTGCGCAGGTCGGCGACGTCTTTGATCTCCTTGCGGAACCAGCCGCCCATCTGAGCGCCGGTATTGCCCGCCGGGAATCCGATGAAGTTGAACTTCTTGTAGAGCTCGTTCATCAGCTCCATGCCGCCGCCCTGGTACATCCAGGCGTTCTGCATGCGCGTGTTGAGCCCGAACGGCACCGCGGTGCCGAACGAGAAGGTCGGGTCCTTGCCGAAATAATAGTAAGACGCGGTGTGGCACATTTCGACCGTGCCGTTCTGCACCGCGTCGGCGGCGGTCGCCGCCGGCACGATCTCATTGGCGGCGAACACCTGGATCTGGAACTTGTTGTCGGTCGCCTCCGCCACTGCCTTGCTGAACACTTCGGCGGCGCCATAGAGGGTGTCGAGCGACTTCGGAAAGCTCGATGTCAAGCGCCAGCGCAGCTCGGGCGCGCTCTGTGCGATCGCCGGTTTGGCGACCGCGGTCGCGGCAGCGGCGAGCCCCGCTGCCTGCAGGAATTCACGACGTTTCATAGGCTTCCTCCGCAAAGGTGCGTTCGGTCGGGCTTCATAAGAGCACAAATGAATGCAAATTGCCGCAGCAAATCCAAGGTGATGCCGGGAACCCCTGCCGCTCGTGTGGAGGATGAAGGTGGCTGTTACCGGACCGGCAGGATCGGCGCTACTTGCGGACCCGGCTGTAGGAGGCGAACACGCGCCGCCCGAGGCCCTCCGAATTGAATTCCACGAGGTCCGACACCAGCGTCCCGGTCTCGCGCCGGTAGATGACGCAGATCGCGTTTACACCCAACAGCACGTCGATGAGGTCGAACCGCAGGTTGGGCGCCTTCACGCCGATCTCGAAATTGGCGCGCAGGCGCGCCTTGCCGCGGATCCAGCCGTCCGCGTTGCCCCAGCGGTGGACGATGGTGGGCGAATTGAATTCCACGTCCTCGGCATAGTGCGCCATGATGGCGTCGATGTCGCGGCGGTTCCAGGCATCGCACCAGCCGCGCGCGAGCGTCCACGCCGCCTCCTCGGTCCACTCCTGCATCAGCCCTCCCCGGCCACGCACGGTTCTTGCTCGGAGCAATGCCTGGGCAGGCCTCGCTTATGCCTCAGTCGCGATTTTCGGTGCCACGCGACAAACGGACAAGCCCCGACGCGAAAATATCTTCTGGCTTCATTCGGGTCCAGAATCGCGATATCGTCGCAACATGTCAGGGACACGTGTCGTCATCGATCTCGACGAAAAGCTCGCAGCCGGCTTGGAAGCTGCTGCGAAGCAACCGCAGACATCCATCGAGGGCTTCGCCGCCAAGGCAGCGGCACGCGCGGTTGCCGATGTCGAAGGGTGGGCGGAGGAAGAAGCGGCCTACGCCGAATACGAGCGTACCGGTGAGGCTGTTCCCATCGCCGCCGTCGAAGAGTGGGTCAGGAGCTGGGGCGCAGAGAACGAGCTGCCGCCACCCGCGCGATAGAAACGCTCCTGCTCACGCCTCGATCACGATCTTCGGCGCCGCGCGGCCGGCGCCTTTGAGCTGGTCGCGCACGCGTGCCGCGATCTCGCAATAGGCCTTGGCGTGCACTCCGTCCGGCTCGGTCGCCACCACCGGCAGACCTGAATCCGACTTCTCGCGGATGGTCATGTGCAGCGGCACCTCGCCGAGGAACGGCACGCCGAGCCGCTCGGCCTCGTGGCGGGCGCCGCCATGCCCGAAGATGTCGGAGCGCGCGCCGCACTGCGGACACTGGAAATAGCTCATGTTCTCGACGATGCCGAGCACCGGCACGTTGACGCGGCGGAACATGGCGATGCCGCGGCGGGCGTCGACGAGCGCGAGGTCCTGCGGAGTCGAGACGATCACGGCGCCGCGGAGCGGCACCTGCTGCGCCATGGTGAGCTGGGCGTCGCCGGTGCCGGGCGGCATGTCGACCACCATCACGTCGAGCGTGCCCCATTCGACCTCGCGCAGCATCTGGGTGAGCGCGGAGATCACCATCGGGCCGCGCCAGATCATCGGCGTCTCCTCGTCGATGAGGAAGCCGATCGACATCACGGTCAGGCCATAGCGCGAGATCGGCTTGAGCCGGGTGCCGCCGAGCGTCTGCGGCTTCTCCTTGATGGCGAGAAGTTTTGGCAGCGACGGCCCGTAGATGTCGGCGTCGAGGATGCCGACCTTGAGGCCGAGCGCGGCGAGCCCGAGCGCGAGATTGACCGCGGTGGTCGATTTTCCGACGCCGCCCTTGCCGGAGGCGACCGCGATGATCGCTTCGACCCCGGGCACGCCGACCGCGGCCTCCGCGCGCGGCGCCGCGCGTTGCGCCCCTCTGCCGGCCGGCGCCGGACGCGCCGGCTTGCGTTCGGCGGTGAGCGCGACCATCGCCGAGGCCACACCAGGCACGGCGCGCACCGCCTCCTCGGCGCGCTTGCGCACCGGCTCCCAGGCCTTGACTTGAGCGGCATCGACGGTGAGCGAGAAAAACACCTTGCCGTCGCTCACCACCACGTCCGACAGCACGCCCGCCTGCGTGAGCGAGGTTCCGTCCGGCGCCGGCACCTTGGCGAGGGCGTCAAGCACTTGTTGTTTGTCGGCTGCCATCGCGTTCCGCCTGACGGCTAAAGAAATCCGGGTGACACCATACGGACGGCGGCGGACCGGTCAACGGCGAATGCCTGTTGACGGAACACCCGTGCCGTCGCAATCACCTAGTGCCCGGAACCCGAAGTTCGCGCGCCAGTCCCGCGAGTCCGATCGCAAACTTCGGGATCGGGACACTAGACATGTGGGCATCGCGCGGCCGCCCGGCAACGCAAGGCAGGAGGAAACCATGGCGAAAGTGGCATTCATCGGTCTCGGCGTCATGGGCTATCCCATGGCCGGGCATCTCAAGGCCAAGGGCGGCCACGACGTCACGGTCTACAATCGCACCGCCGCCAAGGCCGAGAAATGGGTCGCCCAGCACGGCGGCAAGAGCGCGCCGACGCCCAAGCAGGCGGCCGAAGGCCAGGACTTCGTCATGTGCTGCGTCGGCAACGACAACGACTTGCGCGAGGTCACGCTCGGAGGAAACGGCGTCTTCGCCGGCATGGCGAAAGGCGCGGTGTTCGTCGACCACACCACTGCCTCGGCCGAGATCGCGCGCGAGCTCCATGCCGAGGGCAGGAAGCGGGGCTTCGACGCCATCGACGCGCCGGTCTCTGGCGGCCAGGCCGGCGCCGAGAACGGCGTCCTCACCGTCATGTGCGGCGGCGAAGCCGGACCCTATGCGCGCGCCGAGCCGGTGATCGCCCCCTACGCGCGCATGTGCAAGCTCCTTGGCGGCCCGGGCGCCGGCCAGCTCACCAAGATGGTGAACCAGATCTGCATCGCCGGGTTG
>WNGB01011136.1_pt1 | contig 13331 bp, 14 predicted proteins | sample 5400681 | NCBI WGS metagenome assembly WNGB01 (sample SAMN13153367, study PRJNA577476) | soil metagenome | isolation source: 115 cm soil or saprolite under grassland replicate 2 | place: USA:California | collected 2016-06-15 | reverse complement strand
TGGCCTCTCCCTCCCCCAGCCCCAGCGTGTCCTCCTCGCCCTAGCCGAGCCCGCGACGGGTCGCGCCTGCGGGGCGCGTCGCACCCCGCCTGTACGATGCTGGCCGAGCCCATGGAGTACGTCCGCGAGGAGTTCACCGAGGAGGAGCGGAGGCTCCTGGCCCCCCACTTCACCAACCAGGACGGGCCGGTGTTCGCGCTGGTGAACCTGCCGGAGACGGTGAAGGGGTCCCTCTTCGCCCGCTACTCCCGCTCCCCGAAGTCGGTCCGCCGCCTCTTCCTTGACGAGTTCGCCGACCGGGTGGCCACGGGCCGGTCCATCGACGACGTGGGCGCGGCGAGGGCGGAGGAGCTCTTCGACCGGGTCTTCGTGGAGTACGGCGACGACTCGGTGGCCCAGCTGGGCGGGGCTCACCTGGCCTGCGAGCAGGCCTCGCAGCTGCTGGCGAAGGTGCTGGAGCGAGGCCGCCTGGCCGCGTACCTGGAGAAGTCGACCCGGTACGTCCCGTACGACGACCGGCCGGGAGGCCGTTGGCACTACGTCGTCCCGCCCGAGGTGGAGGCCTCCGGCCTGGCCGGGGACTACACCGAGACGCTCGACCGGGCCTTCGAGGCCTACACCAGGTGGCTGGGGCCGATGCAGGAGTTCTTCCGGGAGCGCTTCCCGAAGGACCCCGCCGACTCGGACTTCGTCTACCGGATGACGATCCGGGCCAAGGCCTGCGACACGCTGCGGGGGATGCTCCCCGCGGCCACGGACACGAACGTCGGGATCTTCGCCACCGGCCAGTCGTACGAGCAGCTGCTGCTCCGCATGCGGGCCCACCCGCTGGCGGAGGTCCGGGGGTACGCCGACCTGATGCTGACCGAGCTCCGGAAGGTGATCCCGGCCTTCCTGAAGCGGGTCGACGTCCCCGAGCGGGGCGGGGCCTGGTCCCGCTACCTGGCCGCCACGGACGAGGCCCTCCGGGGGATGGCGGCCGACCTCTTCGGGGAGGCCGAGGCCGAACCGCGCCCCGCGGTCACGCTCACCGATTTCGACCCCGACGGCGAATTCAAGGTCGTGGCGGCGTGCCTGTACGAGGTGACGGACCTCCCCGACGACGTCCTGCTGGAGCGGGCCCGCAAGTTGAGCGGCGAGGAGCGCAGGGCGGTGTTGCGGGCCGCCGTGGGCGAGCGCCGGAACCGCCGCCACAAGCCCGGGCGGGGCTTCGAGCGAACCGAGTACCGGTTCGACGTCCTCTGCGACTACGGCGCGTTCCGCGACCTGCAGCGCCACCGTCCCCTCACGATCCAGTGGCAGGAACTCTCCCCCCGGCACGGGTTCGACGCGCCCCCCGAGGTCCAGGCGGCCGGGGCCGGCGCCGACTGGGCCTTCGTGATGGAGGAGGGGGCCGGCCTCCACGCGGCGCTGGCCGAGGCCGAGCTCGGGCCCGCCGCCCAGTACGCCGTGCCCATGGCCTACCGCATCCGCTTCGCCATGCAGATGAACGCGCGCCAGGCCATGTTCCTCATCGAGCTCCGCACCACGCCGCAGGGCCACCCCACGTACCGGCGGGTGTGCCAGGAGATGCACCGGCTGATCGCCGAGGTGGCCGGCCACCACGCGCTGGCGGACGCGATGTCGTTCGCCGATCACTCGAACGTGGAGCTGGAGCGGCTGGAGGCGGAACGGCGCACCGAGTCCAGGCGGGCGGCGTCGGACGGCGCCGCGCGCGAGGTGGGAGGATAGCCGGCGTGCCGGTGCTCGCCATCGACCGCCAGACGGGGATCCTGATCGGCCTCGCCTCCCTGGCGGTCTCCGCCGCCCTCGTCTCCTGGGGGGCCTGGCTGCTCCTCCGCCGGGAGCGCCGGGCGCAGCGGGACGCGGGGGAGCTGCCGCCCGAGGAGCCGAAACGCAGGTGGGGGAGGAAGGATCGAGCCACGCCACCGGCCGACGCCACCGCGCCGTTGGTCGACCTGCGGAGCACCGCGGCCGGGGCGGCCCCGGGACAGCCGCCAGAGGGGAAGGCTAGCGGGGAAGCGCCGGAGCCCGCGCGGACCGGGACGCCCGCACGAAGTTGGAGAGGAGCGCGGGCCCGGCGGCGGTGAGGATGCTCTCGGGGTGGAACTGCACCCCGTGGACGGGCGCCGAGGCGTGGCGGAGTTCCATCACGATTCCCCGGTCGGTGCGGGCGGTCACCTCCAGCTCCGGGGGTAGCGACCGCGGCTCCGCCACCAGGGAGTGGTACCGCGTGGCCTCGAACGGCTCCGGCAGCCCCTCGAAAAGGCCCCGCGCGTCGTGATGGATGAGCGAGGTCTTGCCGTGCAGGATCTCCGGCGCCCGCACCACTAGCGCCCCGAAGGCGTGGGCGATGGCCTGATGGCCGAGGCAGACCCCGACGTGGGGAGCCACCGATCCGCCGCCGCCCTGATCAGTTCCACCGAGCGGCCCGCGTCCTCCGGCCGGCCGGGCCCCGGTGACACCACCAGCCCATCCATCCCGTCCAGGTCGGCGAGCGAGGGTTCGTCGTTGCGCCTGACGACGCACGCCGCCCCGATGGCCTCGAGGGCCTGCACCAGGTTGTAGACGAACGAGTCGTAGTTGTCGATCACGAGCAGCCGGACCGCGTCGGTCAAGGCGTGCGAGGGGCGCGGGAAGGCCTCACGCCGAGCTGCCGGCCTGTTGCTTCTGCTTCTCCTCCTCGACCAGGACGCGGCGGAGGACCTTGCCCACCATGGTCTCGGGCAGGGAGTCGCGGAACTCGATCTGCTTCGGCACGCGGTAGCCGGTGAGGCCGCTTTTCTCGTCACGGCACCACTGGATGATCTCCTTCTCAGTGGCGGTCTCGCCCACCTTCAGCACGATGAAGGCCTTCACCGCCTCCCCCGTGGTGGCATCCGGGACGCCGGCCACGGTCACCTTCTGGATCTTGGGGTGCCGGTACAGCACCTGCTCCACGTCGGTGGGGTACACGTTGAAGCCAGACACGATGATCATGTCCTTCTTGCGATCCACGATGTAGAAGTAGCCCTCGGCGTCGATCTTCGCGATGTCCCCGGAGTAGAGCCACCGGACGCCGTTCGCGTCCTCACGGATCATCCCCGCGGTCTCCTCGGGCTTGTTCCAGTACCCCTTCATGATCTGGGGCCCGGCCAGGGCGAGCTCCCCCTCCGATCCCGGAGGCAGCTCCCGGTCGGGGTCGTCCAGGTCGACGATCTTGCAGTCGGTGTCGGGGATGGGAAGCCCGATCGACCCGGCCTTGCGCTTGCCGTAGATCGGGTTGGCGTGGGTGACCGGTGAGGTCTCGGTGAGGCCGTAGCCCTCCACCACGCGAGCCCCCGTCACCGACTCGAACTTCTCCGCCACCGCGATGGGGAGCGGGGCGGCGCCGGACAGGCAGGCCCGGATCGAGGAGAGGTCGTAGTCCTTCGTCTCCGGCGCCTCGTTGATGGCGATGTAGATCCGGGGCACGCCGGGGAAGAGCGTGGGCTTCTCCTTCTGCACCTCCTTCAGCACCAGGTCCAGCTCGAAGCGCGGGACCAGGACCAGCTTGCCGGCCTTCAGCAGGCCGATGTTCATGCACACGTTCATCCCGTAGCTGTGGAAGAACGGCAGCACGCACATCACGGATTCCTCGCCGTCCCGCAGGTCGGCGAACCACGCGGCCGACTGCATCGTGTTCGACAGGAGGTTGTGGTGGGTGAGCATCGCCCCCTTCGACAGCCCGGTCGTCCCGCCCGTGTAGATCAGTCCGGCGACGTCGTTCTTCGCGTCGACCTCCGCCAACGGAGCCGACGGGTAGGAGCCCCGCATGAGCTCCTTCCACCGCTGCACCTTCGCCCCGGCGGGGACGGGCGGCCAGGGGCGACCCTCCTTCTTGGCGGTCTTCTTGAACACGAGCCGGGGGGCCAGCACGTTCTTGGGGAACGGCATGTAGTCCTCGAGGCCGGTCACCACGACCTCGCGCAGGCCCACGGAATCCCGGACCGCCTGCACCTTGTCGTACAGCTGGTCGAGGGCGACCAGGACCTCGATCCCAGCGTCCGAGAGCTGATGCTCCAGCTCGCGCTCGGTGTAGAGCGGGTTGTTGCCCACCACCACGGCGCCGATCCGGAGCGTGGCGTAGTAGGCGATGACGTACTGCGGACAGTTCGGCAGGAGCAGGCCCACCCGATCGCCCCGGCCGATCCCGAGCGAGGTCAGCACCCGGGAGCACTGCTCGATCTCCCTCAGCAGATGCTTGTACGTGACGTGCTTCCCAAACCAGGCCAGCGCGGGGCGGTCGGGGAAGCGGCTCGCGGCGTCCTCGACGATCGAGAAGAGCGATCGCTCCGGGTAGGGCTCGAGCGTCTTCGGAACGTCGGGCGGTTAGCTCGCGTACCAGGGACGGTGATCCATCGGGTGCTCCTCCTGCCGGGGTGCACCGATTATGGCCAAACACCGGCGCGGCCGCCCACCGCGCCCGACCGAGGCCGGGCCTGCCCCCGACGCGCCCGTCTCATACGATTCCGCCCCGTGGACGAGGAGGAGCTGCGGCGGGCGGTGGCCGGGATCACCTGGTACCACTCGATCCCCCTCCCGTACGGGATCGTCACCCCCGGGATCGACGACTCGCCCCGGCGCGCGCCCACCCTCGGGATCCCGGACGACTTCACCGGGAAGTCCGTGCTGGACGTCGGGGCCTGGGACGGGTTCTTCTCGTTCGAGTCCGAGCGGCGGGGTGCCGCCCGCGTGCTCGCCACCGACCACTTCTGCTGGAGCGGCGAGGGGTGGGGCACCCGCGCCGGGTTCGACCTGGCCCGGGAAGCGCTCGGCTCGCGCGTGGAGGACAAGGACATCGACGTGATGGACCTGTCGCCGGAGGCCGTCGGGGTGTTCGACGTCGTGCTGTTCCTGGGCGTGCTCTACCACCTGCGCCATCCCCTCCTGGCGCTGGAACGCATCGCCAGCGTCACCGGCGAGATGCTCGTCCTCGACACGCACGTCGACCTGACATGGATGAACCGGCCGGTCATGGCCTTCTATCCGGGGACCGAGCTGAACCGCGACCCCACGAACTGGTGGGGCCCCAACCCCCGGGCGGTGGAAGCCATGCTCCGGGATGTGGGGTTCCGCAAGGTCCGGCAGTTCTCCCCGCCCACCAGGCTCGCCATCCGCCTGCTGCGCACCCTCGATCCCCAGGAGCGCCAGGGGAAGCCCCTCGCCGAGCTGGCCCGCGACCGGGCGGTCTTCCACGCCTGGCGGTAGCGAGGTGCCGGTCCCGAGCCAGGACACCGTCCGTTTGCCCGGCTGAGCGCCCATCCGTACCGTGAGCGCCTCACGAGCGAGGAGTCGGCATGAGCGAGTGGGCTGAGTCCCTCCGGGCCGCCGCGGAGGCGGCCCTCCCCCCGGTGGAGGGACGGCTCCAGGTGGCCGGCCTGCACGGACCGGTCGAGGTGATCCGGGACCGCTGGGGCGTGCCCCACATCTACGCCGAGGACGAGCACGACCTGTTCTTCGGTCAGGGCTTCGTGGTGTCGAGCGAGCGGATGTTCCAGATGGAGTTCATGGCCAGGGCCGGGAACGGACGGCTGGCCGAGGCCTTCAGCGAGCTCATGCTGCCCCTCGACCGCTTCATCCGGACCATGGGGTGGAACCGAGCCGCCGAGAAGCTCGCCCGGGCCCGCACCCAGGCCGAGCTGGACGCGATCGAGCCCTTCTACCGGGGGCAGCGGGTCTGGTTCGAACGGATGTCGGCGAAGCCTCCCGAGTACGTGGCCCTGGACCTCGAACCGTTGATCCCCGAGACCTTCGACGAGGCCCTGGTTGGGGGCGCCGGTGCCCAGGTCCTCATGGCGTACACGCTCTCTCGGAACTGGGACATGGAGCTGCTGCGGGCGGAGATCGCGGACCGGCTGGGATGGCAGGCCGTGGTGGACCTGTTCCCCGACCTCCCTCCGGAGTCGGGGGCCATCCAGGCCGGGAAGTTCGGGGTCCCCACGGGGCTGGAGCTGCTGCAGCAGGCGCCGCGGATGCCGGGAGGACAGGGCTCGAACAACTGGGTGGTCGCGGGGAGCCGCTCGGCCACCGGGCGGCCGCTGCTTGCCAACGATCCGCACCTGATCGTGCAGGTGCCCTCCATCTGGTTCGAGGTGCACCTGGTCTGTCCGACCCTGAATGCGTCCGGGGTGACGCTCCCCTTCAGTCCGGGCGTGGTGATCGGCCACAACGAGCGCATCGCCTGGGGGTTCACCAACACCGAGGGCGACGTCATGGACCTCTACCTCGAGCGGCTGTCGGACGACGGCTCGGCCGCGCTCTACGAGGGAGCCTGGGAGCCAGTGACGATCCGCCGCGAGGAGATTATCGTCCGGGGTCGGAGCGACCCCGAGGTTGTCGAGGTGAAGGAGACCCGCCACGGGCCGATCCTCGACTCCTACCTGGTGGGGATCCTCGACCCTGCCGTGGTGGAGGGTGGGGTCACCAAGGCGTACGCGTTGCGATGGGTGGGCGCGGATCACGGGATCTCCCTGGAGACCGTGCTGGGGATGGATCGGGCCCGGGACTGGGAGGAGTTCCGCTCGACCCTGCGCGGCTGGGAGCGCGCCGGCCAGAACATGCTCTACGCCGACGTCGAGGGCAACATCGGGTACCAGCTCACGGGCCTGTACCCGAGGCGGCGCGGGGGGGACGGCTCCTTCCCCGTCCCCGGCTGGTCGGCCGAGCACGAGTGGGATGGGTTCGTGCCCTTCGAGGAGCTCCCCTGGTCCCTCAACCCCGAGGAGGGATTCCTGGCCACCGCCAACAACCGCGTCACCGACCTCTCGTATCCGCACGTCATCACCCGGGACTGGCTGCCCCCCACGCGCATCCGGCGGATCGTGGAGCTGCTCACCGAGACCGAGCGACACACCCCGGAGACGTTCTCCCGGATCCACATGGACACGGTCTCCCTCACCGCCCGCGAGATCACCCCGTACCTCCAAGCTCTGGAACCGGCCGACGACCGGCAGAAGGAGGCCATCGCCCTCCTCGACGGGTGGGAGGGTGACCTCGCTGCAGACTCCGCCGCGGCCGCCCTCTTCGAAGTGTGGTGCGTGCACATCGCTCGGGAGGTCCTGCTCCCGCGCCTCGGCCCGGAACTGTTCACGCACTACTACGGCCGCAGGCACTGGGCGCACACCTTCCGCCACCAGGTCCTGCCGGGCATCCTGGAGGCGCCCACCTCCGCGTGGTTCGGGGCCGACGGGACCAAGGGCCGGGACTCCGTGCTCGGGAGGGCCCTGCAGGGAGCCATCGGCGAGCTGACCGGCCTCCTGGGCGAGGACGCGCAGGGGTGGCGCTGGGGGGCACTGCACACGGCCACGTTCGCCGGCCGCCTGGCGATCATCCCCGACCTGGCGCCGCTGTTCACGGCCGGCGTGGTCGAGATGGGGGGCGACGACGGCACGATCTGCCAGTCGCTCTTCGAGCCGGAGTTCGGCTACGCGGTTGGCGTCATCCCCTCGTGGCGACAGGTCATGGACCTGGACAACCCGGACGCGAGCGTCGGCACGAACACGCATGGGCAATCCGGGAACCCCGCCAGCCCGCACTTCGGGGACCTGCTGCCGCTCTGGGCCGAGGGGCGCTCCCACCCCCTGCCGCTCACTCGAGACAGGGTTGATGCGGACGCTGAGTCAACACTCGTCTTGGAGCCCGGCAAACCCTAGTGGGGGATCCCTTTCCGTGGAATGACGCCCGGCAGCGTCCGCTCCGCGGGCCAGTCCGCACCCAACCCCTGCTCCGCGGACGCTGCCCGGCGTTCTCGTAGCGAGGGGCTGCCTTCTTTCCTAGAACATGCCTCCGCCTGGGAGGAGGCCGTCGACGAAGAGGAAGACGAAGAACAGGGCGACCAGGGTGACGAGGGTGACGCCCAGCCAGTAGAGGACGGCCAGGACGGGATGGCGGGGTTGGAACCGGCGCAGGAAGCGGAACATCAGCCCGCGGAGGGCGAAGGCGGGGGGCTCACCGATTGCGACGGCCGCGCGCGGGCGGGTGGTAGCCGACCGGGAAGGGCCCGCCCACCTGCACGGCCCGCACGATGAGGCGCTGGGACGCCGAGAATCTCGGGTTGCACGTGGTGAGCGTGAGCGAGGGCCGCTTCGTCGGGGTCAGGACCCACACGCCGTTGGGGGAGACGGCGAAGGGGACCTGCAGGCGCTGCCGGGTGGCCGGATCCACCACGAACTCCACCACCTCGTAGGCGAAGTGGCCCCGATGAGTGTCGACGTAGATCGTGTCCCCCGGCCGTACCTTGTTGAGGGCCCAGAACGGGTGCAGGTACGTCGTGCGGTGCCCGGCGATGGCCACGTTGCCCACCTGGCCTGGGAAGGGGGTGGTGGGGTAGTGCCCGGGCCCCCGCTTGAGCGGATCGACCCCGATGCCCTGGACGAAGACCATGTCGAGCTTGATCCGCGGGATCCGGATGAAGCCGATGGCGTTCCCGGGGATGATCCGCCCCGCCCCGGGCTCGTAGGACGGGAAGCCGTCCCGGGAGATCTGGTCGCGGAACCGGTCCTGGTACCGGCTGGTGATGATCCCGGTTCCCCAGAGCTCCCACGCGACGAAGAGGAGCATGACGACGCCCGCGGTGATGAGGGCCTTCCCCAGCCAGCGCATGAGCTTCCGGCGCCGGGAGGGCCTGGGTCGCGGGACGGTAAGCGGCTCGGTGGCCTTGGTCTGGACGGCCATGGCGATCGCCGCAGTCTAGCGCGGTAGCATGCTCCGGCCATGGTGAACGACACCCGCGACCACGCTCGCTAGCGGGCCCCCATGCCCAAGTCGAAGTCCAAGCGGCGCCGCTACCAGCCGCCACCGAAGAAGAAGCCGACGCCCTCTCCGAAGTGGTTCGGGGCGCTGATCCTCACCATCATGGGCGCGGGGGTGATCGTCATCCTCGGGTTCTACGGGCTGATCCCGTTCCCGTTCCGGGGCGACCAGCCCGGATCGAACGAGGCCCTGCTGTTCTCGGGCCTGGGGCTCATCGCCCTGGGCTTCGCCGCCTCCACGCAGTGGCGCTGACCCGACTCGACACCTCCGTAACTACAGGGGTGTGATTATCCCCATGGTTGTCCCCACCTGGGGATAACCTGGCGGCGTGCCCGTCTACGAGTACCGATGCACCTCGTGCGGGGAGCGCCTGGAGGCCATCCAGCCCATGGGCTCGTCCCCTCCCGGCCCCTGCCCCCGATGCGGCGGGGAGCTGAAGCGGGCCTACTCCCGGGTGGGGGTCGTCTTCCAGGGCTGGGGGTTCAACCGCACCGACGGGCTGCTCCCCGACGACCGTCCCCGCAAGGACTTCAAGCGCCTGAAGGAGAAGGCGGAGGAGATCGCCGACTCGTAGCGCCCGCTAGTTCCATTCGACGGGTCCGGCCGTGGCGGGGCGCTGGACCACGTGCATCTCCTCGCCGCAGTGACGGGGAACGGCGAGCTCCCCCAGGCGGGTCACCTTGAACTCCGTGCCGCACTCCCCGCACACGAAGAAGACCTCGAGGTCGCCCACCTCCTCCGCCTCGTCCCGCTTCCGGGCCCGCCGTGGCTCCCCCATGCTGCGCAGGACGCCGATCCCGAGCCAGAGGATGACCGACCCGATGGCCACGGCGACGAGGAGGCGGAGCCAGAACGGCACCGGTCCAGCGTACGACCAGACCGGGCCGCCGGGAGGCGTGCATGGATCGGCGAGAAAGGGTACAAACTGGGCTCACCCCGACATCGCCCTGGAGGGACTCCATGTCATCGCCCCGCGCCAAGGGAAGCCTCGCCCTCATGCTCGCCGGCCTCGTGGGATGGATGGTCACGGGCACCGGCCGTCGGCCGTCGCCGCGGGCCCCTTCGGGCCGCCCGTGGTGGTGACGGGGATCGACGTCGGGGAGCCGGGGATCGACGTCGCCACGGACGGGACGATCTACGTGAACGCGCCCGCCAGCTTTCTGTCGAACCTCCCGGGGTCCCTCAGCCACGTCTTCCGCTCCGACGACGAAGGGGCGCCATGGACGCTGACGGACCCCGGGCCGCTCCGGGGCAACCTGCCCAGGGGCGGCGACTCGGACATCGCCATCGCCGACGGCACGCTCTTCATGACCGACCTGTGGCTCGGCAGCTCCACGGTGTCGGTCTCACACGACAAGGGGGCGGCCTCCTGGGTGTCCGTCCCGACCCACGGCGTGGTCGTCCAGGACCGGCAGTGGATCGCCACGACGGGCGGCGAGATCGTGTAGCACGTGACCCATCAGATCCCCGCCGGCCTCGTCGTCTCGAAGTCGGTGGGCGGGGGCGTCGCCTACCCCCTGCAGTCCGTGGCGGCCACGCCGCTCGACCAGATCGGATGCATCTGCCCGCCGGGCCTGCTCATCGCGGAGGCGGGCGGTGGCCTTGCGGGCCTGTCCGACAAGGTGGGCGTGATCTACGCCACCTCCACGGGCGGCGTGAAGTTCGCGCGTTCGACCAATGGCGGCCTGCTCTTCTCGAGCTCGGAGAGCTCGGCCGACACCGCCGCCGGGTTCCCCATCGTGGGCCAACGCGGGCGGGAACCACCTGGTCGCCGCCTGGATGGAGGTGCAGCGGAATCAAGCCGGGTCGTGTTCACGACTCCCACGACTGGGGAGCGACGTGGGGGTCACCGCGGACGCTGGTCTCCGCGGGCGCCAACCTGTTCCCCTAGATCGACGCCCGGGGTCGAAGGTGGCGGTGACGCTGTACACACCGACACGCCCGGCACCCCGGACATGGTCCCCGGGAGCGCGCAGTGGTTCGAGACCTGGAGTCCGGCGACGGGGGCGCCACATTCTCTGCCCCCGTCCGTGATCGACCCGACCGCCCGCCAGACCTGAGCAGCTAGAGGCGCTCGATGATGGTGGCGTTGGCCATGCCGCCGCCCTCGCACATCGTCTGCAGGCCGTAGCGGCCCTCGCGACGCTCGAGCTCGTTCAGCAGCGAGGCCATGAGCCGCGCGCCGCTCGCCCCGAGCGGGTGTCCCAGCGCGATCGCGCCGCCGTTCGGGTTGACGTTCCTCTCGAACCAGTCGTCCGGGACCTGGAGCTCCTTCTTCCAGGCCAGGACGACGGAGGCGAAGGCCTCGTTGATCTCGACCAGGCTGAGGTCCTGCATCGTGAGCCCGCTGCGCTCGAGGACCTTCTGGGTGGAAGGGATGGGGCCGGTGAGCATGATGATCGGGTCCACCCCGGCCAGGGCGAACGTGTGGAACCGAGCCCGCGGCCGGAGGCCGAGCTCCTCCGCCTTCTCACGACTGGCGATGACGATGGCCGCCGCCCCGTCGGTGATCTGGCTGGAGTTGCCGGCCGTGACCACGCCGTCCTCCTTGAAGGCCGGCGCCAGCTGCGCCATCTTCTCGAGGTTCGGGGTGCGGATGCCCTCGTCGACCTCGAACAGCTCGGTGCCGCCGTCCTCCGTCTGGACCTTCACCGGGTGGATCTCGTTCTGGAATCTGCCGGCCTTCGTGGCCTCGCCGGCCAGGGTGTGGCTGCGGGCTCCGAACTCGTCGAGCTGCTGGCGGGAGAGGTCCCACCGCTCCGCGATGATCTCCGCGCTGATGCCCTGGGGGACCAGGCCGCCCTCGTAACGATCCATCATGGCCGGGCTGAAGGGGAATCCCGGGCCCTGCGAGGCCGTGACCCCCATCGGGATCCGCGTCATGTGCTCCACGCCGGAGGCGACGACCAGGTCGTAGGCGCCGGCGATGACGCCCTGGGCGGCGAAGTGCGCGGCTTGCTGGCTGGAGCCGCACTGTCGGTCCACCGTGGTCCCGGGGACCTCCTCGGGAAGGCCCGCCGCCAGCCAGGCGTTCCGGGCGATGTTCAGCCCCTGCTCCCCCGTCTGGGAAACGCACCCCGTGATGTGGTCGTCCACGAGCCTGGCGTCGACCCCCGTGCGCTCGAAGGCCGCCTTCAGGACCTCGGCCAGGAGGTCCACCGGGTGCCACCCGGCCAGCTTGCCGCCTCGCTTGCCGAGGGGGGAACGGACCGCATCGACGATCACCGCTTCGCGCATGGAAGGACCTCCGTGCTCATACCTACCGGTCGGTAACTTACGAGTGTATGCCCGCGGTGACCGAGCGTCAATCCCCGGGGTGCGGGGCCGTGTCGCCCGAAGGCCGGCCCATCCGCTCCTCCATCGTCGTGGCGATGGTCCTCCCCACGGAGGGGATCCCGGCTCGTCGACCTGGTCCACGAGCCGCCCGACGAGCGCCCGCTCCGACTTCGAGAGCGAGGCGAAGAGGGGGATGCTCCCCAGGCCGGGGGTCACGGGCCCTCGGTCTCGTCCGCCGGCCACGCCGGGGCCGCGCAGTCGGCGCAGGACAGCTCCATGTGCCAGGCGGTGGCCACCAGCTCGCCCGCCGTGGGCAGCTCGTGTCCGGATCCCAGATACGCCGACCAGGCGGCGCCGTAGCGGTCGGCCAGGACGACCGTGGGGAGGTGGCCCTTCGTCCCCAGGTAGGCCGAGGCGACCTCCCCCGCGTGGTCCACCAGGGTGGGGAGCGGATCGACCCGCGCCGAGGCCACCGCGAACAGGTCCACGTCCGCCGCGGAGAGCTGCTCGGCGACGCCGGCCAGCTCGTCGGCGACCGCCGCGCACTCGGTGCACCCCGCGTGGAGGAAGGCGAGCAGCAGTCCCCGCCGTCCCTTCAGCGACCAGGGAGACAGCTCACGGCCGGTGCGTGGGTCGAACAGATGGAACTGGGGGATGGGCCGGTCCCGTTCGAGCGTCGTTCCCTCCAGGCGCACGGGAACGAGGCTACCGCCCGTCCGGCGCCGACGTCACGCCCTGGCGTCGGTGGTGACGGTCCTCGAGTTGTCCCCGGTGAACGGGTCGGACTCCGCCCCGGACAGCTTGGCCTTGTCCTTCAGCGTGCCCGTGGCGGTGACCGTGCCGACGATCGTAACGGAGACGGTGCCGCCCGGGGCGATCGTGCCCAGCGCACACGTGACCACACTGCCCGCGGCTGAGCACCCCGGGCTGGCGGAGGAGAAGGTTACCCCGGGGGGCAGCGTGTTCACGAGCTTCACGTTCGTCCCGCTGAAGGGCCCCCCGTTCGTCGCCGTGAACGAGTAGGTCACGTGCTGGCCGACGTGCACCGGGTCGGGGCTGTCCGAGGCGGCGAGCGCCAGCTTGGCGGTCCGCAGCCGGAGCGGGCCTTGGACGATCTGCGAGATGTACCAGTTGTCGGCGTACGTGGAGAACGAGTCTCCCGGCGCCAGGTGCCGCGTGCTGCCGATGGCCTGCCTGGGCCCGTCGTTGAAGCTCCCGGCGGTGGGGACGGTCACGTGCACCGCGTCGACCAGGACGTCGTTCGCGTCGTAGACCCACAGGGA
>WNGB01009869.1_pt1 | contig 13331 bp, 12 predicted proteins | sample 5400681 | NCBI WGS metagenome assembly WNGB01 (sample SAMN13153367, study PRJNA577476) | soil metagenome | isolation source: 115 cm soil or saprolite under grassland replicate 2 | place: USA:California | collected 2016-06-15 | reverse complement strand
TCTGGCAGGAGAACCGGATCCTGTTTCGCTAGGAACCAGGCGCAATGCCGTTCGGTAAACGGCCGCGCGCTTCAATCGCCAAGACGCCAAGAGCGCCAAGAACGCCAAGTGGGAGCCTCGGCTTTCGCTTTGCCCGTCTGTCCTCCGATGACATCTTGAGGACAACCAGGGTTTCACGGGCAAAGCGAAAGCCGAGGCTCCCCTTGGCGTCCTTGGCGTTCTCTGCGTCTTGGCGACTTGAAGCGCGCGGCCGTTAACCGAACGGCATTGCGCCTGGTTCCTAGCGAAACAGGATCCGGTTCTCCTGCCAGACGGACTTGGCCACGTGCCCGTCGATGGCGGACAGGCGCGGGACGGCTGCGCGGCGCGCGACGGGCGGGCAGGTCCCCTGGGCGCGGTAGTGGAGCGCGGCGGCGAGGCGCCCCTCGGCCGGATCGCCGAGCGGGTGGGTGAAGTCGTCACTCACGGCGCAGCCGGGCAGGCCCGCCTCCCCGGCGCCGCCAGGGACGAAGCCGTCGGTGTAGTCGCCGAAGCCCTTGGCGTTGACACCTCGGAACTGGATCGAGAAGTAGGTCCTCCCGCAGTTGTCCTCGGGGAAGAAGCCGTACGGCTTGCCGCAGGTGGTCGCCCCGATCTGGATGACCTCGACGTCGACGCCCCGCAGGCTGTTCATGACCGACTCGCTGGCCGAGCAGGTGCCGGGACCCGTGAGGATGAAGACGCGCTCGAGGTCGAGGCTCGGCAGCGGATCGGGAGCGCTGTCGGCCGGCGTCGCGAGGCCGGGCAAGGTCGTGTCGAAGAACGGCGTCGGCGCGATCGGCCGGCCGGAGAAGGGATCGATGCCGGGATACTGATCGTTGAACGCGAGCTCCTCGAAGGGCTGGCCGTCGGTGCGGCCCGGGCCCGCGATCTCGTAGGCCAGCTCGCTGGCGATGGCGAGGTAGCCGCCGCCGTTGTAGCGCATGTCGAGCACGAGGTCGGTCACGCCGGCTTCGGCCAGGTCGCTCACCGCGCCCATGAGCGCCGGCTCGGCGGTGGCGATGTGGTCGTTGAACTGCATGTAGCCGACCCGACCGCCGTCGACGTCGAGCGCCTGCACGTTCTGGACCGGCATGCTCTGGACGCTGGTCGAGGTCATCTCGATCGTGCGGGGCTCGCTCGTCGGGTCGTCCCTGACGACGAACGTGTGGGTCTCGTCCAGGCCGTTCGGGAACAGACCGGCATTGAGCGTGTTCGAGTTGCCGTCCACGACGGCGGCGCCGTCCACCGTCAGGATCTCGGCTCCGCGCTCGAGGTCGGCGTCCGCCGCGGGCGAGCCGGGATCGTTGTAGGCCACCACGACCTCGCGCGGCGGGCTGCCCGCCAGGATGACGAAGGTGGCGCCGTAGCCGGCCGCGATGCCCGACTGCGACAGCGCCTCCCATTGGTCGGTCGGGTAGGTGAAGTGAAAGCGGTCCTTCGGCTGGCCCGACGGAGTCCGCTCGGCGGTCTTGAGCACGTCGAAGTAGTCGAGCCTGGTCGGCTTCGACGCGGGGTTCACGTCCGGGACCTCGCGATACCAGAGGTAGAGCTCGTGAGTCCACGAGCGCAGCCAGAGCTTCTCCTCCAGCGACGTCCCCTGCAGGTCGGGGAAAGGCCTGCCCGACGCCGGGTCGAGGCCATCTCGCGGCGTCTCGCACAGGGCCTGAAGATCGGCCGACGGCGCGAAGATCCCCGGCGTGTAGAGAGCCGGCAGATCGTCGCCGCACGACGCCACGCATGCGAGCGTGGCGCTCGTGAGGAGGAAGTCGCGAAGTCGACCGAGTCGCATGTCGTCTCCTCTGCCGGCGAGCCCCCGATGGTGACATCGGTCCGACCCTCGGGCAAGACGTGACTCGGCAGAGAGCGATGAGGCCGCGAACACGATGTAGACGAGGGCCAGCCGGGGACGCCAGAGGACGGCGCCGGGGAGGAGGAGCAGCATCCATTCGTAGCGATGGACGGACTACTTCTCTCTCACTGCGGCTTCGACTCCGGCTTCGGTTCCGGCGCGGGCGACGTCTCGGGCTGTGCCGGCGCCGCCTGGGTCCCCGGCGCCGCGGGTGTGCCCGGGAGGAGCGTGAACTCGACGCGCCGGTTCGTGGCCTGGCCGGCCCGGGTCGCGTTGTCGGCCAGCGGCTGGTCGGGACCGTACCCCTTTGCCTCGAGCCGGTCGGTCGGGATGCCCTTCGAGACGAGGTAGGCCTTCACCGCGTCGGCGCGCTCCTGGGACAGGGCGCGGTTCCGCTCCGCGTCTCCGGTGTTGTCGGTGTGGCCCGCCACCTCGAGGCGGAGGTCCGCGTACTCCTGGAGCAGCTTGACCGCCGCGTCGAGCGTCCGCGACGAGCTCCGGGTCAGCTCGGCCGAGTCCTTCTTGAAGTTGATGCCCTTGATGACGCCGGTGAACTTCTGCACGGCGGCCGGCACCTCGTCAGGACAGCCGTCGCCGTCCTGGAACCCATTCGGGCTCTCGCTCTCGGCCGGGCACTTGTCGTTCGCGTCGGCGACGCCGTCGGCGTCGTTGTCGGGGTCCGGGCAGCCGTTCTCGTCCTCGAAGCCGTCCTTGTCCTCCGCCTGGTTCGGGCACTTGTCGGCCGAGCCGACCACGCCGTCGCCGTCGTCGTCCTTCTCCGGGCAGCCGTCGGCGTCGTCGATCTGATTCATCGACTCCGGCTCCATCGGGCACTTGTCGCTGGCGTCCGCGATTCCGTCGCCGTCGTTGTCGGGGTCCGGGCAGCCGTTCTCGTCCTCGAAGCCGTCCTTGTCCTCAGGCTCGCTCACGCACTTGTCGCTCGCGTCCGGCACCCCATCGCCGTCCTGGTCGGCCGTCGCCGAGACGAGCGGCGCCTCCGCCCGGCCCCCGAACATCGTGTAGAGCCCGATGAGCCCCTCCTGGTCGAACGCCAGCGACTTGTCCGGATCGCTCGAAGGCGGGATGAGCGCCCGGTATTCGGCGCGCACGCCCCAGTCGGAACCGATCGCGAACTTCAACCCCGCGCCCGCATGGACCGAGAAGTCGGTGTCGTCGAGCAGGATGTCGTCGCGCTCTGACGAGTTGCTCGACCCGCCGACCCCGGCGAGGACGAATGGAATCACCCGCGAGCTCCCGAACTGGACGACGGCGTTCAGGCGATAGCCGACGATGAACTGCTCCGACGTCGCCGTCCCCAGCTTGGCCTCGGTCGGGACGCCTTCTCCCTCGACCTCGATCCCGAACATCGGCACGAACCAGTAGCCGAGCCTGAGACCGAAGGCGACCGCATTGTCGGGCGACGCGGCGCCGCCCTCGTCGCGCGCTCCGAGCTCGTTGTTGGGGCTGAAAAAATGGCCTCCCGCGAACCCGTCGAACTCAAAGCCAGTGTGGGCCGGGTTGGCCAGCGCCGCGCTCCCCGATGCAGGCACGGCGCCAGCGACGGCTGCGGCGGCGACAAGACGAAGCGAACGGATGCCCATCGCAGTCTCCTCGAGTCGAACTTTGCGGCGAGCCTACGCCAGTTGCAGCGCGACTCGCAAGGAAGCCGCAGTCGCGAATCAGAGCGGCGCGGTCATCCGGTAGAGAGTGTAGAGATAGAACCAGGGCGCGATGAAGAGCACCGCGTCGACGCGGTCGAGGAGACCGCCGTGACCGGGCAGGATGTCGCCCGAGTCCTTGACTCCGCGCGAGCGCTTGAGCAGCGACTCGACCAGATCGCCGACCTGGCCGAGCACGCTGCCCACGCCGGTCAGGACGAGCACGTCGCCGACCGCCAGCCCGCGCATGCGCCACGCGTGCATGACGAATCCGCCGGCCAGCGCCGCCACCGTGCCGCCCGCGGCGCCGGCCCAGGTCTTGTTGGGACTCACCGCCGGATAGAGCTTTCGCTGGCCGAGGTACTTGCCGGCGAAGTAGCCGCCGGTGTCGGACAGCCAGGCCGTGGCCAGGAGCAACACGATCGTGTCTCCACCGAGCCCGCTGAAGTCGCGCTTGATGAACCCGACGAACGCGAACGACAGCCCGCCGTAGACGATGCCCAGCATCGTGAAGGCGAGCCGCTCGGCCGCGCTCGCGATCTCGCCCGGACGAAACAGGTAGTAGAGCGCCGGCGCGGTGAAGGAGAACAGGAACGCGGCCAGCTGGGGCGAGAAGCGCGGCGGAAGCCAGTAGAACCCGGCCACGGCGGCGGCGCCGATGACGAGCGAGGCCAGCCGGTCGCGCCTGTCCGCGAGCGTCATGGCGAAGAGCTCGTACATGGTCAGGAGCGATGCGGCGAACACCGCCACCCACAGGACTGCGTGGTACGGCTGATAGAGGAGGATGATGATGAGCGGGACCGCGACCACCGCCACGAGGATGCGAGTTGCGAGGTTGCCGAGCCGCGCCATCGAACCATCGAAGAGACACTCGACACAGGGAAAGAGTCAAGAGTGATGCGCCCTTCCGCTCTCGGTTCCCACGGTCCCCGGTCTGCGTGTTGATGACGAGATAGATGACGAGAGAATGGCGATGAGAGAGAACCGACCATGAAGCTCCGCCCCGGCTTGCTCCTCGCTGCGCTCGGTGCGGCCGCGTCTCCGCCCGGGGCGGCCGCTCAGCCGGCCGCCGCCGACCCGGCCGCGTTCGCGCTCGTGGTCGGCTCCAATGCCGGCGGCACCGGCCAGGCTCCTCTCCGCTACGCGCAGGACGACGCAAGCCGCATGGCCGAGGTCCTGCGCGACCTCGGCGGATACGCGGCCGACCACATCCAGCTCGTCCTCGATCCAACCCGGACGCAGATGGTGGCCGCGCTCGACCTCCTGACCGCGCATGCGGTGGCCGAGGCCGGGGCCGGGCGGCAGCCGCGCGTGTTCTTCTACTACAGCGGCCACGCGCGCTCCGACGCGCTCATCCTGGGGGACGACGAGTTTCCGCTGGCCGAGCTGCGCGAGCGCCTGGTCGGCCTCTCCGGCGGGCTCACCGTCGTCGTGCTCGACGCCTGCCAGTCGGGCGCCTTCTCGCGCGTCAAGGGCGCGGAGCCGTCGGCCGACTTCTCCTACAACTCGCTGGCCCGGCTGAACGCGACCGGCGTCGCCGTGCTCGCCTCGTCGAGCGCGAGCGAGCTCAGCCAGGAGTCCGACCGCCTGGGCGCGAGCTACTTCACCCATCACCTCCTGGTCGGGCTGCGCGGCGCCGGCGACGCGAGCGGCGACGGCGAGGTCTCGCTCGACGAGGCCTATCGATACGCCTATCACCGCACCCTGGTCGCGACGGCGGCGACCGCGGTCGGCGCGCAGCACGTGAGCCTCGAGGTGGAGCTCAGGGGCAAGGGGGAGGTGGCCATCACCTACCCGGCGGCGGCCGATGCGCAGCTCGAGCTGGCCGCGCCGCTCGAGGGCGAGGTGCTGATCGAGCGCCGGAACGCGCGCGCGGTGGTCGCCGAGCTCCACAAGGCGAGGGGCGCGCCGGTCCGCCTCGGGCTTCCGGCCGGCGGCTACCGCGTGCTGGTGCGCCCGCCGCGCGCCGATCACCTGCGCCGCTGCGACATCGATCTCGCGCGCGGCGCGGTCGGCGCGCTGGCGGCGCTCGACGGCTGCGAGCGGGTCGCCCTGTCCAGCGAGGCCGTCAAGCATCCGCGCCCCTGGTACCAGCCGAGCCTGGCGGGCGAGATCGGGCTCGGCTCGGTCGCGGCGTTCCACGACGGCTTCAACCGCACGCTCGAGGGATTCGGCTACGAGGACGAGGCCGATCCGGTGGACCGCGGCCATCTGTCGCTGTCGGCGCTGGCCGTGTTCGATCCGCACTTCGCGGTCGTGACGACCCTGTCGACGCTGGGGGCCGGCACCTACAGCCGCGCCGGCGAGATCGCGCCGACCGAGTACTCGTGGGGGAGTCTCGGCCTCGGGCTGCACGCGCGCGGCAGCTTCCCCCTCCCGGTCCTCGGCGGCCGGATCATCCCGTTCGTCCAGGCCGGCGGCGGTCCCACGCTCACGCTGACGCACTACACCGGTGCGACCGGGGGCGACGACGACGAGGCGGTGTGGGGCTGGCACGTCGGCGTCAGCGCCGGCCTGGCCGTCCAGCTCGGCCGCCACGTGGCCCTGTTCGCGGAGTGGAGCTACGTCACCGCGCCCGGGCTCGACAACCTCGTCGGAGACACCCACGACACCGGCGGGCGGTTCACCGCGATCGGCGTGCGCGCCAGCATCTACCGGTCGACTCCCCCATGAGGCTTCCCATGATCCAGAGCAAGCTGCGAACCTCGGGCACGGTCCTCTTCGCCGCGGTCGTCTTCGTCACCCAGAGCGGCTACGACTCGTGCACCGGCGATCTCCTGCACGACTCCGGCTTCGACATGTGGTGCGGCGAGGAGCTGTGCTCGTGGAAGGTGGAGCGCGGCGAGGCCCGCAAGGTGCCCACCTGGCACAGGTCGGATCCGGGCGTCGAGCCGGTCGGCGACGACGTGGTCCTGTCCCAGCGCACCAACGTGGACTCGTCGATCGCGGGGTGCGTGCGGTTCGAGCTGGTGGCCGACATCGCCGAGACCGCGACGGTGACCCTGGAGATGGATGTCTTCGCCGACGGCGCGGCCGAATACGAGCGCCAGCTGCCGACCTCCGACTGGGCGCCGCTGACCTACGTCGTCGTGATGCCCGCCCGGTACCAGGGGCTCCTCTTTCGCCTGCACAAGAGCGGCGGCGGCCGGGCGGTGCTGGGCCAGATCCGCGCGCGCACCGTCGACGTGGCCGAGTGCAGCGGCGCGCCGATCCTCGCGGAGCAGCCGCTTCCGCTCGGCGGCGCCTGCTACTCGCTCGACCCGGCGGATCCGTTCGCGCCGTCCGACGACGTCTGCGCGAGCGGCCAGTGTTCGGTCACGCGCCCCGGCGCCTACCTGCCGTATGCCTGCGGCGAGTGCGCCGCCGACGCCGACTGCGCCGGCGAGCTGTGCGGGGTGGTGACGACGGTGGCGCCCTTCCTCGATCCGTATCGCGCCTGCGTCGCGGCCGGCAGCCGGGCGCTGGGCGAGCTCTGCACCGGCGACGGCGAGTGCGCGACCGGCGTCTGCTGCGAGGGGACGTGCGCCGGCTGCTGTCAGGCGGACGAGCGCGGCTGCCCGGCGGGTCGCAGCTGCGGCCGTGTCGAGGGCTGGCCGGTCATGCCGCTGCAGTGCGATCCGCGCGGGCGGCGCGGAGAGCCGGGCGAGCCCTGCCTGGCCGGCGAGGACTGCGCGAGCGGCGCGTGCGCGGGCGGGGCGGAGCTGCGCGTCTGCCCGGCGGATGGGCGGCTGTGCGCGGCCGACGCGGACTGTCCGCCCGACATGTTCGACGACGCGCAAGGCAAGGAGTTCGGGACCTGCGCGCTCATCGGGACCGCGGGTGGAAGCTGCCGATGAACCCCTCAGCCCGCCGGATGCGTACCGCCGGTACGGTCCGGCGATGCTGCGCAAGGCGGAGCGCATCCTCCAGAACCGGGAAGACGCGGGGGACGTGGTGCAGTCCTTGTTCGTCGATCTCGTCGAGCGCGGAGTCGACCGCTTGGAGCTTCCGTACCTCTACCGGGCGGTGACCAACCGCTGCCTCAACCTCATCCGCGACCGGCGCAACCGCGACCGGCTGCTCGAGCGGCAGCAGGCGGCGCTGCGTGGTCCGGCCCGGGTGAGGTGCGACGACGCCGTCATCGGCCTCGACCTGCTCGTCCGGCTGGGCGGGCAGCTCGATCGCAAGCACCTCGAGGTCCTGGTCTGCCGCTACGTCGACGACATGTCGCTCGAGCAGAGCGCCGAGCTCCACGGGACCAGCCGCAAGACGATCGGAAATCGACTGCGGCGCATCCGCGAGCGCGTGGCGCTTCTGGTCGGCAGCCGCGGCCCCGCCGCGCAAGGCCAGGGCGAGGGCCAGGGAGACGCGAGCGAGGGAGGCGGCGACCCATGAGCGGCGCGTGCCCTGGCCAGCCGGTCTCGTGGCTCGAGCTCGAGCGCTACGCGCTGGGCGAGCTGGACGGCGCGGCCGCGGCAGACGTGGCCGGTCACCTGGCCGGCTGCGCGGCGTGCCGCGAGGCGTTCGGCACGATCGAGGCGGACCGCGATCGCGTGCTGCCGCCGCTGCCGGACCTGGTGCTGGCCGCTGCCCGCCGGCGGAGGCACAGCCGCCGCGCGCTCGTCGCCGGCGGGACCCTGCTGGCCGCGGCCGCCGCGCTGATGCTGTACTGGCGCGACCGCGAGGCGAACCAGCTGACCGCGGGGATCAAAGGAGGCGACGAGCTCACGCTCAGCCTGGTGCGCGAGCGCCAGGGCGATATCGCGCACGACCCGACCGGCTTTCGCCCGGGCGACAGGTTCCAGGTCGTCGTGACCTGCGCGCACACCGGCGCGGTCACGGTCGAGCTCTCGGTCCGCCAGGGGGCGGCGACCGACCGGCCGCTGCCGCCGGCCTCGATCCGGTGCGGCAACCGCGTGTCCTTCCCGGGCGCCTTCCGCATCACGGGCACCGAGCCGGTGTCGATCTGCATCGCCGCCGCGGGCAGGACGCGCTGCCAGCTCCTCGCGCCGGAGTGATCGCCGCCGTCCGGACATCGATGTCGATCGGTCAGGGGGCGATCAGCGGGCGATCAGGGGGCCAGGTCGCCGCCCGATTCGATCTGCGCGCCGGTCAGACCGAACCGGCGTTCGCGTGCGGCGTAGGCCTCGAGAGCCGCGTACAGGTCGGCGCGGCGGAAGTCGGGCCACAGCGCGTGCGAGAAATACAGCTCGGCGTAGGCCGCTTCCCAGAGGAGGAAGTTCGAGATGCGGAGCTCGCCGCTCGTGCGGATGACGAGGTCGAGCGGTGGCAGTTCGGCGGTCGGCAGCAGGCGCCCGAAGCGCTCCGCGTCGAGCGCGGCCGGATCCAGCTCGCCTTTCGCGACCAGCTGGGCGACACGCCGCACCGCGGCCGCGATCGATTCGCGTCCGCCGTACGAGAGCGCGAGGGTGAGAACCATCGCGCGGTTCTCGGCGGAATCGACCATGAGCGCGTCGAGCGGCTCGCGCACCAGCGGCGGGAGTTTGTCGATGTCGCCGATCGCGCGAAGCCGGATTCCGTTTTCCATGATTTCGGCGCGTTCTGTGATGAGGTAGTCGCGCAGAAGATCCATCAGCCCGGCGACCTCCTCGGCCGGGCGAGCCCAGTTCTGCGACGAGAAGGCGTAGAGCGTGATCGCCTCGAGTCCGATCTGGCGCGCCGCGCGCACCACGTCACGCACGCTCTCTGCCCCCTCGCGATGACCGGCGAGACGAGGCAGCTGCCGGATTTCCGCCCAGCGCCCGTTGCCATCCATGATGACGGCGACGTGGCGCGGCAGTCGAGCTCTCTCGCCAGAGGCGCCCTCGCCGCCCATCTGCCGTCCCTAACACGCAGGGCTTGACGTTGCAACCGAGGGGGATATCCCGTACCCTCAGTTCGAGGGGGCCGTTTCCCCTCGGCAACGAGCGAGATATGGGCATCTTTTCGCGGCTGGGAACCCTCATCAAGTCGAACCTCAACGACCTCATCTCGAGGGCCGAGGACCCAGAAAAGATGCTCAACCAGGTGCTGCTCGAGATGCAGCAGCAGCTGGTCGAGGCCAAGAAGGCGGTCGCCGTCGCCATCGCCGACGAGAAGCGACTGCAGAAGCAGTACAACGCCGAGCTCGACAAGGCCAAGGAGTGGGAGCGCAAGGCGATGCTGGCCGTGCGGGCAGGGGACGACAACCTCGCCCGCCAGGCGCTGGTCCGCAAGCAGGAGCACGAGAACATCTCGTCGCAGTTCCAGCAGCAGTGGATCGCGCAGAAGTCAGCGGTCGACAAGTTGAAGGACGCGCTCCGCCTGCTCGCAAACAAGATCGAGGAAGCCAAGCGCAAGAAGAACATCCTCATCGCGCGGAAGAAGCGGGCCGAGGCCCAGCGGCAGATCGCCAGCACGATGCAGGGGCTCGGCGACACGAGCGCGTTCGACACGTTCGACCGGATGGCCGAGCGGATCACCTTGCTCGAGGCCGAGGCCGAGGCCGGCGCGGAGCTGGCCGGTGAGATTTCCGGCGACACGCTCGAGTCGAAGTTCCTTGCCCTCGAGTCGGGCGGGCACGGCAGCGAGGAAGACGCGCTGTCCGAGCTCAAGGCGAAGATGGGTCTCCTCGAATCCGGCACGACCACGGCGACGCCGCAGCTGACGGCCAGGTCCTCGGCGGGCCTGACCGAAGAGGACATGAAGGAGCTCGAGGATCTGGACCTCTCCGGGATCGATATCGAGGGCGAGAGCAAGGCGGAGGAAACCACCACGCCGGATGCCTCCCGCAAGGCCGAAGCGAGGTCGGAGGGCAAGCCGGAGAGCAAGCCCGACAACAAGCCCGACAACAAGCCCGACAACAAGAGCGACGAGAAGAAGCCGTCCAAGGCGGGCGGGCGCGCGGGCGCGGCCGACAGCGCCGCCGAGTAAGGACCGGCCGCGCGCATGACGCGGCGGGTCCGCGGACCGTGAATGAACGGCCACGGTGAGTGGTGAGGGGTTGGCCTTTCAGCGGCTTGGACGGGGCGTGGTTCTTGCAGCCTCACGACAGGTCTCAATGCGCGCGCGGATAGCACTGGCAGTGGCAGCGATGCTCGGCGGCGTGGCGATATCGCCGGCGGCGGCCGACTTTCCGAAGAAGGCGCCGCGCGCGTCTCTGGTGCAGGTGCTGGCCGGAGCCAAGCAGGCTCTCCTGCTCGACCGTAGCACCGGCGATTATCAGGTCGTCAAGGTTGGCGACGCCGTCCAGGGATTCCGGGTGAGCGAGATCGAGGAGGACCAGATCGTCCTCGCGAGCCCGCTTCCCCCGGAGTACTACTTCGTGCTTCCGCTGGTCGGCGCACCCGTGGGCGGATCGGCAGTCGGCCCGGCAGCGAGCGCTCCACCCGCAGGGGCGACCGCGGCCGCGCCGCAGGGCGCTGGGGGCCCGCCCCCGGAGGGCGAGCTTCAGCTCGGCATTCCCGCGACACCGGAAGAGGCAGACGTCCTCGACCCCTACGGCGGCGGGCTCGCCGGAGGTTCATCGGTGCTCGATCCGTACGGTGCTCCGTCTCCGTCGGCTCAGCCGGGCGGTATCCCGTCGGTGATCGCGCCCCCGGCGTCGCGGGTCTCGCCCGCGCCGGAGCCGGCGAGCGGTGCCGGGTCGGTTCCCGGTTCAGCATCCGCGCCTGGGCCGGCTCAGCCCGTGGCGCCTTCGCCGAGTGTCGGCGCGGATCTGAATGTCGGCATCGAGGCGGGGATCGGCGCGGGCGCGACCGCCGGTGCGACGGCAGACCCGAACCGGGTGGCGCCCGATTCGGCGCCGGATACGAAGGTGACGACCGTCAAGCCGACCGAGGTACGGCCCGGAGCGTCGATGTCGGCGACCCCGGCCGCCGGTCCGGCGCAGCCGGCCGAGCAGGCGAGGAAGCTCAGCCGGCGCGATCTCGACGGTGCGCTGGCCGATTTCTCGGCCCTGGCCAAGCAGATGCGGATCGAGCGGGCGGCCGGCGGCGGCGTCCGCATCCTCGATCTCGAGCGCGGATCGTTCGTCGCCCAGCTGGGCCTCGAGCGAGGCGACGTGGTGAAGCGCGTGGCAGGCCTTCCGATCGACACCGTGGACAAGGCGGCGGCCGCGTATGCAGCGATCGCCTCGGCCAAGGAAGTCCTGGTCGACCTCGACCGACGCGGCGCCTCGGTTCGCATCCGCTACCAGCTCACCCGGTAGGCGCAACCCTGTCAGGTGAACGGCCGCGCGGGAGCGAACCGCGAGGTCGCGAAGAGCGCGAAGAGAGGATCCGCCTGGCACCAGGGCTCGGGGAGGTCAACCGAGCGAGCTCTGGTGTTAGGATAGGGTTCGGTGCGGCGGATCGACCTCAAGCTCGTGGACAAGGGGGATTGGGTGAAGGTGTTCGATCCCCGGGACTCGACCATCTTCGTCGCCGCCGAGGACCCGGCGCATGTGGGCGAGCAGATCCGGATCGATCTCCTGGTCGGGTCGGGCGGCCCGCGGGTCATCCTGCGCGGCAAGGTGATCGCGCGGCGCATGAAGGGGGACGTCTCGCTCCCGCGCGGGATGAACATCGCACTCGGCCCCGAGGAGCGCGAGAAGATCAACTACATGAACGGCTTTGTGCGCGGCGGGCTGCTCAACCTGCGCGAGATGCGACGCCTGCCGCTCCGCTTCCCGGTCACCTATGGCGGGATCGGCGGCCCGATCAAGACACACACGCGCGACATCAACGAGGAGGGCGTCTTCGTCATCACCGAAGATCCGCTGCCGGAGGGCTCCGAGGTTCACATCCTCCTGACCGTCCCGACCCGTTCGAGCCCGGTCTCGCTCGCCGGCCTCGTCGCCCACACCGTCGTGGTCGAGGACGAGGACGTGCCCGGCATGGGCATCCGCTTCCGCTTCCAGGGCAACCAGCGCGAGGACATGGTCGGCCTGATCGACGAGCTGGAGCGCATGTTCCTGGAGAACGCGCTCGACGAAGAGCACCTGCTCTAGTCGACCGCGAAGCGGATCACCACGCCGCCCATCACGTCGCCGACCTTGAAGTCGCGGCGCGGCGAGTCCGGGTGGCGGTTGTGGCACTTGACGCAGGCCTCGGCGACCGCGACGTCCGGGTAGACCGCGACGAAGTAGCGCTTCCCCTCAAGCGTCTCGCTCGCGTAGAAGGGCTCGGACCTGTGCGCCACCGCCTCGAGGCCGCTCCGCTCCACGTCGGTGCGGGCGCGGTTCTGCTGGTTGACCGGCCACGGACTCAGGAGGAGATAGGAGAAGCCGTTGCTGGAGGCCAGCACCTTCTCGGCGCCCATCCGGAACATCTGGGCGGGGAGCGGCAGCTTGCCGTGCTCGCTGCGCCAGTCCTCGCGCGCCTCGAGCGGGACCGGCGCGCCGCCGCCCGGCGCGGCCACCTGCACCTTCTGCTGGATGGTGAGGCGCTGCACGATCTCCCTGGTGTAGACCTCGCGATCAGCCGCCAGCACGGCGTGGATCATGTCGGCGGCGCGCTGCGACGAGAGTGCGGATCCCTCCGGGACTCGCGCGCCGGCGCCCGGACCGTCGTCCTTGTTCGCGCAGGCCGAGCCTGCGAAGAGGAAGCCCACCACCGTCGCCCACGCCCACCAGTTCGTCTTCATTTGCCCTTCTCCTTCGCCGACGGCACGCGCCCGGCCACCTTCGCGCGTACCATCGTCATCGTGTTCGCCGCGGCGGGCGCCGACGGCGCGCCCCGGAAGTTGCGCTCGACCAGGCCCCGGTCGGCCAGGGCGGCCAGCGAGTAGCCGATCCCGTGGCACGCCTGGCAGACCGGCCGCACCATGGTCTCGACCGGCCGGAGCGATGCGTTCTGGTTGTGCTC
>WNGB01009865.1_pt1 | contig 13334 bp, 9 predicted proteins | sample 5400681 | NCBI WGS metagenome assembly WNGB01 (sample SAMN13153367, study PRJNA577476) | soil metagenome | isolation source: 115 cm soil or saprolite under grassland replicate 2 | place: USA:California | collected 2016-06-15 | reverse complement strand
GAGGTCTCGTCCACGCCGACCCTGCTGACCTCGGCCAGGTCGAGCTTGGCGCGGGCCTGCTCGACGTGGTGGTGCAGCAGCCGCCACAGCCGGGTGTCGTGCTCGCCGACCAGGTCAGCCACGGCCTTGACCGGCATCTGGGCCAGCAGCGCCACAAGCAGCGCCTCAAACAGCAGGGTGAAGCCGCTGCCGGGCCGCGCCCATGGCAGCGCCACCTGCAGGGTCCCGTGCGTGGGGCAGGTCACCCGGGGGACGCGGGCGTGCAGGTAGGCCTGGTGCTGGAAGAAGTCCAGGTGCCGCCAGCGCTTGGGCTCGGTGTCGTGGACCGGGCAGGCCGGCTGGTCGCCCTCTGGGCAGGGGAAGCGGGCGCCCTTGGGGAAGTCGAGGTACAGGTCCAGCCGGCGGGCCGTGGCGTCGAACTCGGTCCGGGTCACCTGCCAGGGCTTCGCAAGACCAAGAGCAGCCTGGAACAGGTCGTCGATCTCCGCCATCAACGGTCCTCCAGCATCGCGAGTTGGAGGACGGACCCTACCGCCTACTGACGGAGACCGTACCCACACGATTCAGCGAGGAGCCTTATGAGACAGCGGACAGCCGTCTACGGAAGGGTCCTTCCCCCGTCCTCCTCCTCTAGCGCGGGTGACGGGCGGGTCGTCACGGATGCAACCCGGAATCGTTCGGTTATCAGCCTCGAACGGTCGGCAATAAATGTCTGGTGCCCTAGCAGTACTCCGTTAGGTTTGCGAAAGTGCTGCTGTCGGGTGTACCTGTGAAGCGATATCCCCAAGCCGAAAGGAGCGCGCCAGCGCCGCTGGTGGGACACCGTGACACCCGCACAACTTCGCCGCATCCGCACCCGCCTGACCGCGTTCGCCGAGGACCTCTTCCAATCCATCCCCCGCAAAGACCAGCGCCACCGAGGCCAGACCTACCTGCGCGGGCTGCTGTTGGACGGCAAGCGCAAGTCCATCCAGCCGATGGCCACGCGACTGGCCAAGGGCGACCCGCAGGCCGACGCCTACGCGCTGGAGCAGGCGCTGCAGCAGTTCGTCAACCAATCCCCCTGGGACCCGGCGGCGGTGCGCCGCCGCCTCGCCGAGCGCATGACCGCAGCGATCGGGCCGCAGGCGTGGGTCATCGATGACACCGCCTTCCCGAAGTTCGGCCGCTGGTCGGTCGGCGTGGCGCCGCAGTACTGCGGGGCGCTTGGCAAGGTCGCCAACTGCCAGGTCGGCGTGAGCGTGCACGCCGCCACCGACCAGGCCTCCTGTCCGCTGGACTGGCGGCTGTTTTTGCCTGAGGAGTGGGACCACGACGCCGAGCGGCGCCGCAAGGCCCACGTGCCCGCCGACCAGCGCCACCGGCCCAAGTGGCAGCTGGCCCTGGAGGTGCTGGACGAGCTGGCCGCCTGGGGCCTTGCCGCGCCGGTGGTGCTGGCCGGCGCCGCCTACGGCGAGGTCAACGAGTTCCGGCTCGGCCTGGAGCAGCGCCAGCTGCCCTACGTCGTGCAGGTCCCCGGCACCCTCAGCGCCTACCCCCAGGACATGGCGCCCGAGACGGCGCCGTACGCCGGCCGGGGCCGCCCGCCGCTGCCCCGCTATCGCCAGCCGCGCTCGTCGCTGCGGCAACTGGTGCTGGCTGTCGGCGAGCGGGCGGCCACCACGGTCACCTGGCGCGAAGGCGCCGACGGGGCGCCGCTTCACTCGCGCTTTGTCGCCCTGCGGGTGCGCCCGGCCGGGGTGCAGCTGCGCCAAGCGGCCCGCGGCGGGGAACTGCCGGTGCGCTGGCTGCTGGCCGAGTGGCCCGACGGCGAGGCCGAGCCGGTCAAGTACTGGCTGGCCAGCCTGCCCGCCGAGGTCCCGCTGGCGCGGCTGGTGGGCCTGGCCAAGCTGCGCTGGCGAGTGGAACACGATTACCGGGAGCTGAAGGACGCGCTCGGGTTGGACCACTTCGAGGGCCGCTCCTTCAAGGGCTGGCACCACCACGTGACGCTGGTGTCGGTCGCGCACGCCTTCGTCACGTTGGAGCGGCTGGACCCAAAAGCCCGTGCGTCGGCCTGACCACCTTCCAGGCATTGCGCGAGCTGCAGTTGCTGCTCGCCGGTTGGGCCGGCGCGTGTCCGGTGTGTCAGCGCAGACTGCCACGGTCGACGGCGTGGTTGCACCCGTTAGCTGCACCAACCTAACAGAGTACTGCTAGGGCGGAGGCGCTCGGCACCGGCGCGGTGGATGGTCGAGGTTGTTCATTACTGGTGAAGGGCCGGCCTGCTCGTGCGAGGTCGGTCGGGAATCGTGTGATCACATAAGCTCGACGTAAGCGGAAGCTGAACGCCGGCGATAGCGGCCGCGCGGCAATCTCGGCCGCATGAACGGCAGTCACCTCCCGCCCCGCTACGGAGCGGTAACCCTGCACGCACCGCGGCGCCGGCCACTGCTACTTCCGGTCGCGGTGCTCGTGGGACTCATCGGGAGCACGGTCGCGGCCATTCACTACCTGCACGACGACAAGACGATGCAGACCCGGCAGACGTATCTGTCGACGGACGGCTGGCCGCGGCATGGGCAGGGCGCCTACCAGCTCGGCGACGCGCAACCGGCGGCCAGCCGACCGGAGAAGCCGGTGCCGATCGCCAGCCTGGCCAAGGTGATGACCGCCTATGTCGTGCTTGAGCACAATCCGCTGCAGGGGATCGACGACGGCCCACGATTCCTAGTGCGGAAGACGGATGTCGCCGACACCGCTGCACGGCGCGCCGAGGACCAGTCCGTGGTCGACGTGCGCGCCGGCGAGCAGATGACCGAGCGAGACGCGTTGATGGCGATGCTGCTTCCGTCCGCGAACAACGTCGCAGTGCTGGTTGCGCGCCAGGTCGCGGGCAGCATCCCTGCTTTCGTCGCGCAGATGAACGCGACGGCCCATCAGCTCGGCATGGTGCACACGACCTATACCGATCCCAGCGGATTCGACCGACGGACCGTCTCAACCGCTGTCGATCAGTTGTTTCTGGCGCGTGCCGTGGCGGGCAATGCGACACTCGCCGCGATGATGGCCACCCCCAACTATCGGCTCCCGGTCGCGGGCGAGGTAGCCAACACCGACGCGCTGCTGGGGCGCGACGGCTTCGTCGGCATGAAGACCGGCTCGGACGATGCGGCCGGCGGCTGCTTCATGTTCCGCTCGCGCCGTGAGGTGGGCGGCCGGACGGTGGACCTGATCGGCGTGGTGCTCGGCCAGCACGGCCATAACCTGATCGAGGCTGGCCTCCAGGCGGCCAAACAGCTCGTGGACCGGGTGGCACCTATCGCGGCGAGCAGGTGAGCGACCCAATCCGCGCGGCTAGTGATGTGCGACGACACGTCTAGCTGGGGGAACGTAGCCGGTCGCGCCGTCGCGGTGGGTCGTGGGCGGGGCGACGCGCGGCAGAGCATGGGATTACCAGACATGGCCTATCAGACGGCGGACAGCCGTGCCGTGATCGTCAAACCACCGTCGGGATTCGCGTGCGCGTCGATTGCCGCACCGTGCGCAGCGACGATGGACCGGGCGATGGTGAGGCCGAGCCCGACGCCTCCGCCGTGGTCGAGCCGTTCGCCGGTGGCTCGGCGGAACGGTTCGAACAGTCCTGCCACCTGCTCAGGCGCAACTCCCGGCCCGGTGTTGACCACCGTGAATACCCCATCCCGAGTGACCGTGGCAGTGACGGTTCCGCCCGGGTGGTTGTACTTGATCGCGTTGGAGAGAAGGTTGCTGGCAAGCCGCTCCAGCAGCGGGTGTTCGCCGAGCACCGTCACCGGTTCGACCACTGTTTCGATCTCGAGGTCGCGCTCCTTCGCGGTGCTGCGAAGCGACTCGGCGACTTCCCTGACGATCAGGTCGAGGCGTAGCGGAATGCGGGCCATTAGACCGCGTTCCGTCTCGGCCAGTGTCAGCAATCCGTCGATGAGTTGCTCGTTGCGCTCGTTCGTCGCCAGTAGCTGGCGCGATAACAGCGCGAGCTGCTCCTGCGTGAGCGCCGACGACAGGCTGATTTCGATCAGAGCCCGTTGGGTTGCGAGCGGCGTCCGCAGCTCGTGTGACGCGTTGGACGCGAACCGGCGCTGCGCTTCGTATCCCTCGGCCAGCCGGTCCAGCATGGCATCGATCGCCTCGGACAGCTGGCGCGTTTCGTCCTGCGGTCCCGTGGCGTGCAACCGCAGGCCCAGGCTCGTCGGGCCAAACCGAGCAATGGTGTCGGCAATCTGCCTCATCGGCCACGTGACCCATCGCGCCAGTCCGTAGCCGATCGCGAGAGTCATCGCCGTCATGATCAGTAGCTCGAGCCAGACGTAGCCGGCGTGAAATGACCTAACGCCGCACCCGTTGAACACGTCCAGCGAGTTCAGCGTGCCGCCGCGGCACAAGGGCACGTCGTGCCGGCTCGCGTGTGCCAGGTTGATGACGAGGTGAAGGGTCACGAACAGGTAGGTGTAGCCAAGCGGCAAGCTGACCACGACGGCAAGGAACGCGCGGCGGCGCGGCGTCAGGCGCACGCGCTCATTCTCCGAACCTATATCCGAATCGGGGGACGGTGTGCACGATCGGGGGGTCGCCGAGCTTGCGGCGCAGTGTCATGACCGCGACGCGCACGGCGTTGGTGAAGGGGTCGGCGTGCTCGTCCCATGCCTTCTCGAGTAACTCCTCCGAACTCACCACCTGCCCTGCTGAGTGCATCAGGACGGAGAGCACAGCAAATTCCTTCGGCGTCAGATCGAGCAGCAGCCCGTCACGGAATGCCCGGTGGCGAGGTACGTCGAGCACGACGCCGAACTGATCGAGCACCGGTGCCGACCCGACGGGCGGGCGCCGTGCGAGCGCATGTATCCGGGCTACCAGCTCGGCGAACGCAAACGGTTTCGTGAGGTAGTCGTCGGCGCCGAGCCCTAGTCCGTCCACCCGTTCGCGAATGCCACTGGCTGCGGTCAGAATCAGGATCCGGGTGCCGAGCGCGGTGTCGACCATCCATCGGCAGACCTCGTCGCCGGTGCCCTTCGGCATGTCGCGGTCGAGCACGGCGACGTCGTAGCGGTTGACGCTCAGCCGCTCCATCGCCGCCTGGCCGTCGTAGCACACGTCCACGGCCATGGCCAGCTTGCGCAAGCCCTCAGCGACCGTATCGGCAAGCAGTCGCTCGTCGTCGGCAAGAAGGACACGCACGGTTCACCGTTCCCGATCGGGCTTGGTCAGTCACAAGGATCGCCGGATCACCATAAGCGCGGGATAAGGACACGCCGAACGCTCGCAATAGCGGTCAGGCGTCACTGTCATGCGCATGGCGGAAGAACTGCTCCCGACGCGGGTCGACCCGGTTCTGCTGTCGGATCTGCGAGTTTCCGCGGTTCCGGTGCGCGAGGTCGGGGAGCAGCTGGTCGAGTTGGATGAGTCGTTCGGTCCCTGCCGCGCCCGGGTGCGGGCGTCGGTTGCGCGGCGGTTGGTGCGAGCGCAAGAGCGGCTGCCGGTGGGCCTACGGCTGCGGGTGGTTGAGGGTTACCGAACTGCAGCCGCTCAGCGCGCGATTATCGACTCGTACACGGCACAGCTGCGCGCAGCCCGCCCAGGAATCAGCCCGGCCGATCTGGATCATCTGGCTAGCCGGTACGTCGCGCCGCTGGCGGTCGCACCGCATGTGGCTGGCGCCGCAGTCGATGTGACCCTCGTCGATCGCATCGGTCGCGAGCTCGATCTGGGCACACCGATCAACGCCACCCGGGAGCAAAGCGGCGGCGCCTGTTACTTCGACGCTCCCCAGGTGACCGGCCCAGCGCGGGCACACCGGGACCTGCTGGCTCGGGTGCTGGGCGGGGCCGGGCTGGTGAACTACCCGACCGAGTGGTGGCACTGGAGCTACGGCGACCGGTACTGGGCGCTGATCACGAGCGCGCCCGCGGCGCTCTACGGCCCACTCGCAGCGGATCGTGCGCTGCCGTGAGCACCTTCGCAGCGGCCACTACCACCCGCGGCGACTGTGCACCGGGGCCGGCACTCACCGTCGACCTGGCCGCAGTCGCGGCCAACACCCGACTGTTCGCCTCGCGCACCAGCGCTGAGGTGATGGCGGTGGTGAAGGCGGACGGTTTCGGGCACGGGGCCGTACATGTCGCCCGTACCGCGCTAGCGAACGGGGCGACCTGGCTGGGCGTAACCAGCCTCATCGAGGGCCTCGCCCTGCGCTGGGCCGGCTTGCGGTCGCCGGTGCTGAGCTGGCTGAACCCGGTGAACGCTGACTTCGCGTCGGCGATCGCCGCCGGGATCGATCTGGCCGTGCCCAGCCCGGCACATCTGGAAGCGGTGGTGCGTGCGGCGGCGATAACCGGGGGAGTTCGCGCACGGGTGCATTTGCACCTGGATGTGGGGATGGCCCGCGACGGGGCCGAGCCGGCCGAATGGCCCTCGCTGTGTCGGGCCGCGCGCGCCGCTGAGCAGCGCGGCCTGCTGCAGGTGGTCGCGGTGATGGGTCACTTGGGTTGTGCCGATATCCCGGCGGACCCCTGCAACGCGACCGCGCGGGTCCGGTTCGCCTGGGCCCTGGAATTGGCGCGCACGGCGGGTTTGCGCCCGCGGATGCGGCACCTGGCGGCAACATCGGCGACATTGACCGATCCGCGCACCCATCACAGCATGTGCCGCATTGGGGCGGGCCTGGTCGGCATAGATCCCTCCGGAACAGTCCGCCTGCGCCCGGCATTGACGCTCACCGCACCGATCGTGGCAGTGCGCCGCATCCGGGCTGGTGCGACCGTCGGATACGGCCATGCCTGGACCGCCCCGGCGGACACGAGCCTGGGTCTGCTGCCGGTGGGGTATGCCGACGGGCTGCCGCGTGCCGCCTCCGGCCGGGCCGAGGTGATGGTGGCGGGACGCCGCCGGGCAGTGGCCGGGCTGATATCGATGGACCAAACTGTCATCGACCTGGGCAGCGAGCAGGTAGGCCCGGGTGCGACCGCGACGGTCTTTGGCCCCGGCACGGCCGGGGAGCCGACCGTTGCAGACTGGGCAGCGTGGGCCGGCACGATCGAGCACGAGATCGTCACCGGCATCGGCGCCCGAGTCCGCCGGCAGGTCACTGCCGCAAGCCTGCCGACTGCCCGATGAAAGCGCGGGCCGCTGTCATCGGCGGTGGGCAGAACTGCGAACACGAGGTCTCCCTCGCCTCCGCCGCAGGGGTCGCCGCCGCTTTGCGGGAGACCGGCTATGAGGTCATGCCTCTGACGATCGGCCCCGACGGCGCCTGGCGGGCTGGATCTCACACGGTTGGTCTGGCTGACGCCGTCGGCGTCCTGCGATGCTGCGACGTCGCGGTTCCGGTCGTGCACGGCCCGCTTGGTGAGGACGGCACGCTCGCCGCACTCTGCGACCTCGCGGGCGTTCCCTACGTCGGCTCGGGCCTGCGGGCGGGCGCGCTGGCGATGGACAAGCTGGTCACCAAGCTCATCGCCGCCGAGTGTGGGATCGCCGTTGCTCCCGGGAAACTGCTGACCGCCGCGACCGCGGCCACCTACCGCTGGACCCACCCGGTCGTCGTCAAGCCCGTCGCCGCCGGATCCAGCCGGGGCGTAACCCTCGTCGCAGAGCCGCCCGAGCTGCCTGCCGCGCTTCAGGCGGCGTTCGCGCTGGATCACCGAGTGCTGGTCGAAGATGTCGTCACCGGGCGTGAGATCGACCTGGCTGTCCTTGGCCGGCCCGACGGCACCCGCCTGATCGCACCGGCCCTGGAGATCGTGACCGAGGGGATCTTCGGCTACCAAGACAAGTACGGCGGTCACGCCGACCTACGGGTACCCGCAGCACTTGCTGATGCTGAGCGCAGCGCGCTCCAAACCGCCGCCTCCGCGATGTTCGACGCACTCGGCTGCGCCGGGGTGGCACGGATCGATTTCTTCCTCACCACAGAAGGCCCAGTGCTCATCGAGGTGAACACCATGCCCGGCTTCACCGAACACTCGCAGGTGCCGAAAATGTTCGCCGGTGCTGGCCTTTCGTACCCCGAGCTTCTCGATCTGCTTGTCAGCGATGTCCTTGGCTGGCCAGACCGGAAGTGTGTACCAGCGTGACAATGAGAGCGAGTGACAACATCGGTCCATCACGTTGGCGCTCGCCAGACGCGGAACGGCGGTTCTACGGCCCAGGGACCAAGCGGTGCCGGGCTGCTTCCGATCAGTCTCGGGTCGGTCGAACATCGTCGCTGGCGAAGCATCGATCGGGCTAGCCACAATGCCGGTCAGTTACGACGACCCCGCCGTGCAAACACACGACGTTTGCCCAGGTCAGGACGGGTGCTTCCCCGCCTATCTGACCGGCATTGGGGCTAGCCACGTCCCGCTCAACAGGCCCGGCCGCGTCCCCGCCCCGGACCGCGCAAACCCAGCCTGCATGATCGCAGTATGAGCATAGGGGTGGTCGTCGGCTCCGGGCCGAACGGGCTCGCCGCTGCGGTTGGGCTCGCCCGGGCCGGTCTCGTTGTCACGGTGCTCGAGCCCGCGACACCGTCGGCGGCGGGACCCGTACCGAGGAGCTCACCGTTCCCGGTGTGCTGCACGATGTCTGCTCCGCCACCCATCCACTGGCGGTGGTTTCGCCGTTCCTGCAATCGCTGGATCTCGGCCGGCGCGGGCTGGAGTGGTGCTATCCGGAGATAGAGCTGGCGCACCCGCTCGAGGACGGCCGGGCCGGCGTCCTTTACCGCTCCCTCGACCAGACCGTCGCCGCGCTCGGCCCGGACGGCCCGGCCTGGCGGCGGCTGTTCGGCGCGCAGGCCGATCGGTTCGAAGGCCTGGCCGCCGACATCCTGCGCCCATCGCGCACAGCACCGCCACCCGCGGCTGCTCGCCCGGTTCGGGACACGTGCCCTCGCGCCGGCGTCCTGGGTCGTGCGGCGCTGGCGCGACGAGCCGGCCCGCGGCCTGTTCGCTGGCTTGGCCGCGTACGCGTTCCGGCCGCTGACCAGCCCGACGAGCGCATCGATCGGGCTGGTGTTCGGGTTGTCGGCACACTGCTACGGCGGGCCGGTCGCACACGGCGGATCGAAGGCGATCACCGAAGCGCTCGCGGCGGACCTGATCGAGCACGGCGGGCGGATCGAGACCGGCCTCCGGGTCACTACGTTGACCGAACTCGAGGCTGACGTCGTGATGCTCGACCTCGCCCGCGCGGGGTGGTCGAGGTCGCGGGCGACCGGCTGCGGACCCGCGTCGCCCGCGCCTACCGCCGCTACCGATACGGCCCAGCGGTGTTCAAGGTCGACCTCGCGGTCGAGGGCGGGGTGCCGTGGACGAACGAGGCCTGCTGCCGGACGCCGGCGCGGTCCACGCGGCCTGCGCCGACGCGTCGACCGGCTCGCCACCTCGTTCCCGAAGATCGGGCCGCTGATGGACGAAGTCAAGGCCGAGGTGCTCGCCTTCACCACGTTCCCGAAGACCCACTGGCAAAAGACCTGGTCAACGAACCCGCTCGAGCGGATCAACAAAGAGATCAAACGCCGCGCCCGCGTCGTCGGGATCTTCCCCAACACCGCCGCGGTGATCCGCCTCGTCGGCGCCGTCCTGGCCGACATGCACGACGAATGGCAAGCCGGCGACCGCCGCTACCTCTCCGAAGCATCCATGGCGCTGCTCTACCCCGAAAGCGATAATGCTTCCGTCGCCGCTATCGACAGCGGCACGTAAGCACCGAGGGTTCAACTCAAAGCCCACCAGTCCGCGGACTCTGCCCCTGAATCCGCTCGGGATCATCCGATCTGCGCTGATAACGCGCGTTCGCACGGCACGATGGCGGTGCGCGGGATCCGTCGATCCCGCGCGGGCGGCTGCTCCCTGGCTTGTCACGCTCGGTAACGCCGGCAGTCAGCGCGATCCCGGTGACGATGCCTGGATTCGTGTCGCCGCTGAGTTCGGGAATCCCCATATGTGACAGCCGATCCATGCCTTGCCGTGCCGGTGCCGGTGTGGCTAGCGTCCGTGCGGTCACCCGCCCGGGTCGATCGGAGGCGAGATGCCGGTCCGCTACTTGTCCGATCCCGAACTCGCCCGACTCTCGGGCTGGCCGGGCGAGATCGCCGACGAGGATGTGATCACCTTCTTCACCTTGTCCGCAGACGACCTGGCGTGGGTGCGCGGGTTCAACCGTGACGAGAACCGCCTGGGTGTCGCGGTGCAGTTGTGCACGCTGCCCTGGCTGGGCTGGATCCCGGACGACCTGACCGGCTGCCCGACGGTCGCGCTCACGCGGCTGTGCGGCACGCTTGCGATCAACCCGCTGGCCACGACAATGCTGCTGGCTGGCTACGGCGGCTGGCAGGGCCGCACCCGCCGCGATCACCGGGCCCAGGTGCTGGCACGGCTGGGTTGGCGCTGGTGCGCCGGTGGCGAGCGCAAGCTGCTGGATGAGTTCCTGCTGGCCCGGGCGCTGGAGCATGACGCGCCCGGCGTGCTGCTGCAGTTAGCCTGCGACTGGCTGCGCGGCGAGCGGATTGTTCGCCCGCCGGTGGACGCACTGACCCGGCGGATCGCCACCGCCCGCGACGGTGCCCGGGCGGAGACCTACCACCGCCTCGCCCCGCTGCTCGCACCGCCGCGGCCGCGGCAGCTGGATGGTCTGCTCGATGTCGATCCCGACCTCGGGCTCACCCGGCTGGCCTGGCTGCGTCGCGGTGCGACCGCTGCCACGCCGGAGGTGCTCAAGGCCGAGTTGGACAAGCTGGAGTTCCTAAGCCAGCACGGCGCGGATCGGCTGGATCTGTCCCGGCTGCCAGCGGGACGGCGGCGGATGCTCGCCGAGATCGGCCGACGCTCCACCAATCAGGCGTTGCAGCGCGCGGACGTCGACCGTCGCCACCCGGTCCTGCTGGCAACGCTGGCCGAGACCTACGTGGAGGTCCTTGACGAGCTGGTGCAGCTGCTGGATCAGGCGTTGGCCGGTGCCGATTCCCGCGCCCGGCACGAACTGTCCCAGCGGCTGGTGGACCGGGCGAAGGCCGAGGCCGATCGTGCCCGGCTGCTCGATGAGGTTCTCGACGTGCTCGCCGATCCGGCGATCCCGGACGAGCAGGCCGGCCGGATCGCGCGGGAACGGGTCGGCATGCCGCGCCTGATGGCCGCCCGGCGACCACTGGAGGAGCGGGAGCCCCGTGATCACGGGCACTTCGACCTGCTGGCCGCCCGCTACAAGTACCTGCGCACGTTCACCCCGGCGGTGATCGCCGCGCTGCCGCTGACAGGGAACATGGCCAGCGCCGAGGTGGCTGCGCTGCTCGACGCGGTCGGCGTGCTGCGTGAGCTCAACGCCGCCGGACGCACCGTCGTCCCCGACCGCGCGACCGCACCCGCGGCAACGGTGTTCGTGCCGGCGCGCTGGCGTGGCTACCTGGAGGCCGCCCGTGGGCAGCGTCGCGGCGCGGCTTACCGGCACTACTGGGAGCTGAGCGTGCTGTACGGGGTGCAGGCCCGGCTGCGCTCCGGCGACTTGTGGGCGGCCGGCTCGCGCCGCTACACCGACCCAGCCACCCTGCTGCTCCCAGTTGATCGGTGGGTCAACCAGCGAGACGACTTCTGCGCCGTCACCGGCACCGATGCCAATCCGCGCTGGCAACTCGAGCGACTCGACGCCGAGCTGCACGCCGCGGTCGACGCGTTGGAGGCGGTCATCGCCGACCCGAGCGCCGAAGGATTGGCCCGGCTCGGCGATGACGGTGAGCTGATCGTCTCGCCGCTGCCGGCCGAGCAGTTACCCGCCGAGGCCGAGGCCCTCGCCGCGGCGACCGCAGCCAGACTGCCGCGGGTGCAGCTGCCGGCCCTGTTGATCGAGGTCGACAAGCTGACCGGGTTCACCGAGGAGTTCACCCACGCCGGCGGCGCCCAGCCCCGCAACCCGGACCTGAGCCGCAACCTGTACGCGTCGCTGATCGCCTACGCGTGCAACCTCGGCTACGCCGGAATGGCCGACGCGTCGGGCATCTCCGAAGACCAGCTGGCGTGGACCTCGCAGTGGTACCTGCGGCAAGACACGTTGCGGGCGGCGAACACGCGGCTGGTCAACGCCCACCACGCGCACCCGCTCGCGGCGTTGTGGGGCGGTGGGACGCTGTCGTCCTCGGACGGGCAGCGGTTCCCGCAGCGTGGCCGCAGCCTGACCGCCCGCGCGCTGTCGCGATACTTCCTCGACGAGGGAACCACGACCTACACCCACGTCTCCGACCAGCACTCCACCTACGGCACCAAGGTCATCCCAACCACCTGGCGCGAGGCAGTCGCCGTGCTCGACGAGATCTTCGGCAACCCCACCGACCTGCCGCTCGGCGAACACACCGTGGACACCGCCGGGCAGACCCTGGCCACGTTCGCGATCTTCCACCTGGCCGGGCTGCAGTTCTCCCCACGCATCCGCGATATCGGCCGGCTCCAGCTCTACCGCCTCAGCCCGGCCTCCGCATGGCGCAGCCAGTACCCGCACGCCGGCACGCTGCTCGGCCAGCCCATCCAGACCCAGCTCATCGCCGAACACTGGAACGACCTGCTGCGCCTCGTCGGCTCGATGAAGTTCGGGCACACCACCGCCAGCCTGCTCATCGCCAAACTGCACGCCTCAAGCCGACAAAGCACCCTCGCCAAGGCACTGCACGAGTACGGGCGACTGATCCGCACCATCTACGTCTGCCGCTACATCGCCGACGAAGAACTCCGGCGCCGTGTGCGCCGCCAACTCAACAAGGGCGAGAGCCTGCACGCGCTGCGCCGCGACCTGTTCTTCGCCCACCAGGGTCACGTCCGCCGCCGCCACCTCGACGACCAGATCGACCAGGCGCTCTGCCTCACGGTGGTCACCAATGCCGCAGTCTTGTGGACCACCACCTACCTCGCCGACGTGCTCGACGCGCTGCGATCCGAAGGCTTCCCGGTCACGGACGAGGCTGCCGCCCACCTCACCCCCGCCCAGCACGACCACATCAACTTCTACGGCATCTACTCCTTCGACATCGACGCCGAACTCAGCCGCGAAGGCCACCGACCGCTGCGCCAACCGGCCTGACCTTCATCGACGAGGCCGCGAAAACAACCAGATTCGTTCCGTTGCTAAGCCGACCCGCAGTGGTACGAGACCGGGATCTACACCGCCCTCACCCTCCGCCTTGCAGGGTTGTGCTTCTGGCGGATCCGACGACGCCTGTCCTGACCCAACCCCGACCCGCCCAGCGGCATTGGAACGACCCGTCACCCTAACGACCTGGTGCGCACCGAGACCCAGGCCCGCCGGCCCAGGGCCAACCGGCCCGGCCGGCGGGCCTTTGTATCCGGCAAGCGCAGGCA
>WNGB01009862.1_pt1 | contig 13339 bp, 10 predicted proteins | sample 5400681 | NCBI WGS metagenome assembly WNGB01 (sample SAMN13153367, study PRJNA577476) | soil metagenome | isolation source: 115 cm soil or saprolite under grassland replicate 2 | place: USA:California | collected 2016-06-15 | reverse complement strand
TCATGACTACCAACGAAAAGACCGCCGAGGACCGCCTCGCCAGGCTCGGCATTCATCTGCCGGCCGCGCCCGCGCCCTTTGGCGCGTACGTGCCCGCCGTTCAGACGGGGAACCTCCTCTTCCTGAGCGGGATGCTCGCCACCTCGGGCCACACGGCGACGGCGGTTGGCGTCGTGGGCAAAGACCTTGACGTGAAGGCGGGCCGGGAAGCGGCGCACACGGCCGCACTCAATGTGCTGGCGCTCACCAGGAGGCAGTTAGGTTCGTTGAACCGCGTGAGCCAGGTCGTCAGGCTCGGCGTGTACGTCGCCTCGACGCCTGAGTTCACGGAGCACCCCAGGGTCGCCGATGCGGCGTCGGAACTGCTTCGAGATGTCTTCGGCGACCGGACCGTCTCCTCGCGCCTCGTCTTTGGTGTCGCGAGTCTGCCACTCGGTTCGCCGGTCGAACTGGAAGTCATTCTTGAAGTGAAGCCCTGATCCCGTAGTCGGGACCGAGAACGAGGACCAGTTACCGTGTCGCGCTTCAAAACCATCGCCCCCGAATCGGCCACCGGCAAGGCCAGGGACCTGCTCGAAGCCGTGCAGGCCAAACTCGGCCTGGTGCCGAACATGGTCCGGGCGATGGCCAACGCCCCCGCGGTGCTGGACGGATACCTGAGCCTGAGCGAGGCGCTCGAGAAAGGCAGGCTGTCGGCCAGGATGCGGGAACAGCTGGCTCTGGCCGTTGGCCAGGCCAACCGGTGTGACTACTGTGTCGCCGCCCACGTCGCCATTGGCAGGACCGTCGGGTTGACCGCCGATCAGATCCGAGACAGCCGGCTGGGGACCGCCGTGGACTCGAAGGCCGATGCCCTGATCCGCTTCGCCCGCAAGCTGCTGGATGCCTGCGGAAGGGTGACTGACGGGGACGTCGAGGAAATCCGTGAGGCCGGGTTCGACGACGGCGTCATCGCCGAGGTGGTGGCGCACGTCGCGCTCAACATCTTCACCAACTACTTCAACCACGTCGCCGGCACTAGCATCGACTTTCCAAAGGTCCCGTCGCTGGCGCCGGAGCCGACAACGAAGGCCTGATGGGGTTCTCAGGAAGGCTCGCCCCTGACCCTCAATCCCGAACCGGAGATTTCCCATGACCCACCCGACGAGTGTGAGGTACAAGACCGTGAAGGTCGGCGACCTGGACGTCTTTTACCGCGAGGCCGGCCCGAAGGACGCCGCGGCGGTCCTCCTGCTCCACGGGTTCCCGACCAGTTCCCAGATGTTCCGCAACCTGATCCCCCCGCTGGCGGACCGGTATCACCTGGTCGCGCCGGACTACCCCGGCTTCGGCCACAGCTCGATGCCCGGCCGCGACAGGTTCACGTACACCTTCGACAACCTGGCGAAGGTGATGGACGAGTTTACCGAGAAGGTCGGGCTGGCGAGGTACGCGCTTTACGTGCAGGACTACGGCGCGCCAGTCGGCTACCGCCTGGCGGTCCAGCACCCGGAGCGGGTCACCGCCATCGTGGTGCAGAACGGCAACGCGTACGACGAGGGGCTGGACAACGACTTCTGGAAGCCGATCAAGGCGTACTGGCAGGAGCCGACCAGCAAGGAGAAGCGCGACGCCCTCCGCGAGTTCGTAAAATACGAGGCGACCAGGTGGCAGTACACGCACGGGGTGAAGAACCCGGAACTCGTCAGCCCCGACGGACCAGCCCACGACCAGTTCCTGCTTGACCGTCCGGGCAACGACGAGATCCAGCTCGACCTGTTCCTCAGCTACGGCAGCAACCCGCCGCTCTACCCGCAGTGGCAGGAGTACTTCCGTAAGCACCAGCCGCCGGTGCTGATCGCCTGGGGGAAGAACGACCAGATCTTCCCGGCCGCTGGGGCCGAGCCGTACCAGCGCGACCTGAAGACGCTCGAGTGCCACCTGCTCGACGCCGGCCACTTCGCCCTGGAGACCGAGGGCGACACCATCGCCGGACTGATGCGCGAGTTCCTGGGCAAGCACGCGGCCAGGAAGTAACCCGCCCGGAGGGCACGCTGAATACCCTTTCTCGGAGTCATCTCATGCCGACCATGCGAGCCGTACAGGTTTCCCGCCCCGGCGGCCCTCTCGAACTCGTCGAGCGCCCCATTCCCGAGCCGGGGCCTGGCTCCGTGCGGATCCAGGTGCAGGCCTGCGGCATCTGTCACAGCGACGTGATGACGACAGAAGGCCAGTGGCCCGGGATTACGTTCCCGCGCGTCCCGGGGCACGAAGTGATCGGCGTGATCGACGCCGCGGGCAAGGACGTCCCGGCGCGCTGGAAGGCCGGCCAGCGCGTCGGCGTCGGCTGGCATGCCTGGCACTGCGGCCACTGCGACAACTGCCGCCGCGGGGACTACTTCGCCTGCCAGACGGGCATCCAGGTGACGGGCATCTCCTTCGACGGCGGCTACGCCGAGTACATGATCGCCCCGGCCACCAGTCTTGCCCTGGTCCCGGCGGAACTGCCCACCGCGGACGCCGCGCCGCTCATGTGCGCCGGCGTCACCACGTTCAACGCGCTGCGCAACAGCGGCGCGAAGCCGGGCGACCTCGTCGCAGTCCTCGGCGTCGGCGGGCTCGGCCACCTCGGGGTTCAGTACGCGGCCAGGATGGGCTTCCGCACGGTGGCCATCGCCCGCGGGAAGGACAAGGAGCCGCTCGCCCGGCAACTGGGCGCGTCCCACTACATCGACAGCCAGTCGGCCGACCCCGCCGCCGAGCTGGCGAAGCTCGGCGGCGCCAGGGTCGTCCTCGCCACCGTCACCCACGGCCCGGCGATGAGCGCCACCGTGGGCGGGCTCGCCCCCCGCGGCCGGCTGATGGTCCTCGGGGCCGCCGGCCCGATGGAAATCGACCCGATCCTGCTGATCATGGGCCGCCGCTCCGTCGAGGGGTGGTACTCCGGAACGTCCCTCGACTCCCAGGACACGCTGGCGTTCAGCGTCCAGTCCGGCGTACGGCCGATGAACGAGGTCTACCCCCTGGAACGAGTCGCCGAAGCCTATGACCGCATGATGAGCGGCAAGGCGCGGTTCCGAGTCGTCTTGACCACCGGGAACTAGCTACCGACTGAGCGGAAACCGACAGACACGAGGAAGAACGTAGGCCCGCGGGGTCGCAATCGAAACCCTCTCACTCACGGAGCATCGCATGAACAGGCTCAAGGGAAAAGTCGCCGTCGTGACGGGAGCTTCCAAGGGCATCGGCGCCTCGATCGCCGAGCACCTGGCGGCGGAGGGAGCCTCCGTCGTGGTCAATTACGCCGCCAGCAAGGCCGGGGCCGAGGCCCTCGTCCAGCGCATCAACGAAAAGGGAGGCACGGCGGTCGCCGTTCAGGCGGACGTCTCCAGGCCCGACGACATCAAACGTCTCTTCGCTCAGGCCAAGGCTGCTTACGGAAGGCTCGACGTGCTGGTGAACAACGCCGGCATTTACGAGTTCGCGCCTCTGGAGTCTGTCACCCCGGAGCACTTCCACAAGCAGTTCAACCTCAACGTACTCGGCCTGCTGCTGGCGACGCAGGAGGCGGTCAAGCTCATGGGCCCGGCCGGAGGCTCGATCATCAACGTCAGCTCGATCGCCGGTCCCATGCCGGTCGAGAACGCCGCGGTGTACAGCGCGACCAAGGCGGCAGTGGACGCCATCACGATCGCTCTCTCGAAAGAGCTGGGCCCGAAAATGATCCGGGTGAATTCCCTGAACCCGGGCATGGTGGAGACCGAGGGGCTTCATGCGACGGGCATCGCCACGAGCGACTTCCGCAAAACGGTGGAAGCCCAGACACCGCTCGGCCGCATCGGCCAGCCGGACGACATCGCCCGGGTCGCCGTGTTCTACGCCTCTGACGACGCGGGTTGGGTCACCGGCCAGACGCTCGTCCTTGCCGGCGGCCAGCGGCAATAACAGCCTGGAGCCTGTTGCATCCGGGCTCGAACACCATCTGGAGGATCGATTCATGTCGTCCGCACTCGTCACCGACCTGCTCGGCGTACTCGACGAACTGTCCGGGGGAGTCCACCCCGGCTTCCGGCCGGCCCACGCGAAGGGGCTGATGTGCGCCGGGACGTTCCACCCGTCGCGCGAGGCGGCGGAGCTGACCCGCGCGCCGCACGCGGTTCGCCCATCCACCCCCGTCACCGTCCGCTACTCGGACTCCACCGGCCTCCCAACGATCCCCGACAACGACCCGGCGCGGTCCGGGCCGCGCGGCATCGCCGTCCGCTTCCACCTGGCCGACCACGTCCACACCGACATCGTCGCCCACTCCGCCAACGGCTTCCCCGTCCGCACCGGCGAGGAGTTCCTGGAGTTCCTCCGCGCCGCGGCTGCCTTCGGGGCGGGCAAGCCCGAAGCGCTGGGGGCGTTCCTGGCGGCTCACCCCAACGCCCGGCGTTTCGTCGAGGCGCCCAAGCCGATCCCGACCAGTTTCACTCGGGAGGCGTACTTCGCCGTCACGTCCTTCCAGTTCACCAGCGCCGGGGGAGTCAGCCGGCACGGTCGTTTCCGTATCCGGCCCGAAGCAGGTACCGAGTACCTCTCAGACGAGCAAGCCGCCGCCAGGTCCGCGGACTTCCTCTTTGACGAGATCGGCCCGCGGTTGGTGCGAGGACCGGTCCGGCTGGGCGTCTTCGTGCAGCTGGCCGAGGGCGGCGACGACGTGACCGACTCCAGCGTGCCGTGGCCGGAGGATCGCACGGAAGTCCCCTTCGGCACCATCACCCTGTCGGCCCGCGTGGACGACTTGGAACCGGAGCGGCGCAAAATCATCTTCGACCCGATCCCACGAGTCGATGGCATCGACACCTCGGGCGACCCGCTCAGCGAGGTGCGCTCGGAGATCTATCTGCTCAGCGGACGCAGACGCCGTGCTGCCGCTGCGAAATGAGGAACGCACTCTGGCGAGAGGATGGTCCTGTAGGAGATTCCCATGGCTCAACTCGAAAAGTACGACGTTCTCGTCCTCGGCAGCGGCGCGGGCGGCAAGCTCCTGGCCTGGCACCTTGCTCACCTGGGGCGCCGCACCGCCGTCGTCGAACGGAAATGGATCGGCGGCTCCTGCCCGAATGTCAACTGTCTGCCCAGCAAGAACGAGGTCTGGAGTGCCAAGGTCGCCGACCTGATCCACCACGCCGCCGAGTTCGGCATGGTGACGCTCGCCCGGGGGTAATTCCTCCCCGCCCGGTTCATCGTGGTCGGCGTGGGCCGGCGCGGCAAGGACGACACCGCATTCCGCGAGGACGCGCGCCGGGCACTGGCGGCGGCGCACGCGGACGCGCCGCGTGAAGAGGTCGATGGCTTTCTGGGCCGGGTCTTCTACCACCGGGCCGACTTTACGACGGCCGAGGGCCTGGCCGGGCTCGGCCGACGGCCCGGCGAGCTGGAAGGGGCGCACGGGCTGGCGGGCAACCGGCTCTTCTACCTGGCGACCGACCCGGAGTTCTTCGTCCCCCTGGTCGCGGGGCTCGCGGGCCACGGGCTGACGCGCGCAGACGAGAACCGGTGGGCGCGGGCGGTGATCGAGAAGCCGTTCGGCCGCGACCTCGCCAGCGCCCTGGAACGGGATCGACGCGTGCTCGAACACCTGCGGCCCGAGCAGGTCTACCGCATCGACCACTACCTCGGCAAGGACACGGTCCAGAACCTGGTGGGCTTCCGCTTCGGCAACGCCGTCTTCGAGCCGCTCTTCAACCGCCAGCTCGTCGATCACGTGCAGATCACGGCCGCGGAGACCGTCGGCATGGAGGGCCGCCGGGGCGCCTTCGACGAGCACGCGGGGGCGCTGCGGGACGTGGTGCAGAACCACCTGCTCCACAGCTGTTGGCCCTCGTGGCGATGGAGCCCCCGGCAACCCTCACCGCCCGCGACGTCAAGGACGCGAAGCTGCAAGTGCTGCGCAAATCGAAGCTGTGGCCGCGCTTCGCGGTGCGGCAGGTGCAGACGGAATGCCCTGGTCGCTGTTACTTCACACCGGCGGCGAGTGCTCACGCAGCGCTGGGGGAGGGTTTTTCATGCGAGCGATTCTCAGGACGGGGTTCGGCGGGCCGGACGTGTTGGTCCTCCGGGAGATCCCGGAACCCGAACCGAAAGACGGCCACGCGGTGATCGAGGTCAAGGCGTTCGGCCTCAACCACGCCGAGCTGCACATGCGGAAGGGGGAGTGGGCCGAGATCGCCGACGTCAGCGGCATCGAGTGCGTCGGCGTCGTCAAGTCCTGCCCCGGCGGCGAGTTCGCCGCCGGGACCAAGGTGGCGGCGTTGATGGGCGGGCTGGGCCGGACGATCAACGGCAGCTACGCCGAGTACACCCGCGCCCCAGTGACGAACGTGGCGGCCATCGAGTCGGGCCTGCCGTGGGCCGACCTGGCCGCGATCCCGGAGACCTACGCCACGGCCTGGACGTGCCTGTTCCGCAACCTGGAGGTCGCTCCGGGCCAGACGCTGGTCATCCGGGGGCGACCTCGTCCTTCGGCCAGGCGGCCCTCAACATGGCGGTCAACGCCGGGGCCAAGGTCATCGCCACCACCCGCAGCCGTGACCGGTTCCCGATGCTGGGGGCGCTGGGTGCGATCCGGGCGGAGGTCGAGGTGCCGGACCTTTCCAACCGGATCGCCGAGGCCGGGAAGATCGACGCCGTGCTCGACCTGGTCGGCAACAGCACCATCCTCGATTCCCTCGCCATGCTGCGCCGGGGCGGCCGTGCGTGCCTGGCCGGGTGGCTGGGCGGCCTCGCGCCGATCGCCGACTTCAACCCGCTGCTGCAGATGGCGAGCGGCGTCTACCTGACCTTCTTCGGCAGTTTCGTGTTCGGCAAGCCGGGCTTCCCCCTCTCGGACGTGCCCCTACAGGCTATTGCGGCCGACGTGGAGGCAGGCCGTTACAAGGCGAAGCCGTCGCGGGTGTTCCGCTTCGAGGACATCCGGGAGGCGCACCGCGTCATGGAGTCGAATGAGGCCAAAGGGAAAATGGTAGTCGTTCTGTGAGCGGTCGTTCAGATACTCGCCACCAGACCACGCTGTAGCTCGGTCAATAACTGAGCAAGGAGGAGCAAGAATGGGAGGACCTCCCCATGCAAGCGCAGTACCAGCCCATCGAGAATTACGGGCTGATCGGGAACCTGCGTACGGCGGCCCTGGTGGGGTGGACGGATCCATTGATTGGCTCTGTCTGCCGCACTTCGATTCGCCGAGCGTCTTTGCCGCACTCCTGGACGACCAGAAGGTCGGGCGATTCCGGATTGCCCCGGCCGGCGACCATTTACGGCGCAAGCAGTTCTACTGGCCGGACACCGCGATCCTCGTCACGCGTTTCCTGCACGAGGAGGGGGTGGGCGAGTTCGAGGATTACATGCCGGTCGGCGGCAGCGGCGCGGTGCCGGACGAGCTGATCCGGAGAGTCCGGGTCGTCCGCGGCCAGCTGCGCTTCCATCTGGAGTGCCGTCCCGCCTTCGACTACGCCCGCGCTACTCCCGAATGCCACCTGGCGGCGAACGGCGCCCGCTTCGACGGGCCGGGGCTGAGCCTCGGCCTGGCCGCACCCCTGCCGCTGCGGCGCGACGGCGCTGGCGTGGTCGCCGACTTCACGCGCCGGGAAGGGGAGAAGGCCACGTTCGTCCTGCGCCGACTGGCTCCCGAGAGCAGTCCCGGCGCCTGCCCCGGAGTCGGCGCGGCGGAGGATCTGTTCCGCGACACCGTCGCCTACTGGCGGCGCTGGCTCTCCCGGTGTACTTGCACCGGCCGCTGGCGGGAAATGGTCCACCGCTCCGCCCTAACGCTCAAGCTGCTGTCCTTCGAGCCGACGGGGGCGATCGCCTGTTCGCCCAGATCAAGGGCGAGAAGGGCAGGCTCGACATCGTCTTCGCCAACGCCGGGGTCGCAAAGTACGCCCCCCTGGGCACGATCACCGAGGAGCTCTATGACTCGGTCTTCGACGTCAACGTGAAAGGCCTCCTGTTCACGGTGCAGAAGGCGCTGCCATTGCTGCCGGAGGGCGCCTCCATCATCCTGAACGCCTCCGTCGTCGCCAGCAAGGGGTTGGGGGCGAACAGCGTTTACAGCGCCACCAAGGCCGCCGTGCGTTCCTTCGCGCGGACCTGGACAACGGACCTGAAGCAGCGCCGCATCCGCGTGAACGCGGTGAGCCCGGGCGCCACCGACACGCCCGGGCTGAATGAGCTGCTGGCGTCCGCAGAAGCGGGCCGCGAGCGCTTGAAGACGATTTCCACCAGCGTCCCGCTCGGCAGGCTCGGCACGCCCGATGAGGTCGCGAAGGCCGTGGTCTTTCTCGCTTCCGACGACAGCAGCTACATCACGGGGGCGGAACTGTTCGTGGACGGCGGCTTCGCACAGGTGTAAACCGTTCCTCGGGCTTCGCGCCCGTACTGGAGGGAGTCTCCATGTCTACCGGCGGTCCGATTCTGGTCACGGGTGCCGCGGGCCGGGTTGGCGGCGTGGGCGGCCTCGTCGTGGAGGCGCTGCGGCGGCGCGGCCTGCCCGTCCGCGCCCTGGTGCGGCGCGAGGACGAGCGCGCCGAGGCGCTGCGGGCGACCAGCGCCGAGGTCGTCGGCGGTGACCTGACCCGCCCCGCCGACGTCGGGCGTACCCTGGCGGGCTGCCGGCGGGTGTACTTCGGCATGAGCGTGTCGGCGCCCTACCTGGAGGCGACCGTCACGGCCGCGACGGTGGCCCGCGCGCGCGGCGACCTGGAGGTGTTCGTCAACATCTCGCAAATGACCGTGTCGCAGATGAGCCTGACCGAGACGACCGACTCGACGCAGCAGCGGCAGCACTGGCTGGCCGAGCAGGCGCTCAACTGGTCCGGCCTTCCCGTCGTCCACGTGCGGCCGACGGCTTTTCTGCAGCACTTCTTCTTCCTCGCCTGGGCCGCCGAGTCGATCGCCCGCGACGGCACGATCCGGCTGCCGTTCGGCACCGGGCGGACGTCGCCCGTCGACGCGCGCGACGTCGCGGAGGTGATCGCGACCGTCCTGGCGAGTCCCGCCGGCCACGTCGGCAAGGTCTACGAACTGACCGGCCCGAGGTCGCGGGACGGGCACGGCCTGGCGGCCGAGTATGCGGAGGCGCTGGGCCGGCCGGTCTCCTACGTGGACGTGCCCTTCGCGCAGTGGCGCGACCAGGAGTTCCGGACCCGTGGCCTGCCGGAGTACGTCGCCGAACACCTGCTGACGATGGCGAAGCTCCACGCCGCCAACCGCTACGACCGCCTCACGCACGACGTCGAGGCGATCCTCGGCAGGCCGGCGACGAGCGTCCGGGACTTTGTCGCCCGGCACGCGGGGTCCTTCGCGCCGTAACCGTCACGCGACAGGCGACCTTGCAGGAGTGGCGATCATGACGAACCTGAACCAGGCCGGCGGGAAGACATCCCTCTTCTTTGACGATTTACACGTGGGACAGCGATTCGCGAGCGGCTCGCACGCACTGGACGAAGAGCAGGTCAAGGCGTTCGCGCGGGAGTTCGACCCCCAGCCGTTTCACCTGGACGCCGACGCCGCGAAGGGCACGCTGTTCCAGGGGCTGGTGGCGAGCGGCTGGCACACGGCGGCGGTCACCCTGCGGCTCTTGGTGGAAGGCGGGTTGCCCATCGCCGGCGGGGTCATCGGCGCCGGGGCAGAGATCACCTGGCCAAGGCCGACGCGGCCGGGCGATACCCTCCACGTCGAGAGCGAGATACTTGAGTTCAGGCCGTCACGATCGAACCCGGGCCGCGGCGTGGTCACCGTCCGCAGCGAAACCCGCAACCATCTGGGCGACATCGTGCAGGTGCTGGTCGCGAAGCTCGTCGTGCCGCGCTCAGCACAGTTTGCCAACCCGGGCCCCGCGCCTTCTCGTTAGCGGTTGAGGATCGGGTCGACGAGGACCCGATACGTTGGTCAGGTGTCCCAGGCTCGTTATCTTAAGGGTTGGGTCTCCCATGGTCTTCGCCCATCCCCTCCCCTTGACGGCCCAAGGCCTCGACGGTGATCCCGTCCACCTGCTTGACGAGTTCATGTGCTATCGCGTCAAGCTGTTCCAGGAGGGGGGCCGCTTTCTCAAGCTGTGTGCCGGCCGCTAGCTCCTCCAGGCCGCCCGCGAGGTCGCCGGCGGCCGCCGAAAACTCTGAGAGCATGCCGCAGCACTTGTGAGCCGCTTCGCGCAGGCGCGGCGCGTCCTGATCACGCAGCGCGTCTCGGAGGGCGGCAAGATGCTCCGGCACGCGCGCGGTGAGCGTCTGACACATTTTCCTGAGCAGGTTCGGGTCGCCCCCGCAGGCGGCCAACAGCACCGGCGCGTCGAGCAAGTCCTGCCTGTGGGATTGGCGGGATGACTGAGTTCTGAGGACCCGGTCGATGGCCGCCAACAGGTCGGCGGGACGGATCGGCTTGGTCTGAAAATCATCCATGCCGGCTACGAGGCAGCGCTCGCGATCCTCTTTCCGGGAGCGCGCCGTCAAGGCAATGATGGGCAGGTGTCCCCCCGCGGTCAACTCCCGCTCCCGAACCGCCTGTACGACCTGGAAGCCGTCCAGCTCCGGCATGTGAACGTCCAGGAGCAGCAAGTCAAAACCCCCTTGTTCCGCCAGTGTAAGCACCTCACGGCCGTTGCTCGCCAGCCGGACGCGATGTCCCTGCCGGACGAGTGACTGCTCCAGGACTTGCGCGCTCAACTCATTGTCTTCGGCCACGAGAATGTGCAGTGGGGTCGTGGTCGGGATTGGCGAGGGGGCTTGCTGGGTGGGCGTGGGCCGGGCCAAGGGCGGGGCGTTACCCTGAGACCGACTCATCACTCGGTAGATCGTTTCGAGCAGCTCGTCCTGCTGGACCGGCTTGAGCAGCTGGGCGTCGATCCGCAGCTCGCGAACTCGGGCCGGGTCGCCCGGCCGCTCCCCGGAAGTCAGCAGGATGATGCGTGTGGCAGCGAGTTCGGCTCTTTCCCGGATCATGGCGGCTACCGTCAGGCCATCCGCGTCGGGCATGCGGGCGTCCAGCAGCACCAGCGCGTACGGCCGACCGTTGGCGGCGCGGTGCCACAGGGCGTCCATGGCTGCCATCCCGTCACCCACCGCGGTGGGGTTCATCTGCCAGTCGCGCAGCCACTCCGCCAGGATGTGCCGGTTGGTGGCATTGTCATCGACCACCAGCACGGGCAGGTTGTGGAGCGAGACCGGCGGCTGAGCCGGGACCGGCCCCGAGGGGTGCGGCTGCCGGCCGAAGCGCGCCGTGAAGGCGAAGGTGCTGCCCCGGCCCGGCGCGCTGTCCACGGTGATCGTCCCGCCCATCAGGGCGACCAGCCGGGAAGCGATGGTCAGGCCCAGGCCGGTGCCCTCGTACTTGCGCGTGGTCGAGGTGTCCTCCTGCTCGAACGCCCGGAAGATGCGCTCCTGCTGCTCGGCCGGGATGCCGATGCCGGTGTCGCGCACGGTGAAGCGGAGGCCGACGTCATCACCCCTCCCCCCCGGCCCCCCTCTCCGCTTCGGGGAGGGGGGAGAGTTTGGCTCCCCCTCTCCGCTTCGGGGAGGGGGCTGGGGGGAGGGGTCTGCCTCCACGCGCACGACCACCTCGCCCTCGTCGGTGAACTTGACGGCGTTACCCACCAGGTTGAGGAGCACCTGCCGCACCCGACCGGCGTCGCCGACCAGGGCGTCGGGCACATCCGGCTGCACCTGGTAGATCAGCTCCAGCCCTTTCCTGTGGGCGCGCACGGCCAGGGCCCGCAGGGTGTCCCCGACCGCCTCCCGCAGGGAGAAGTCGGCGGGGACCAACTCCAGCTTGCCGGCTTCGATCTTGGAGAAGTCGAGCAGGTCGTTGATGAGGCCCAGCAGGCTATCGGCCGCCGCCTTGACCGTCTTCAAGCCCTGCCGCTGGTCCTCCTCCAGGGGCGTGTCGAGCACGAGCTCGGTCATGCCGAGGATGGCGTTCATGGGGGTGCGGATCTCGTGGCTGACGTTGGCCAGGAACTCATCCTTCGCGTGATTGGCCGCCTCGGCCACGTCCTTCGCCTGTCGCAGCTCCCCCTCCAGCTGCTTACGCTCGGAAATGTCCTGGATGACGCCGATGGCATATGCGGGCTCACCGGCCGCGTCCCGCTGGAGCGAGACGGCCACCTGGGTCCAGACGGGCGAGCCGTCCTTGCGGAGGTACCGCTTCTCAATCGTGTAACCGAGCGAGTCGCCCCGCAGCAGTCCCGCGAACAGCTCGGTGGTGGTGGCCAAGTCGTCCGGGTGTGAGAAGTCCAGGAAGCTCTTGCCGAGCAGTTCCTCGCGCGAGTAACCGAGGATGGCGCAGCACGTCTCGTTGACGCGAAGGAGTTGACCGGTGGGGTGCACGTGGCCGATGCCGACGGCTGCGTTCTCGAACGTTCCGCGGAACCGCTCCTCGCTGTCGCGCAACTCCGTAATGTCGGTGCAGGTGCCGAACCATTTGACGATATTCCCGCCGGTGTCGCGGATCGGTACGCCGCGCGTCTTGAACCAGCGATACTCGCCGTCGCAGCGGCGAACGCGGTATTCGATGTCGTAAGCGTGGTGCCCCGCGACCGATGCCAGCCAGAAACGCCGCGTTGGCTCGCGATCGTCCGGGTGCAGTGTCTCCAGCCACTGCCAGCCGAGCAGCTCCGCCTCCGCAACGCCGGTGTGCTCGGTCCATTGCGCGCTAAAGTAATCGCATGTGCCATCCGCCGTCGCCGACCAAACGAGTTGTGGCAGCGTCTCGGTCAGGATCCGCCAACGCTGTTCGCTTTCGCGCAAGGCCTCCTCGGCGCGCTTTCGCTCTGTGATATCCTGGACCGCTCCGATCACGTACACCGGGCGGCCCGATGCGTCATGCTGGAATGAAGCGTAGGCTTCCACCCATACCGTCGTCCCGTCCTTGCTGAGGAAACGCCTTTCCACTCCAAAGGCGGGTGGCGCGTTCTGTGCAAAGCTTGATTCATAATGCTCAATATGGGCATTCAGCTCATCCGGGTGGATGATGTCTTGTAAGGTCTTGTGCAGTAGTTCCTCACGGGAGTAGCCGACGATGGCGCAGAACTTCTGGTTGACGCGGAGGAAACGGCCGGCGGAGTCGCTGTGGACGATGCCGACGGCGGCGTTCTCGAACGTGCCGCGGAAGCGCTCCTCGCTCTCCCGAAGCGCCTCCTCGGCCTGCTTCCGGCTGGTCAGGTCGAGGTTCAAGCCCTCGATGAAGCGGAGAGAGCCGTCCGGGGCGAACACCCCATGGCCGCGCGCCCAAATCCACCGGATGGAGCCGTCCTTGTGCCGAATGCGGTGCTCGACTTCATACATCCTCCGCTCGCGCAGGGCGGTGAGGACGGCCTCGCGGGTCA
>WNGB01009859.1_pt1 | contig 13340 bp, 10 predicted proteins | sample 5400681 | NCBI WGS metagenome assembly WNGB01 (sample SAMN13153367, study PRJNA577476) | soil metagenome | isolation source: 115 cm soil or saprolite under grassland replicate 2 | place: USA:California | collected 2016-06-15 | reverse complement strand
TCTGCGCCCACACCTCGTCCGGGATCCGCCAGCCATCGTCTGCGACCACGAGACCCATCGTCTACCTCCCTCGTCGGATGACAAGGGAGGCCTTCGTCGTCAGGCCTCGGGTCCCTTCCTAGCGGAATAGGTTCTAAGCCGAGACGGCGACACTAATGGCGATGTCCCGAATCGACAAGTGGTTCTCTGAGGAACCGCGCCGCCCTCCAGCGGAGATCGCCTGCTTGCTCGCACGCGATCGCTTCTGGAAAGACGAGCGCCGACGTCTGATCGGCACCCCGCGCGAGTGGCCTGAGGTGGCGGAACTACTTCTCGATCTCAACGCAGAATTTGCACATGCGTTCGTCATGGTGTTGAGCCGACTGCCGGCTGCGCGCAGACGCGGCTTCGCGGACGCCTTCTACGACCAGCGGCGTAGCGACGCAACCTGGCTCCCGGAGGATGACCGTCGACGCCTCGCGCTTGGCGCGGCGGTCGTCCTGAATGTGGCAGATATCGTCCACGATCCGGAGATCTACGACGAACGAACGCTGGACCTACTGCGCGGCGCGGCGCAAGAAGACGACTTGACTCGCACGCCCACGCCAGCCGCGGCCGCCCTCGGGAAGACGATCGCTCGCATCCGATGCCACTTCGAGTTCGCTGATCCGACCGAGCCGCATGGAGCGGCCGCGCTCGCCCTCGCGGAGGTCCTCGACCCTTCCAGCGGCGTCGTTGACCTTAAGGAGGTGCTGGCGCGGTCGGCCTGGGCAGTCGTTGAGACACCGGGCGCAGCGGGCGTCCTTCGTTTCCTCCTCGAAGTTGACCGTCTCCTCGCCGATGTGTGATGCCGACGGCCCCGTGCAGACATTCATTAGGGCGGCAAGCGCCGCGTGGCGGGTGCTCCGTCTCAGCCATCAACTAGAGGCTTGATGTGAAATTCGCCCGCCGTGCCGCCGTCTAAGCGCCGTCGAGGCTCAGTACACAGAACCGACAGGGCAGACCGACGTACAGTCCGCTGCGCGTGGCCCACAGCGTCCTCCTCGCCCTAGCCGTTGCCGCCGCTGTCGCAGCGGCGGTTCTGATCGTCGGCTATCCGTTCGCCAGGAGTGGGAGCTGGCTCGACCCATACGGGAACCGCGGCGCGCGCTGGATCGTCTACTTGGGAGCGGGTATCTCTCTCGCCCTCTTCGTCGTCCTGGCCCGAAGCTCCAGCTAGCGCCGCGCTCTTCTCCGTTATCTAGAGGCCTGATGTGAAAACTCCCGCTCCTTCTCCGGTGTGCTGAGTAGGCTCCAGGCAGGGATGGAGTTCGCCGCCCTCATAGATCGCGGTCTCGCTATCAGGCAGCTGCTCGAGGAGCACGAACGCCGAACCTACGGGCGACCATGGTCGTTGGAGGAGGTCGCGCTCGGCATGGTTGGCGACGTCGGAGATCTCGCGAAACTCATCCAGGGATGGGAAGGGGTACGCGAGGTCGAAGACGTACGAACCAGGCTCGAACACGAACTGGCCGACGTCTTGTGGTCGATCATCGTCATCGCCGCACGGTGCGAGATCGATCTCGAGACGAGTTTCGTGCGGACGATGGACGAGATCGAGGAGTCCCTGAACGAATCCGGGCTCGCGCCTTCGGCTGAATAGTGTCTCCGACGGCGGCCCCGACTTTCACATCAAGCCTCTAGTCCGCGCGCCTGGTGCCGTCCGTCCCAGGAGGGTGCCATAAGGTCACCACACGGACGACACCGGCGCACGGTTCGGGAGTGCCAGGGCAGAGTCCTACCGCGTACACGGCACACCGTCTGGGTACATCTCAGCCATCGGCGGCGCCCATCTGTGCCAACCCGGCCGCGTAAGCCTCTTCTGCGATCACGCGGATGAACGAGGGGCGGTGAGTAATGCCGGTCGCGTAGAGCTCCCACATCGCGTCCTCAACCTCATGCCAGCTATGGCGCCCCGCCCTGCGTGACGCTCTTCATCCAGAGAGCCATTCGGTGAACTGCTTCCTTCCGCGTGCCGCGGTTGTCGGCCCGCGCTCGGAGCGGTCGGTCCCTCGCTATCGCTTTCGGCCCGGCGGCGGCTCTTCGACCTTCTGAGCCACGTTGAGGCGCATTTTCGAAGACTCCGCCTCAGTCGCCGGACGACCGCATACGGGGCACCAGGCCACAACGGCCTTGTACAAGTGCCAGTGGTCGCCCGAGACATTCCACTCAGCGTCTGCTCGAATGCATTGACAACCGGCGAGCCGCGCCAGCTCCCGCTGCTCCTCGGCGTACACCTGCTGCACGGCCAATGCCTTGAAGGCATCGACCACGTGTCCCTTCAGCCCGTACCGGAGTAGTTCCGGGAAGGGCGGTTCGGGTCCAGGCTCCGGTTGCCCCCTCGTCTCGGTGAGCATCCGCGCGAGCCTGTCGCCGTCGATTAGTTCGATCTTGTGTTTCCGCGCGAGCTCAGCGGCGTCCCTCGTGAACTTCGATGTCGTCACGTACATCCGGCGCTCCGCGCGGTGATGCGTCGTGCTCATGCCGATGAACAGCTGGATCTCACGCGAGCCGACGCTATGTCTGGGGCTGTACTGCTTGCATCGAACGATCAGGGAGCGGCCCTGCTCGTCCCGCCCCACGATGTCTGCCGCGAGATCGCCTCGCCCTCCGGAAACGACTGTCTTCCGAAATCCCCTCTCTCGCAGAAGCGCAGCTACCTCGTGCTCGAACGCGGTGGAAGTCAGCAGTAGAAGGTGGTGGTAGTGAAGGATCTTGGCCGCGTGGTCAGTTCGATTGCGGCGCAAGAGCCGATCGAGCAGCGTCATACGGTCAAAGTCTGCCCGGTCCTCGTGGAGCGGCTTCACCGGCGGTCATTTACAAACGGACCGGACGCGAGGCGTCCGGGCAGATCATCGAGCTCGTCGAGGCTCGGCGCGGAGCGGATCGAGGGGCTGAGCGTGCCCCACACCGCGAGCACGAGTCCGAATGCGGCGAAGACGGCGATCGTCGCGGGCGCCGACACGGCGCCGAGCAGGACGCCCGCCGCGAGCGGACCGAGCGGCGCGATCAGGAGCGAGATCGTGCTTCGCACTGACTCCGAGCGGCCGAGCAGCCGGTCAGGAGTGATCGCGATCCGATACCCGGTGACGACCGAGTCCGTCGACGGGATCGCGGCCGCCGCCGGCAGAATGCTCGCGGTCAGCACGTAGACGCTCGGCCAGACGAGGAAGACGGCGCAGCCCAGCCACATCCAGAGCTCGAGCAGGAGGACGGCTCGGACTGGGAGCAGGCGGCGGACGAGCGGCGACACGAACGAGCCGAGCAGCAGGCAGGCGCCGAAGGCGGAGACGAGCACGCCGATCTCGCCGCCCGAGAGCCCTTGCCGTTCGCCGATGACGACGACCGCGAGCAGGATGCCTGGGCCGAGGAAGTTCGTGAGCCCGTAGAGGAGCGCGCACGTGCGCAGGAACGGCTGGCCCCAGAGGAAGCGGAAGCCCTCCGCCAGACGCGAGCGCAGCGAGGAGGGATCGGGCTCGCGCTCCTCTTGGAACGGCGTCCGCATCGCGAGCAGCGAGAGGGTCGAAAACGCGTAGGAGAGCGCGTCCGCGAGGAACGGGAGCGCGCGGGCGAGCCCGAAGAGCGCGCCGCCGAGCGGCGGACCGGCGAGAGTCACGGCCGCCTGCCGGCCCGTCTGGACGCCCGCGGCCGCCGGCAGCTGGAGCGGCGGCACGACGGCCCGTAGGGCGCCGGCCTGGGCCGTGGAGAACAGCGCGGCGCCGCTGCCCTCGACGAACGCAACGAGTGCGATCGCCCAGAAGACGACCCCGTCGAGCAGGATCGTGGCGGCAAGGCTTCCGACCGCCAGCACGCGCACGCCGTCGGCCGCGATCATCAGCCACTTGCGGCTCCAGCGATCAGCCGCCAGCCCGGCGGGCAGGGCGAAAAGCGCCAAGGGGAGTATTCGTGCGAACGAGACGATGCCGGCCTTCGCTGCTGAGTCCGTCACTGCGAGCACGAGCAGCGGGTATGCGATCGCCGTCAGCTGCGTGCCAACGTTCGACAGCAGCTGCCCGATCTGGAGCACCATGAAGTCGCGGTTTCGGCGCAGAGGAACGGCGGTCATGCGCTGACGCTAATCGACGCTTGGCCGTCACCCAGACCTGAGTCTTGAAGCCGGCAGGCCTCCAGCTGACTCAGGCCGCGGTTCTCTTCGCGACGACGTTGTCGAGCGCCGAACGAAGGCCGACGGACAGGGCACCTGTGAGAACGGCCGCCTCGCCGACCGTCGAGACTTCCACTCGGGGTTGATAGGGAAGCCATTCGCTGAGATGCCGGCGCACCGGCTGTAGCGGCAGGTCTCCGTTCGCTCCGATTCCGCCACCGAGCACCACGAGCTCGACGTCTGCGACTGCTGAAATCGGTGCGACGTGGAGGGCGATTCGGCGAGCGACCTCGTCGACGACTGCGCAGGCGAGCCGGTCGCTCTGACGCGCAGCGTCGAAGACCGCGCGCGCGTCGTAGGCTAGAGCCGAAATGACAGCTGCGAGCCCCCAGCCGCAGCCACCGGGAAGTTCTTTCCTGTCCGAGATCCGAGAGCAGCCGCAGGCTCTGCTCCGGCTCCTCGAACACGAGACCGACTTCGAGGCTGCCGCGCGCGCTTCAAGCGACGAGACTCTGCCGACTGTTGTCGAAGCGGCCGCCCGCTCGCGGAACACGGGCGCAACGCTCGTCGTCAGCGGAAACGCGTCCGATGAGATCGAGGGCGCGGCGTACCGGCTCCCGGTCCCCGAGCCCGCGACGCCGCTGCTCTCCCCATTGCTCTCGGTCGTGCCCGGCCAACTCTTCTCGGCCGCGCTCGCCCACGCGAAGGGGCTCGACGCGGACCATCCCGAGTGGCTCACCAAGGTCACGCTCGCGCAGTAGATGCGCGTCGCCCTCACGTTCGACACAGAGTTTCCCGGTCGGCCGACCGAGGCGGGGACCGAGGAACGAATCCTCGCCAGCCTTGTCGACGCGCAGGCCCGCGCAACTTTCTTCCTTCAGGGGCGCTGGGTGCGGGCAAACCCCGACCAGGCGCGGCGTATAGCCGAGGCCGGCCACACAATCGGAAACCACTCCAATTTCCACGCGCCGATGGACGCCCTTTCGAACACGTGGCTGGGACGCGACGTGGGCAAAGCGGAGGCGACGATCCGCGCCGCAACCGGCGTCGATCCGCGGCCCTGGTTCAGGTGTCCCTTCGGCTCAGGTATGGACGACCCGCGGGTCCTGCACGCGCTCGCCGAGCTCGGCTACCAGCACGTGGGCTGGGACGTCGATCCCCGCGACTGGGAGGAGGGCCGAACCGTCGACGAGCTCGAGGAGGCGATAGTCGAAGGCACGACCGCCCATGCTCGCGACGTGATCGTCTTGCTGCACTCCTGGCCCGCCGTCACCGCTCACGGGCTCGATCGTCTACTCGACCGGCTGCGCGCCTCGGGAGCCGAGTTCGTCCATGTCGGCGAGCTGAAGGCTTCGCCTTAGCGTCGAGCGCTGACCGCTAGGCGCCTCGCCGCGCGGAAACGTGCTGCCTGCTGAGGTCAAGCGCGATCACCAGCAGCAGCGTCCAGGCCCACGCGTTCGCCGGCTGGAAGGTCAGCGCCTCTCGGTCGCCGACTCTGTCCGAGATGAGCCAGATCACGAACCAGACCAGCATCATGATGCTGCCCTCCCTTTCGAGTCTCGGGTTACCTGCGGCCGATAGTGAAGTCGACTCGAGCGGCCTGCGCCAGCCTCGTGCCCCGCAGGAGTCGGGGATCCAGAGCCTCCGGCCCGACTCATCTCTGCGGAGAGGCACTTGCTAGCCTGCCCGCAGTCATTGGGGGGTGGCACCGTGCCCGAAGACTCGGATTCGCCGGACGAGCGGCAACCGCCGGTGGCTCGCGAAGAGTCGCTCGTAGAGGGTGAGGCCCGGCTCGCACCGCATGGGCTCCGGCTAATCGCATTCGTCGTCGACGTTCTCTTCTTCGCGCTCGTCCTCGGCCTAGGGCTTGCCCTCGACAAGTTCACCGACGTGCCGGTTTTGGGGCTCTACGTCGCGGCCGGGGTCACGTTCGTCTACTACATGACCGCGACGGTGTGGCTGATGGACGGCCAGACCGCTGGAAAGGCCGTGGCCGGCTTGAGGGTGCGCCGGATCGATGGAAGCCTCCCAGCGCGTTCGCTGCGAGGCCTGGCCTGGTCGTTCGGTCGTCATTCGCTCGGTTACGTGATCGCGGACGTACTCCTGCTCGGTGCGGTCTCGGCCCTGTTCACCCAGCGCCGGCGCTGCCTGCACGACTACGCCTTCGGCAGTGAGGTCGTGCTGGTCGGCAGTGGTGAGCGGGCCAAGCCGTTCTCGGCCCGGTACCGCGCGTTCTGGGAGCTCTGCGCGGCGAGGTACGAGGAGGTCGCGGCTCAGAATCGGTGGGTCTTTTGGCCGTGGAAGTGGCTGACCAGAGTGCTGTTGATGGTCGCCACGTACTTGATGTTCGTCCGGGAGGCCGTCGCGGCCGGGACTTCGCCGCCCGCTTCGGCAGCACCGGCGGCCAAGCCGCTGCCGCTGAAGGGTGGAGCTGCTCTGTGGACGGCGACGGCGATCGCCACCGGAGCGGCCGTTACCGGCATCGTCAGCATCGTTCCTGAGCCTGACCAGACCAGGAACATCAATGTCGTCACACAGCGGGGGATCATCGGTCGCCCCGAGACGACTGAGATCTACATCATGAAAGCCGATGGCGATCAGATCCGACAGATCACCCAAAACAACTGGTCGGACGTGGAACCTGACCTGTTCGCCGACCAGACGATCGTTTTCACCAGCAGCCGCGACGGCAACGAGGAGATCTACGTGATGAGCGTGGATGGCACGGGTCAGAATCGCCTGGCCGAAAACCTGGCGCCCGATTGGTGTCCTGACTGGTCGCCAGATGGGACGCGGATCGCGTTCACCACCGACCGGGACGGCAACTCTGAGATCTACGTCATGAGCGCCGACGGATCTGACCCAACGCGTGTCACGGAGCACGACGCGGCCGATTCGTGTCCTGACTGGTCTTCGGATGGGAGGCGAATCGCGTTCACCAGTACCCGGGACGGCAACAGCAACATCTACGTCATGGCCGACGATGGAACGGGGATCGTCCAGCTCACCGACGACGGCGGCCGTTATGCGAAGTGGTCGCCGGACATGACGACCATCGTCTTCATCAGCGACCGGGACGGCAACGAGGACGTCTATGTGATCGGCGCCGACGGCCGCGGAGAGAGGCAGCTGACGAATGACCCCGCGGACGACAAATCTCCGTTCTGGGCACCCGACGGCTCGAAGATTCTTTTCGCGAGTGAGCGCACCTTGGAGGGGGGCGCGGACGAGCTGTACGCGATGAATCCCGACGGATCCGAGCAGACGAAGCTGACCAGCTTCAACGACTGAGCTGAGCGCGCCCACGGCGTATGGCCGGTCGACCTGTCGGATGCCTTGAGGGAGTGTCCGGCTGCCGGCCCTCGTGACCGATAACCGGAGCGAATGCGCAAGCAGCCCCGCCGTCGGTGGCTTGTCGCAGCGGCGCTCGCGCTCGCCCTGCAGGCCCTCATCATCGCCGCCACGCTCGCCGGTCCGGCCAGCGGGGGCCCGTCCCACCGTCATGGGGCTCGAGCCGGGAGCGCCGTGCCGGGAGAGCTCATCGTCGGCTTCAAGCCCAGCGTCGCACCGGCGAGGCAGCGCCAGGTTCTCGCGCGCGTGTCCGCGCGTGAGAAGCGCCGGTTCGGACAGATCCGGAGCCTCCTCGCCTCCGTCGGGACGCAAGACGTAACGGCGGCGATCCAGACCCTCGAGCGCGACCCGAGCGTCCTCTACGCCGAGCCGAACTTCCTGCTCTCGGCGGACAATCACGGGGGGACGCCGAACGACCCGGCGATGCACGCGCTCTGGGGCCTCGACAACTTCGGCCAGGTCGTCAACGGTGTCGCCGGCACCCCGGACGCGGACATCGACGCGACGGAGGCCTGGGGCGTCTCGACCGGTAGCCGCAGCGTCGTGGTCGGCGTAATCGACACCGGCGTCGATTTCGGGCACCCGGACCTCGCCCCGACCATGTGGATCAATCCTCGCGAAGACTGTCCCGGCTGCCGCGCGAACGGGGTCGACGACGACGGCAACGGCTATGTCGACGACTGGCGCGGTTGGGACTTCGTCAACCACGACAACGACCCCTTCGACGACGCCGGCCACGGCACACACGTCGCGGGGACGATCGGCGCGGCCGGCAACAACGGAATCGGCATCTCGGGCGTCAGCTGGAACGTCAGCATCATGGCGCTCAAGTTCCTCTCGGCCTCCGGCACCGGCTCGACCGCCGACGCGGTCAGCGCGATCCTCTACGCGAGCGCCGAGGGGGCAGTCGTCACCAACAACTCCTGGGGCGGCGAGGACTTCTCGCAAGCCCTGCGCGACGCGATCGCGGCTGCCGACGCGAGCGGGTCCCTCTTCGTCGCGGCGGCCGGCAACAGCTTCGCCGACACGGACACTGAGCCGAACTATCCCTCCTCGTTCGACCTGCCGAACGTCGTCTCGGTCGCGGCGACCGACGCGTCCGACCGCAGGGCCTGGTTCTCGAACTATGGACGCCGGACCGTCGACCTCGGCGCCCCGGGGACGAACATCTACTCGACCTGGCCCGGCCGCTCCTACCGCTACGAAGACGGGACGTCGATGGCCACGCCCCACGTGAGCGGGGCGGCGGCGCTCGCGAAAGCCGCCTTTCCCGACGCGACCGCCGTGGGCCTGAAGGCGCTCCTGCTCCGCACGGTCGACCCCAACTCCGCTCTCGCCGCGTCGAGCACGACGGGCGGCCGGCTCAACGTGAACTCGGCGGTGCGCTGCTCGGCGGCGCCCCAGGTGTGGGTCGAGTCGCCGCGGCCGCCGTTCGAGATCCTCGTCGGCGACCCGGTGACGGTCGAGGTGCTCGCCGGACGCTGCGGCGACCCGGCCGGCCTCTCCGTGAACGCCGAGGCGAACGGTGAGCCGCTTGCCCTTGTCGCCCGCGGTGACGGCCTGTACACGGGGTCGTTCACGCCCACCGCAGGGGGGCCCGTGACGATCAGCGCCTCGGCGACCGCGGACGGAACGGTCGACACGGGCACCGTCTCTGGGATGGCGATGCGCCGTTACGCGATCGCGCCAGGCGGGGCGCCCGTGACCGTGACCACCACGGGCGCCGGGGAGAACGCGAGGCTCGCGTTCGACGGTTCGGCCGGACAGCGCATCAGCTTGCAGGTCAGCGGCGTCACGATCGGCAGCTCGACCTGCTGCTCGCTGACGGTCTCGATCGCGAAGCCGGACGGCACGAGTCTCGTCCTGCCGACTCTAATGGGGACGAACGGGGGCTTCCTCGACACGAGGACTCTGCCCGTGACCGGTACGTACACGATCCTGGTCGATCCGCAGGGGACCGCCGTCGGAGGCGCGACGCTGACGCTCTACGACGTGCCGCCGGATGTCCTAGCGACGATCTCCCCGGGCGGCGCCACGGTCGGCGTCAGCATCGGCCCGGTGCCGGGCCAGAACGCGAGGCTGAGCTTCAACGGGGTCGCCGGGCAGCGAGTCAGCCTGAGGGCGAGCGGCGTCACGATCGGCAGCTCGACCTGCTGCTCCCTGAATCTTTCGATCCTGAAGCCCGACGGCTCGAGCCTCGCCACACCGACGCTGATGGGTACCAACGGCGGCTTCATCGACACGAGGACGCTGCCCGTGAGCGGCAGCTACACGATCCTCGTCGACCCGCTGGGAACGGCGCTCGGCGACGCGACGCTGACGCTCTACGACGTGCCGCCCGACGTGAGTGCGGAGATCACCCCCGGCGGCCCGCCCGTGAGCGTGACGGTCGGCCCCGTTCCCGGCCAGAACGCGAGGCTCACCTTCGCGGGCGTGGCCGGCCGGCGGGTCAGCCTGAGGGCGAGCGGGGTCACGATCGGCAGCTCGCCCTGCTGCTCCCTGAATCTTTCGATCCTGAAGCCCGACGGCTCGAGCCTCGCCACACCGACGCTGATGGGTACCAACGGCGGCTTCATCGACACGAGGACGCTGCCCGTGAGCGGCAACTACACGATCGTGGTCGATCCGCAGGGGACCGCCCTCGGGGGCGCGACGCTGACGCTCTACGACGTACCGCCGGATGTCCTCGCGACGATCTCCCCGGGCGGCGCCTCGGTCGGTGTCAGCATCGGCCCGGTGCCGGGCCAGAACGCAAGACTCACGTTCGAGGGCATACTCGGGCAGCGAGTCAGCCTCAGGGCGAGCGGCGTCACGATCGGCAGCTCGAGCTGCTGCTCGGCGCGGCTCTCGATCCTGAAGCCCGACGGCTCGACGTTCGTGACGCCGACGCTCTTCGGCACGGGTGGGGGCTTTCTCGACACCCAGATGCTCCCGGCCGGCGGCATGTACACCATCCTCGTCGACCCGCAGGGCACCGACCTCGGCGGCGCGACGCTGACGCTCTACGACGTTCCGCCCGACCTCACCGGGACGATCGCCGTCGGCGGCTCGCCGGTCACGCTGACGATCGCGCCTGTCCCCGGTCAGAACGCGAGGCTCACCTTCGACGGCGCCGCCGGGCAGAGGATCAACCTGAGGCTGAGCGGCGTCACAATCGGCACCTCCCCCTGCTGCTCGGCGAGGGTCTCGATCACAAGGCCCGACGGGTCGAACCTCGTGGCGCCCACACTCATCGGGACGATGGGCGGCACGCTCACCGCGCAGCTACCGGTCGCGGGCACCTACGCGATCGTCGTCGATCCGCAGAGCACGAACACCGGCGGCATCACCCTCACGCTGACCTGAGTCGCACGCGACCCAGGAGTTATCGGCGGCCGACCACCAGGTTGACCCTGGCGCCGAGCGCGTCAGTCAGGGCCGAGGGCGAGCGCCACCGCAGCGTCGAACGGCATCCCGCGACCCTCGGCCCAGACAGCGTCGGCATCCGAGCCGAGCCGCTCGCGCGCCGGATCGATGTACCGCTCCAGGAGCGCGTCCCAGAACGGCACCGCGATCGTGGCGCCGAGCGACTCCCAGAGCGCCAGGCCGGCTGCAGCCAGACGGACGCCGCGCGCCCAGTCTCCCTTCCCGGCCGCGGACATGCCGACGCCCTGCACCTCGAAGCTCGTCTCGAGCAGGTCCCCGAGCGGAAGCGCAGCCCGCAGGCTCTCCTTGTACCGATCTTCGGCCTCGTCGCAGTCGCCTCGGATCAGTGCGCAATCTCCGAGGAAGTGATACGCGAAATGCTCCGACCGCAAGTCGCCCTGGTCGCGGGCGAGCTCGAGAAGTTGCCTCGACAGCGGCTCGGCCCGGTCGACCTCACCCTGCCCGACGAGGATCTGGCAGACACCCACGAGCGCCCGCATCTCGCCGAGACCGTCGCCGCGGGCCCGTCGCAGCTCGAGACTCTCCTCGAATCCCTCGAGCCCGGGCACGTTGTCACCGGCGGCGAAGAGAGCCCAGCCGAGCGTGTCGAGCGCGGACGCAAGCTCGGCGACATCATCGAGCTCGCGCCACAGGGCGATGCCTTCGCCGAGCAAGGCACGAGCCTGGTCGGCATCGCCCTGCCAGCCCGCGAGCCCGCCGGCGGCCGTGAGCGCCGTCGCACGGACAGGGCCCTCGGCGCTCGAGCGGGCCAGTGCGTCGGTAAGCCGTCGTCTTCCTTCGGCGAGGTGGGAGTGAGACAGCCAGAACCACCCCAACGCGCCGGCCAGGTCGAGCTCCCGATCCGGATCGTGTACGGCGAGCCACTCGAGCGCGGCGCGAAGATCGTCATGGTCGGACTCGAGCAGCTCCGAGCACTCGCCTTCCGCCTCCATGCGGCGCGCATAGCAGGCGGCAGCGATCGAGCGGAAGGCCTCTGCGTGACGACGGCGCACCTCGTCGGCCTCGCCAGAGGCTTCCAGCTGCTCGACGGCGTACTCCCGGATCGTTTCCAGCATGAGGAAGCGGTATTCGGCGATGGGCTTGAGCAGGCTGAGATCGACGAGCGCGGCCAGCGCGTCGAGGTCTGCCTCGCAGACCTCCTCGGCGGCCGCGAGCGGGAAGCTCCCGGCGAAGACGGACAAACGGGCGAAGAGTCGCTTCGACTCCTCGTCGAGCAGGTCGTAGCTCCACTCGATCGTCGCCCGCAAGGTGCGCTGGCGTTCGGGGGCGTCGCGCGCGCCTCCGGTGAGAAGAGGCAGCGCACGATCGAGCCGCTGCAAGAGCATCTCCGGGCTGAGGAGCTTCGTTCGCGCTGCGGCGAGCTCGATCGCGAGCGGCAAGCCGTCGAGGTGGCGGCAGATCGATTCGATGGTCGGGTCAGGCGCAAGGGCCCGGCCGACCCCACGGGCTCGTTCGACGAACAGCGTCACCGCATCGTTCGGGGGCAGCGGCTCGAGCGGGTACTCGCGCTCCCCCGAGAGCCGCAGGGGTGCCCGGCTCGTGACGAGCACGCGCAGTCCGTCGGAGGCGGCGAGGAGCGACCCGAGGTCAGGCGCAGCCGCAAGCAGGTGCTCGAAGTTGTCGAGCAGGAGCAGGAGCTCCTTCCCGCGCAGATAGCCGAGAAGGTCGTCGCGGGCAGGCAGTGTCTGAGTGATCTCCGGCAAGAGGAGCTCGGGGTCAGAGAGGCCGGCGAGCGGGACCCAGAAGACGCCGTCCGCGACGGTGCCGACGAGCTCGGCCGCGACCTGGAGGGCGAGGCGGGTCTTGCCCGTGCCGCCGGGCCCCGTGATCGTCACCAGGCGGGCCTCCTGCGCGTGCAGTTCCAGAAGCTGCTCGAGCTCCTGTTCCCTGCCGAGGAGCGGGCTCGCAGCAACAGGCAGGTTCGTGGCATCGAGGGTCCGAAGTGGAGGAAACTCGCCGTCCCCGAGCTGGTAGAGCCGCTGTGGCTCGGTGAGATCCTTCAGCCGATGCACGCCGAGGTCGCGGAGAGCGGCATCGCCGTCCACCAGGTCGCGCGTCGTCTGCGAGATCACCACCTGCCCGCCGTGGGCCGCATTGGTAATCCGCGCCGCTCGGTGGACGTCGATTCCCACATAGCCCTCCTCGGTGACCAGCGGCTCGCCCGTGTGAATTCCCATGCGCACGCGCACCTGGCCTTGCTCGAGCCCGCCTTGCGCCTCGTCAGCCGCCGCGACAGCATCCGAAGCGCGCGTGAACGCGTAGAAGAAGGCGTCTCCCTGCGTGTCGACCTCGACGCCGCCCCGGTTGGCGAACGCAAGACGGAGGATCCGCCGATGCTCCGCGAGGACGTCGGCGTAGACGTCGCCGAGGTCGTGCAGGAGCGTCGTCGACCCCTCGATGTCGGTGAAGAGCAGCGTGACGGTTCCGGTCGGCAGGGTGC
>WNGB01009858.1_pt1 | contig 13340 bp, 15 predicted proteins | sample 5400681 | NCBI WGS metagenome assembly WNGB01 (sample SAMN13153367, study PRJNA577476) | soil metagenome | isolation source: 115 cm soil or saprolite under grassland replicate 2 | place: USA:California | collected 2016-06-15 | reverse complement strand
TATTCGTGGTATCCGTGAACGGAGCTGATGGGATCCGCGACGTAGAAAGCAAAGCCGCGAGGGTAGCGGCGAGCTCACGTGGGAAGTTAGCGAGTTTCAAATCCGTGGTTCTGAAACAGCTGATAGTTGATGGTTGAGAGTTGAGAGCCAGAAACGGCAATTGGTCATAATTCTTTCGTCATTCGTCATTCGTCATTCGTCATGGCCGAACACTCGTGTTCACTGGTGCTTGGATGTTTCTGCGCATGAGCGCGTTCGAACACGCGCGGGGCCGATGCGCTTTTCGAATCAGAAGTTGAATAAATCGCGGGGCGGAAAAGTCGAACGCCTCGTAAACATTACTAACGAATATGAAAAAAATTCTCTTTGCATTAAGCATGCTGGCGATTGTTGTGTCTCTTCCGCAGGCACGGGGAGCGGACGTATCGATGGATTTCATTTACGACAATCTTTCCGGTGGGAACTGGATCGAGGTCGAAGGCTACGGTTACGGCTGGCAGCCGGAGGTCGTGGTGAGGGATCCGAACTGGCGTCCATACTCGGATGGCTACTGGGCATACACGGATTACGGGTGGACTTGGATCAGCTACGAGGATTTCGGCTGGGCCGCGTATCACTACGGGCGTTGGGCTACTCTCGCGGACTACGGCTGGGTGTGGTTTCCGGGAGAAGACCTGGATTGGGGACCGGCCTGGGTCTCGTGGCGGACTGGTGGCGATTACATCGGCTGGGCGCCTTTGCCCCCGCGCGGACCGGGCGTCGTTTATGAAGGACAGCCCATCGGCGTGAACGTGGATGTGGCGTTCGATATCGGTCCGGAATATTACAACTTCTGCGACGTGCGGTTCATCGGCGAGCCGGTTCTGCGCGACCGGATCATTCCGCCGGTTCAGAACATCACCTACATTACGAACACCGTGAACGTGACCAACATTTACGTTCAGAACAATATCGTCTATAACTACGGCCCGGATTACACTGTAGTGAATAGATACTCGAGCCGTCCGATTCAGCGGCTGGCGATCGAGCGGCAGGCGCCGACCAATCTAGCCACCGCAGTTAAGTCGGGAACGCTCACCAAGGTGCAGGGGAACAAACTCCTGATCGCCGCTCCCCAGAAGCTCGCGAAAGCACCGCCTACCGCGAAACCGCCAGCGGTGAAGGCGAAGGTTGCACAGCCAAAGATCGAGCGCGGCTGGAAGGGCGTGCCTAACAAGGCGGAACTGGAACAAAAAATCAAAGCCGAAAATCCAAAGAATGTCCCGCCGCCAACTCGAGCTGCCGCGCGCGAGGAAGGCAGTCCGGCGCCGGCCCCAGGGACAAGTCCAGCGGGCGCAGATCGCGGACCGGCAGTTACGCCTGGTCCGCGCGGCAGAGCCGGCCGCGTGGCTCCGGGGGCAACACAGGCGCCACCATCAGGCGTTTCGCCGTCACCGTTTGAGCGTGGGAAAGGCAGACCCGGCGCGCGGCCACGACCCGGAGCAACGGCAATGCCCGGCGAAGGCGTAGGACCCGTTTCGCCCTCGCCCTTTGAAGGCGGTAGACCCGGCGGACGAGCTCGTCCCGGCGTGACAGCTCCGCCATCGGGACCGCGCGAAGGTCTATCGCCCTCGCCTTTTGAACCCGGCAGAGGCAGGGGCAAACCAGGCGAGCGATCTCCAGAGCCTGGTGCAGCGGGTGGGCCGACCGCCGCAGCGAGAGCCACACCGCCACCGACTTTCCAATCGCCGCCGCAGCCCGAACATGGTCGCCAGCCAGCGCGACGCCCAGGGGAGCAGCCAAGTCCGCCGCAGGGTGGGGCGGGACAGATACCGCCGCAGGGTCACGAGCAAGGGCTTCCACGTCAGCGGTTCGGCACGCCGCCGCCTACTGGCGCAGCTGAACCCGGGCAACCTCGCGGAGGTCCGCCATCTGGATTCCGTCAACCGGTCACGCCGCCACCTGGTGGCGGAGCCACGGGTGAGACGCGCGGCCAAAGAGAAAGAACACAGGGCGCTTATGGTCAGCCGCCTCCGTCACAACAGCGCCAGCAGCCGCAGCAGCCGCAGCCGCGGCAGCCCGGTGGTCCGCCTGCCCCAGCCGGCCAGGCACAGGGACAACCGGAAGGCGCCAAAGAAAAAGCACAAAAACCAACCCCTCCGCCGCGGCCATAATAATTCTGGCGCAATAACACCAGCGGCTCCGGAACCGAAAACTCCGGAGCCGCTTTTTGTCTAACGCTGCTTCTTGTAGGGCGTCTGTATCAGACGCCAATCGATGATCTACTCATCATCGGCAAAACCTCTTTGGTACGGCCACTGTTTCCAGTACGCGACCAGACCAGCTCGAACCGGATTCTCTCGAATGTAATTCCATTTTTCGTGGATTGATTCAGACGTTCGAAGAAGACGGTCAAAGCCGCCCGGTTGCCATCTCCATTTTTCACGCGCACCATGCGATTCGTTAAACCAGCGCTTGAACCATTTTAGAAAAGCAGCAACACTCAGCTCGCGATCAAGCGGCGCAGTAAGCAAGTGAATGTGATCAGGCGTGGTCATGATGCTATACGTGTTCTACTTGTCCAACCGGTTCACTGCTTCGCAGACCGTTCGCCAAGCTGCCTCATTCGCAAGCGCGTTACAGCGAGGCGTGATGCAGATTGTAATAAAATAAATCACCTTGCATTCCCAAGGTAGCATCACGGAAATGCGTGGCGGTCGGGCCATAAAAATACAGTTTGTAGCGCGCCTGTGTCAGACGCCAATTAGATTTGCCCTAATGGTTCGGCGTTTCACAGAAACGCCCTACAAATCTTGATCGCCCCATGCTTCTACAGCAATTCCGCGATCTGAACGGCGTTCAACGCCGCGCCTTTGAGTAGTTGGTCGCCTGAAACCCAAAACGACAGCCCGTTTTCCAGCGCGCAATCCAGACGCACGCGGCCAACCTGACAATTATCTTTTCCAGCCACATTGAGCGGCATGGGATAATGATGGACATGCGGTTCATCCACGAGTTCCAATCCCGGTGCCTTCGACAGAACTTCGCGCGCTTGTTCTACCGAAACGGGCCGTTCGAACTCAGCCGTGACGGCCACTGAATGCGCGCGGTAGATTGGCACGCGCACGCACGTCGCTGAAACGCGCAGTTCCGGCAGATGCATGATCTTGCGCGTTTCATCCTGCATCTTTACTTCTTCCTTGGTGTAACCGCTTTCCAGGAAAGAATCGACATGTGGCAGCAAGTTGAAGGCGATCGGGTGCGGAAAAACTGTAGCTGGCGGCGGCCTGTCCGCCGTAGCCTCGGCGAAGGCGGATGACCCCGGTTGATCGAAGACCACTTCTTTTGCGTCGCCCACAGGGCGACGGCTACAGTTTTCTTCCGCCCAAGCTTTTGTTTGGCGGGTCAACTCTTCAACGCCTCTAGTGCCGCTTCCTGAGACCGCCTGATACGTTGCAGCGAAAACCCGATGCACACGGAAAATCTTATGCAAAGGGTAGAGTGCCATAAGCATCACGGTTGTTGTGCAATTTGGATTCGCGATGACTCCGCGATGCAGTCTCACGTCCTCTGCGTTGATCTCAGGAATGACCAGCGGCACATGCGGATCCATTCGGAATGCCGAAGACTTGTCGATCGCAATGGCATCTGCCTGGCACGCGATTGGGACGTAGTTTCGGGAAACGTCGCCGCCCGCGCTGAAGAAAGCGATGTCGATTTTCTCGAACGATCCGGCATCGAGTTTTTCTACCGGGATCGAGTCATCGCAGAATTGAACGCATTTCCCGACTGAACGCGCCGAACCAATCGGGCGCAGACTTGCTACCGGAAAATTTCTCCGTTCCAGTACCCGCAACAATTCAGTGCCGGCGGCGCCGGTCGCGCCCACGACGGCGATGTGATAACCTCCCATGAGCATGTCGATTGTAACGCCGTAACAGAAATTTGTCGCTAGCAGAAAAATTCGAATGAAGAGCATTCACGTTTCAATTCGAGACCAGCAACTCATCGTCAAAGAAAACGAACAGCCGATCCGCACGTACCCCGTGTCCACGTCGCGATTCGGCATCGGGACGGACGAGGGGAGCTTCAAAACGCCGACCGGCCGTTTTCGCGTGGCGGAGAAGATCGGAAGCGATATGCCGCACGGAACCGTTTTTGTGGGGCGCATTCCGCTTCATCCCGACGAAGCGCCGCCTCCGACGGAGGACCTGGTGACGTCGCGTATTTTGTGGCTCGACGGACTGGACGAGCACAATGCGAATACCCGCGATCGCTACGTCTACATTCATGGCACCAAACACGAGGACAAAGTCGGAACCGCCGCGAGTCACGGCTGCGTGAGGATGCGTAACGAGGACGTGATCGAATTATTCGAAATGGTCGATGAGGGTACGCCAGTTGTAATCGAGGCGTGACTCGAAAAGCTCCAAACACCGGTCAAGATGCCGGGGCAATACATCCAAAGGACTTGACAAATACGTTGTTGTCCGTGTGATCCTACACGGGCAGTGCAGCTTGCAACGAAAGGAGGCGAGATAGATTGAAACAACTTCTAAAGGCGATCATGATCGTGGCCGTTTTGGCCACTGCTTTGAGCTTTGGTGCTTGCGCTCAAAGGAAAGAGACTGTCACCACAAGCGCAGGGACAACCGGCTACTCGAAATAAAGCCGTCGGCCACGGGGCTCAAAAAACTTAAGAAAAGCATTGCTTCCCCTGGGTTCCCTGCCTAAACAGACCGGAGCAACTTGCTGCGAAAGGAGGCGATTTGGATTGAAATTTTTGAAAATGATCGTGGTGATGGCCGTTTTGGTCACGGCGTTGGGACTTGGGGCTTGTGCGCAACACAAGGAGGTTGTCGTCCCTCCTACGCCGAAAGGCGGAAAATAGATCCGCTGCGCGGCAATTTGTTGGGCTATCTCGCCCAAAAGGCCAGGTCGTTTTTTCGGCCTGGCCTTTTTTCATTGGGATGAATGAGATCTGTTTTCTACTGACCAGTAGCATTCAGGGGCGAGGACATGCCACCGATGATTTGCCACGTGCCGTGCGTTCGAGTCCACGTGTGCGTGATCCGCATTCGGTCGGTCCTGACTTTGGCGCCTGCGCTATCCGCCCACGTCGCCTTAATCCGATAATAATCCATCGCGATATCGCTGGTTACCTGAATGGCAAGCTGTTCGATCGAGTACGACTGGAGCTTGATTCCTTTGGACGTGTTCGAGGTAATCCAGTCGGTGATGCGATTCTTTCGTACGGGCGCGGAACTGACAAATGGCCAGCCAACAAAATTCTCGTGCCAAAGCGCGCGATACTTGTCCAGGTCGCTGGCTTTTACGTATTCCCAGTACGCCTTTTCCAATTCCCAGACCTGCGCTTCGTCCTTCGCGGAATTTTGTCCAAAAGCGGTCGCAGTTAACGCGAGAAATAAAGTGATGGTTCGCAACATGTGCCGATCATATTTGACGAACTAGGACGGCGGCAAGGTCTCAACGCAAATCATAACGAAGGTTTGGTTGGTCAAAGATGAGCGTGAATCTGGACAAAAACCTAGACTAATTTCTCGCTTGTGATTGGACGCAGAGATGACAGCAATCAGGAAAGCAGGAAACAGCGAAACGGGGAACCGGAGAACTCGCAATGCAGGAATTGCAGGTAGGGCGACCACTCCTGTGGGCGCCGCCCGTTCGGCGTGCAGAGGACTGCTCGCCCTACCTACTTGTACGCGATCGCGGCGCTCGACGGGCCGGCAAGATGGATGACTTCGAAGCGTTTGAAGCCGACTTCGCGGCACCATTTTTCGAAATCGGCGGCCGAATAATCGAACGCGTCGCCGAATTCGATCAGCATGTTTAGCGACATAAGCAGACCAAAAATATTCTCGCGACGTGCGTTGTCGATCAGCGCTTCGACTGCAATAAATGCGCCGCCCGTCGGAAGCGCGTCGTAGGCCGCGCGGATAAGCTTCATCTTTTTCTCCAGGTTCCAGTCGTGCGGGATCATTCCCATCGTGATCACGTCGGCTTTCGGCAGTGGGTCCTGAAAGAAATCGCCCGTCGCTGTGCGGATCCTGTCAGTTAACCCGGCCGCGGTGATGTGCTTTTTCGCTACAGGCTCGACCGGCGCGAGGTCAAAAGTGATGCACTCGATATGTGGATGTTTTTTGGCGACCTCGATGCAGAGCAATCCAGTTGCACCGCCGACATCGCACAGGCTTCGATAGCGCGAGAAATCGAATTTGTCGGCGAGCGCTTCGAAGTTGATGCGTGACAGGTCGGTCATCCCGTCGAGGAAGCACTCGAGCTTTTCAGGGTCCGCATACAGTTCATCGAATATGTTTTTGCCGCCGTGTTTGGTTTCGTTTTGCGGTTTCCCCGTGCGCAGCGCTTCCGGCAAATCATTCCAGTACTTGAACAGCCGCGCATTGAGCATCTCCGGGATTCCGCCGATGTAGCGTGGGCTGGTTGCGGTCGAGATACAGAGCGGGTGGCGGGCGTATTGAAATATTTCGCGTCGGCGCCGTCGCCGTCACGTTCGAGGAATTTCATTGCCACCAGCGCATCGAGAAAATCTGCGACGCCGCGAGGATGCAGGTCAAGTTCCTTGCCAATCTCCGGGCCCGTGAGCCGGCGCTGACCGAGTGTGCTGAAGAGATCGAACGTGACCGCAGTCAGCAGGACCTTTGAATTCCAGAAGCCGAACGCGGTTTGCAGAATTGCGTCAGGTGTTGGCGAAGTTGTCTTCAAACGGTTGTCGATGTAGCCAAACTGGCAGGAGTCACAAGTGACGAGTGCATAGAAAGAAAATTGATGGCTTGCGCTTCATTAAGAGTCGAATCAGGAGAGGTGAGTGCGAACTGGCGAGGAAGAAATGTGCAAAATGTGAGGCCAATCACCTGATTGACGCGATTACTTTCCGTCAGCTGCTATCAATAGATTTTCTGCGGCCGGCTTTTTCAGAATGAAACAATTTGCTTTGATTCTTTCGATTCCCCTGTTGCTGGTAACCTACGCCAGCGCTGCACCGGTTGTCTTCATTGTTCGTCACGCAGAGAAGGCGAGCACTGGCGGTAAAGATCCTGATTTATCTGTCCAGGGACAAAAACGCGCGGATGCGTTGGCGCATATCCTGAAGGATTTACAGATCACGTCCGTGTTCGTTACCGAATTCAAGCGCACGCAGGAAACTGCTGCACCGACAGCGAGAGCGGCGTACGTCAGTCCCACAGTGGTGCCGGCAAATGACATTGGCGCACTCGTCGAGAAATTACGTGCATTGAACGGCAACGCCCTCGGCGTCGGACATGGCAACACGATCCCGGACCTGCTCAAGGCGCTTGGGATCGCGACGCCGGTCAACATTCCTGAGGACAATTACACCGAAATCTTTGCCGTGTTGGTTGGCGATGCACCGCAGTTGCTGCGGTTGCATTATCCATTTTGATAAAGATGCCAAAAGTTTTCGTGCAAAGAAATTTTTCCTTCTTTAGACCCCGATCCTGACGGAAAATCTCGCCTTCACATTGAACGCTGATAGCCTAATCAACCGTTTTATTCGTTCGCGCTGGATTTGCTTGTCAGTGAGCGCGCTATTCTTTTTGAGCGGACCATGCGTAAATGCGGATCCGGTTGGTGACTTTTTCAAAAAAGTCGGCCAGTCCGTTTCGAAGGCTTTTCAGCCTCGCCCCACGCCCAATCCAACCGAGAAGAAGACGAAACGGGCCGCGCGTCGCCCGAGTTCGCGAATCTCAACTGCTACCGATGCGTCTCCGACCCCACTCGAACAGCCAACAAACCTCGTTAAAGAAGAAAAGGGCACTCCCACTGTCAGAGTGTTGCCGGCTGCAGCTGTCCCTCCAGAAAAAGCAAAAGGAGATTTGCCGTATGGAATTCCGGTACCAAGTCATAAGGGCATGGTCACAAGTCCTTATTTACCCGAGGGAAACTACATCGATGTCAGCGCCTTTGCACCAGGATCCGCGGTGAGAGATCCATACACAGGAAAAATCTTCCTGGTGCCGTGAGCTCACATGAATTCCGCCTCGCAAAATTTCCCGCATCACCTCGGTGCGCTGCGTGACCGGATGCTGCATCCGACAGATTACGAACTGGCCGTCAATTATTTTCTAGAGGAATTCGCGGGCGACATGGCGTTTGTGCGACAGTCGGAACCGGAACAGATGCCGCATCTGGTGGCGGTGCTGAACATCGTTGTCTCCAAAGCCATGGGGCGTCACGTGGAGGTCGAAAACACGCTTGTGTCATATTTGCGAGAACACCGGTTCGTGCATGGCAACGCTCAGGCGGACGGCCGTATTGTGTTGTTCTTCTATTTTGAGGATGCAGATACAGGGCTGCTCATGCTGATTCCAGGAATTCGCGGCCAGATGGAGGTTGCCCGGTTCCACCTAAAAGGCGGTGTGCCCGATCCGCGCTGGAATTGATTGCACCCGGACATAACGGCTCCCGCGCGAATCGTGAGAAAATCCAAGATCAACCGAGCTTGCCCAATGGCACTCAATGCAGGTATGAACATTGGAACACGTTCAAACTGTCGCAGGAGGTGCCATCTCTATGATCAGAATCGCGTCGTTCAATGTTGAGAATCTTTTCGCACGGCCGAAAGTTTTTGACTTGCCTGACTGGAATACTGGCGAGCCAGTGCTGAAAGCGTACGAGGAAGTCAGCGCGCTACTTCAAAAAGCTAGCTACAGCGCAACTGACAAAACACGAATCCGCGATCTTCTCGTTACGCTTGAGATCTATACAGTCGACAAAAAAACAAAGGCAATTCGCCGCAACAAGACAATAGATCCTCAGTGGGCATGGCTTAGAAAAAATCGCGGTACGTTTGACCGCGAGCCGAGCGATAAGCGCCAAAATGTGGAGATCGTAGCCGAGGGACGCGGTGATTGGATCGGGTGGGTTGAGCTGGCCAAAGAGGCAGTCGATGAAACGGCCACGCGTATGACAGCCCGGGTGATCAAGGATATGGGCGCCCACGTATTGGGATTGGTCGAGGTCGAGGACAGACCTGCGCTACTCCGGTTCAACCGTGATTTGCTCGGTGGACTGTACCGGCATGTGATGCTTGTCGATGGGAATGACGACCGCGGTATCGACGTCGCGATCATGACGCGCAACCGCTTCGAGATCGAGTCGATCCGCTCAAACGTCGATAGGACTGACAGCAAAGGCATCGTTTTCAGCCGCGACTGCGCGGAATACGAAGTACGAACACCGAAGGGCGCGGTGATTCATGTGCTCGTGAATCACTTTAAGTCTCAGTCGGGAGGCGGCGGGGCCAAACGCAAACGACAGGCAAAAGCCGTTCGTAAGATCGTTAATGAACTCGTTAAGGGGGGAGCCCACGTTGTCGTTTTGGGAGATCTAAATGAAGGGCCAGCCGTCGCTGGCAGTCAGGCGCCGAACCTCGCAACGCTCTTCAAGAATAAGAGCCCATTGATCGACTGCTATTCTTTGCCGGGGTTTGATCTCGGCAACCGTCCCGGAACATTCGACTCCTGCGTCTTGCGGAACCGATTCGACTATATCTTTATCTCGAAGAGCTTGCGGCCTTTTTACATTGGGGGACGTGTTTTTAGAAAAGGATTGTGGGGCAGCCGCGCAAAACGTCCAACTCTCTGGGAGACATATCCCGAGATAACAGCTTCCAAGGAAGGGGCCTCGGACCATTCAGCAGTCGTGATCGAATTAAATCTCTAATTACGATCGAGAAATTTGGCGGTTACTCCGGAACAGCAACCACGTAGCAGGGCGGCGATCCAGACGCTGCATCACGTTGCAGCTTAGTGTTCGCGAACAGCGTCGGGCGTGCGAGGGAGCGTGACTGCAGGCAGGTATTCGGCCACAAACGTGCGCGTCCACCAGCCGCGCTCACCTGGATTCGTGAAACGGTAGCGATACCAATCTGCGCGAATAAATTTTGGCGGCGCGTCCGGGAATGGGTTGTGGGCCAACAGCCGAACAATTCGCTTTTCGTCTTCGAGCAGTCGCTGGACAAGCGTGAAGAGCCACGGGTGCAAGTCAGGAGGCGACATGGCGGCGAACCACATTTGCCAGTCGAGCTTCCAATGATACGGCGAGACGATGCACGGCGGACGGCTCACATCGCCGGGTTTTCCCTTGAACTCGTATTCGCGCCATTCCGCTGAAGCGTCAGCAAATTCTGCGTCAGTCCCTTTAATCACGACCTCGAGCCGCTCGCGCGTCACGGCACCGAACGCGCCGTAGGTGTTGACCAGGTGCAACGGCTCGAAACTGGCGTTCATGAGTTGTCGACCCGAGAACAAATTCCGCGCCGGACGCCAACTGAGCGCAAGCACAATCGCCGTAACGAAGCCGACCGCGATTGTGTGCGGCAAGCTCAGGTGATCGGGCACAGAGTGGGGGATCGAGAGCAAGCGCGAGAAGAATCGGTCGTCGAAACACGGAATGCAAAGCACGATCGTGATGTAGTTGAGCCATGAAAGATTGCCGCTGAGGATCAGGGTGATTTGAAACACGATGGTAATTGCGCCGGCCCAGTAGCACAGGGGCGCGGGCGCGAAGTAGAACCATGGCACGATCAGCTCAGTGAAGTGATTGAATAACACGCCGGCTTTGTGGAACCAGCGCGGCGCATGATGCAGATACCAGCTCAGCGGGTTCGGCAGCGGCTGCGTTTCGTAATGATAAAAAAGGCAGGTGAGATCGCGCCAGCACGGGTCGGCGCGCACTTTGATCATCCCGGCACCGAACATCGTGCGGAAAAGCACCCACACGATCAGCCACATCACGATGACCGGCGGCCGCGTGTCTGATGAGCCCAGGAAAATTGCCAGGAAACCCGTTTCGGCCAGCATTGTTTCCCACCCGAATCCGTAAAACGTCTGGCCCACATTCACGAGTGAGAGATAGATGATCCAGAGCAACGCCCAGGTGAGCATCGACACGCCGAGTCCGAACGATTCCGAGAAACCGCTGATGGTAAAAATCGATAACCCAACGCCACACCAAATCGTTGCAGTGATGAACTGGTCCGAACAGTTGATGTAAAACAAACTTGGTGCGCGGCGAAACGGAACGTGGCGCACGAAAAGCCGCAGTGGTTGGAGCCCGCATGCGCCAAGCAGAGGGATGAACTGATTAGCCGCGATCAGAAACGCGATGAGGTAAGTGCCTCCGAGCGCGCGCTGAAAGCACAACCGGCTCAACCAGAATTCGGTCGCGAAATGCATTCACGAACACCGACATAATTTAGCGCAAGCAGAGCCTTTTTCCATGAACTGCGTACTCGTTTATCACTGCGTCGAAACTTCGGCGAAGTTACAGTTTGGGAGCGGTCGCCGCGGCGACTTGGTTTTGGCGTCCTCGCCGAAACGAACTTTTAACGGAAACGAACTGAGCAGCAAAAGTTCTCTACTCCGGCACGTAAACCACGCAACCGCGCGGCGCGGCCCAGAGATCAACCCAGCCTGACTCGTTAGTCCATTTCTCCTCCGGCGTGCTGAGATCATCGCGGCCGTGCCACGCTGCTGGAACGAGACGCGTGTTATTCCATCGCGTCTGAACCCACGTGCCATTCCATGTGCCGCGGTTATTCAGAACAAGCACCAGTCCGCTTTGATCGCCGGTACCTGAGCGCTGCATGATGTAGAGATCGTCATCCATGAACAGGATTTGCGTCGCGCCGGCGGCGTTTTGTTCGTGAATTTTCACAAGCGCATCGATGCCGCTCTGATTATCCGGCTGCGCCAGGTTCCAGTTGAAGTAATCCTGCCAAAAGACGCATGGATAACCTTCATGAGTGAGGATAAACGCGTATGCTAGCAACTTGTCGTTGATGATTGGAGTGTCCCGCACGACGTCGTGGTTCTCGACGAAAGTGACAGCCTGTTCGGGGCGACCCCACATCAAAACTCCGCGTTCGACCAGAGTTCGCAGACTGAATCCATAGCTGTCGCATAGGTCGCGTAATCGCCAGCGCAGCGGGAAATCAAATGCGCCTACCGGATTGTCCGACCACGCGTTGGCTTCATCGAGCCAGTCACCAATTGTGCGATCGCTGTCCCAGCATTCACCGACTGCATACGGCTTGAAGCTGGTGCTGCCGCGCAGTGCGCGGAGTTCTTGAATCGAGCGGACCATCCAGCCGCCGTACCCTTTGACCATGTCGTAGCGGAACCCATCGAAGCCGATTTCTTCCAATAACCAGCGCGCATAATTGATGAGCTCGGTATAAACGAACGGTGTGCGATGACAGAGATCGGGCATGTCGCCGAACGTGACGCCGTCCCACGTCTCGTATTGACTGGGATGAAAACATTTCCAATCACGCGGAAACTTGCCGCTCTTCGGCGTGAACCTTGTCCAGCGCAACTTCCCGTCGATCGGACTTGATTCCTGGGCGTCAGCGCCGCTGTTGTGATTGAACACGAGATCGGCGTACACTTGCAGGCCCAGCGCGTGCGCAGATTCGATGAGATCGAGCAGGTCGGCCTTGGAACCGAACCACGTCGGCACGCCGCCTTTCTGATCAAACTCGCCGAGATCGTAATAATCGTAAGGGTCGTAGCCCATCGATTTCCAGCTGGCTGCCTTGTTTGCAGGCGGAAGCCACAACGCGGTGAAACCGGCTTGTGCGATCGCCGGCAATTTCGATTTGATAAAGCTCCACCATTGGTGTTCGCGATTTTCCATCTGCGGACAATCCCAATAAAACGCTTGCAACATCACACCCATAATTCACCCTCCTCGTCGGCGTATGAGAGCATGTCCATGCTACGCGCCAAATTGGGACTAACAAGAAGCAATCAAGTCACGGAAATGTTACGAAAGAGTGTACCACCGCATGTCGTTGCAGCGGTTTTGATAATTTCCTTCACCAGTTGCGACAAGAAGAGTGGCGAAGCAGTGGTGCTATCGAAAGAGCATATCGACGCCGCACTGCCAACTGCAGAAACGCCGAACACGGAATCAACGCCTAATCCGGATGAGCAGCTTCGTCCCATGGCTGGTGATGAGATTGCAGTCGATGGATACGTGATGAAGGCAGAGGCGCGTGGCACGAGTCGCGATCCGCGTGCGTTAAAGCACGAACAGTGGATCGTGAAAGTGCGAATGCTCGACGACGGCCGCACATTCCAAGTCCCGGCCGACCCAGCAAAATGGGAGAAATTGCGCGAGAACGACCGGGTCAAAGTCAGATATCGCACAGGCAAGTACACCGGAACCGTTTGGGCTGCTGAGATTGAGTGAGAGCGGAACTCAATTAAAACTATCAATCCTCATCCCTTCGCCGACAGCCGAGGATTTGCATTGCTGATCGGCTGGTAAAATCGCAGCGCCTCGATATCGCTGCC
>WNGB01029498.1_pt1 | contig 13341 bp, 11 predicted proteins | sample 5400681 | NCBI WGS metagenome assembly WNGB01 (sample SAMN13153367, study PRJNA577476) | soil metagenome | isolation source: 115 cm soil or saprolite under grassland replicate 2 | place: USA:California | collected 2016-06-15 | reverse complement strand
TCATGGTGTCCCCACCTCGAGCATACCGGGCCAACTCCTCGAGGCATCCAGCGTGATCCGCCGCTCGGCCAGGCGCCGCCGCAGCCCGTCCAGCTGGCTCTCCATGATCTTCCCGAGCTCCCCTTCCGTCAAGGCGCGGCAGACTCGGAAGACCACAACTTCGTCCACGCGGTTCAGGAACTCGGCCCGGAACTGGCGCCGGAAAGCTTCCAGCACCTGCTCCCGCATCCGCTGATAGCTGCGCTCATCGGGCCCGTGCATCTCGAGGATGAGCTGACTCCCGATGTTCGAGGTCATGATGATCTGCAAACGGGCTGATCATGAACCAAAGCACCTCCGTCGTGGAAACCGGGCGGCGCCCTTCGGCGGTGTGATAGCCTGATCTCGGCATCCTGAGGCGCCTCCGCCACGCACCGAAGCCACTCGATGAACGTCGTGTTCTCGGTCCACGAGCGTAAAGCCAAGGGCTGAGCGCCCGCGCGCTCTGGAGACACGGCGGTGGACTCGCCCTGCATTGCCCCCATCCGGTGCCCCACATGAACCGGCAACGTCCGCCCGAAGACCGGGTGGCGCGCCCTCGGCGCCGAGCGACCGCCGACGCGAACCCGACCGGGCGGCGCCTGGCGATCCTCTCGGTGACCGCGCTCGGTGTCGTGTACGGCGACATCGGGACGAGCCCGCTCTACGCGCTCCGGGCGTGCTTCAACCCGCAGTACGGCCTGCCGCGAAGTGCTGCCACCGTGTACGGTGTCCTCTCGCTCATCGTCTGGTCGCTGATCCTGATCGTGAGCACCAAGTACATCCTGGTCATCCTGCGGTTGGACAACCGGGGCGAAGGGGGCATTATGGCGCTGCTCGCGCTCCTGCGCCAGAAGAGGCGCCACGGCGCGCTGATCATGCTCGGGCTGTTCGGCACCGCCCTCCTCTACGGCGACGGCGTCATCACGCCGGCGATCTCGGTGCTGAGCGCGGCCGAGGGGCTCGAGGTCGCCACGCCCCAGTTCAAGCACTACGTCGTGCCCTTCACCCTCGTGATCCTCTTCCTCTTGTTCTTCTGCCAGCGCTACGGCACGGGCCGGGTGGGGGGCGTCTTCGGCCCCATCATGCTCACATGGTTCGTGACGATCGGAGCCCTGGGCGCGATCGAGATCGTCCAGGCGCCGGCGATCCTGCTGGCGCTCAACCCGTGGCACGGCATCATCCTCTTCGCCCGGCACGGCGTGGCGGCGTTCCTCGTGCTCGGCGGTGTCGTGCTTGCCGTGACCGGCGCCGAAGCGCTGTACGCGGACCTGGGCCACTTCGGGCGCCGGCCGATCCGCCTGGCCTGGTTCGTCGTCGCGTTCCCCGCCCTCCTGCTCAGCTACTTCGGCCAGGGGGCTCTGCTCCTGCGCATGCCCGCCGCGGTCGACAACCCCTTCTACCTGATGGCGCCGAGGTCCCTCCTCTACCCCCTCGTGGCCCTCGCGACCGCGGCCACCGTCGTAGCCTCGCAGGCCCTCATCTCCGGGGCGTTCTCGCTGACCCAGCAGTGCGTTCAGCTTCGCTACAGCCCGCGCGTGACGATCGTGCACACGTCGCGGTCCGAGGCGGGCCAAATCTACATCCCGGCGGTGAACGGGGCGCTCATGGTCGGCTGCCTCCTGCTCGTGGTCGGGTTCGAATCGTCGAGTGCGCTTGGCGGCGCCTACGGCGTCGCCGTGACCGGCACCATGGCCGTCACGACGGTCTTGTTCTGCGTGCTCGCGCGGCAGCGCTGGCGGTGGTCGGCCTGGCGCATCGGCGCGGTGGCGGTTGTGTTCCTCGGGATAGAGCTCGCGTTCTTCGGCTCCAACATGACGAAGGTCTCCCAGGGCGGCTGGGTGCCGCTGGCGGTCGCGGCGGGCATCTTCCTGCTGATGAGCACCTGGCACCGCGGGACCGAACTGCTCAACCGCTTCCTTGTGGAGGCCGGGGTGCCGCTCCCGCGGTTCCTCGAAGAGGTGGAGCAGAGGAAGCCGCCGCGCGTGGCGGGGACGGGGGTCTTCATGACGGCGCACGCCGAGCGGGTGCCGCTCGTTCTCCAGCGCCACCTCACGCACAACAAGGCGCTCCAGCGGGAGCTCATCCTCCTCGCCATCGTCACCGACGACGTGCCCGAGGTGGACCAGGCCAAGCGCCTGACGCTGGAGGCGCTGCCCCAGGGGCTGTATCGCGCGCGGGCGCACTACGGCTTCATGGAGCGGCCCGATGTCCGGGAGATCGTCGCTCTCTGCCGCGATCAGGGCCTGCAGGCCGAAGAGGACGACACGACCTACTACCTCGGACGCGTCCGACTCATGCCGACGGGCCCAGCGCCGATGATGCGGTGGCGAAAGCGCCTGTTCAGCCTCATGGCGCGCAACGCCGGCTCGGTGCCGGACTTCTTCCGCATTCCGCCCGACCGCGTGGTCGAGCTGGGGACGCGCATCGAGTTCTGAGCGCTGCCAGGAGCGAACGAAGCCCAATTACTCGGAGGTCCGGACTCCGACCTCGTCCAGGTGGCGCAGCAGGTCGGCGGGGTCCTGGTAGACGCGGTAGGCACCCGCCCGCTCCAGTTCATCTTGTCCGTAGCCTCCCGAGAGCATCTGGCATCGACTCCTCTTCACGAGCCGGTCAGCAAGAGTCAGTGGGGTGGTGATACGCCGAGACTAGGACCTCGTCAATGCCGCCATCACTCCACGGCGACGATGGCCGCGAGGAGGAGGCTGAAGACCTTGGTGATGGCCCGGCAACCGGCGTCTCCCAGAACGCGACCGATCAGCGAGGCCCAGCGTAGCGCGGCCCACACGATGATCAGGTTCAGCGCAAACGAGAGCAGGGTCAGGGGGTAGCCGTGGGTCCGGGCGAGGGTGAGCAGGGTCGTCAGAACCGCGGGGCCCACGATCATGGGGATGCCGAGAGGCACCACACCGGGACGGCCGCCGGGCTGGCGCAGTGGCAGTTCCGGATGGAGGAGGTCGTGGATGGAAAGGACGAGCAGCAGCAAGCCGCCCGCAACTTGAAAGTCCCCGACGGTCACCCCGAGAAAGTACAGAACGGCATCGCCAACCAGCAGGAAGCCGAGCCCGACGGCCGCGGCCGTCAGCGTCGCTTCGAGGACGAGCCGCCGACGCGTCGCCTCGTCGAGCGCCATCCCGATGCCGAGATAGACGAGGACGACGGCCACGACGTCGACGGCGACGAACAGCGGGATGAATGTCAGGAGCAGCGTGCGGATCATGAGGATCGGTCCCGGCGGTGAACACGCCTCACCGCGCCGCCCGGCGCATGTCGGCGGCGGAGGGCGTGAGGGCCTGTCGCAGGACCTCCTCGGCATCGTCGACGAAGACGAAGGAGAGCTGCCGGCGCAGTTCCTCCGGTACCTCCTCGACGTCCCGCTCGTTCCGGCTCGGCAGGATCACTTCACGGATGCCAGCCCGGTGCGCCGCCAGAACCTTCTCCTTGATCCCCCCGACGGGGAGCACCTTGCCGCGGAGCGTGATCTCGCCCGTCATGGCCACCTCGCTCCGCACCGGCCGCCGGGTGGCGAGCGAGGCCAGCGCCGTCATGATGGTCACCCCGGCCGAGGGCCCATCCTTGGGGATGGCCCCGGCCGGCACGTGCACATGGATGGTCTTGCCCTCGAACAGCTTGGGATCGATGTCGAGCGCCTCGGCGTTGGACCACACGTAGGAGACTGCCGCCTGAGCGCTCTCGCGCATGACGTCGCCGAGCATACCGGTGAGGACGAGGCGCTCCTCGGTGCTCGGCATCATGGTGACCTCCACGAACAGGACATCGCCACCGGTCGGCGTCCAGGCCAGGCCCGTCGCGACACCCGGACGGGTGGTCCGCTCGGCAACCTCGTCGAAGAACCGTGGCCGGCCGAGGTACTCGGCCAAGCTGTCGGCGGTGATCCGGACCGACCCCTGTTGTCCCTCGGCCAGCCGACGGGCCACCTTCCGGGCCACGGCGGCGATCTCCCGGCTCGAGGTTCCTCACGCCGGCCTCGCGGGTGTACTCCCTCACGATTTGACGGATGGCCTCGGGTTCGAAGGAGAGCTCGTCCGTGCCGAGGCCATGTGCGGCGAGTTGCTTCGGGATCAGATATTCCCGCGCGATCCCGATCTTCTCCTCGTCCGTGTACCCTGACAGCACGAGGATCTCCATCCGGTCACGCAGTGGCCCGGGGATCGTGTCCAGAGTATTGGCCGTGGCGATGAACAGCACCTGCGACAGGTCGAAGGACACCCCGAGGTAGTTGTCCACGAAGGTGTGGTTCTGGGCGGGATCCAGCACCTCCAGCAACGCGGAGGATGGATCGCCCCGCCAGTCCGCTCCGATCTTGTCGATCTCGTCGAGCATGAAGACCGGATCACGGGTCTCGGCTCGCCGGAGCCCCTGGATGATGCGGCCGGGGAGGGCGCCGATGTACGTCCTCCGATGGCCCCGGATCTCCGCCTCGTCCCGCACCCCGCCCAAAGACATGCGGACGAACCGCCGGCCCAGGGCCCGGGCAATGCTCTGCCCGAGGCTGGTCTTGCCCACGCCGGGCGGGCCCACGAAGCAGAGGATCGGCTCCCGCGCCGGACTGTCGCCCGTCACGCGCGGCGGCGCGGCGGGCGCCGGGGCCTCCTCGGGACCAGCGGGGCCCGCCCGGCTCCCGCGCTCCTGCCGGAGCTTCTTGACGGCCAGGTATTCGAGGATCCGGTCCTTGATCTTCTCCAGGTCGAAGTGGTCTTCGTCCAGCACCTGACGGGCCCGGTGGATGTCGATGGTCCCGCCGCCCAGCTTGCTCCAGGGCAGGCTCGCCATCCACTCGAGATACGTGAAGATCATGCCGTGCTCGGGCGAGGACGGCGAGAGGCCCGCGAGCCGGCCCAGCTCACGCTCCGCCTCGCGCCGCGCCTCATCAGGCAGGCGGGCGTCCTCGATCCGGCGGCGGAGCTCGGCCACTGCACTGTCGCCCCCTTCGTCCTCCCCGAGCTCCCGTTGAATGGATCGGAGTTGCTCCCGCAGGTAGAACTCGCGCTGCTTCTTGGAGAGCCGCTCCTCGGTGTCGGTCGTGATCTTCCGGCCCAGCTCGCGCACGGCGAGCTCGCGCTGCAACAGGTCAACCAACCGGCGCAGCTTGGCCGTGACCGGGTCCATCTCGAGGAGCTCCTGCCGCACGGCCAGGTCGAGGGGAACCACCGACGCGACAAAGTAGGCCACGTGGCGGGGATCGGTGACGTTCTCCGCGGCGACCGCCAGCTCGTCGGGCAGCTCCGGGGATACCTCCACGAGCCGGCGGAAGATATCCACGACAGCCCGCCGCAACGCGTCCGCCTCCGTCGCCTGGACCGTCAGGTCCCGGGCCACCTCGATCCGCGCGACCGGATACGGCTCCGTCCCGATCCAGTCCAGCAGCCGGACCCGTTCGATGCCCTGGACCATCAGGCGCACGCTGCCGTCGGGGATCCGAGCGAGCTGGTGGATCACGCCCACGGTTCCAACACGGTGGAGGTCCTCGGGCATGGCCGGCTCCGCCTTCGCATCGCGCTGCGCCACCAACGCCAAGAGCCGGTTGCCGCGCATCACGTCGTCAACGAGCCGCACGGAGCGCGGCTGTCCGACGGCGAGCGGGACCGCCGTCAGCGGGAACACGACCGCGTCCCGAAGCGGCAAGACCGGGAGCGCATCGGGGATGGCGAAGTCGCCGGGGCCACCGCCAGACTGGACTGCCATCAGCCGGCCTCGGCACGCTTCGGCAGCGTGATACGCAGCAGGCCACGATCGTAGCGAGCCTCGACTCGCTCGGCGTCCACAGGAGCCGGCAACGGCAGCTCCAGCTGGAACGGCCCCTGGCGGATGCCGGCCGCATGGTACACCGCCCCCTCCTGGCACGAGGGGAGCAGACGGCGCCCTTCCACGACCAGCACGTCCTCGAAGAGCTGCACCTCGAAGTCGTCTTCCTCAACGCCGGCGAGGTCCACGATGATCTCGACCGTGGTCGGCGTCTCGTACATGTCCGTATCGGGTCGCCAGCGGGCCTGCACGAGAAGGCGCAGGCGATCGCTCTGCCAGATGTCGCCGAACGGCCACCTCTGGCCCGAGCGCACCACCATCGCATAGCGATAACTCAAGCGTCGGTAACGCATCGCCCGCTTCCGGTATGGGCCTCATTGTGCTCGCTGACGCCACCGCGGTCAATCACGTGACCGATGGGAGCGCGCTTGCACCGGATGTGGTTAGATCATGATCAAGCCTGCCCGGACGCCGATGGTCACGGCCTCCGTGCGGCTGGTCGCGCTCAGCTTGCCGAGGACCGATGCCACGTGAAACTTCACCGTGTGCTCGGAGATGCCAAGGCGCGCGGCGATCCGCTTGTTGCCAAGTCCCTCGGCCAACATGGTGAGAACCTCCGTCTCGCGGGCGGTCAGGGGCTCCCTCACGACCCGGTCCAATCGCTCCCGGTCCGACCGGACCATGCTGAGCGCTTCCACGCGATCTGGATGAAACACGACCAGGCCAGCCGCGACCGCCTCGATAGCGAGGATGATCTCGTCCGCCGCTGCCGCACGCGGCAACACGGCCCGAACCCCAGCACGGAGAGCCTGTGCCGTCCACGCCGGGCCCGCCTCACCAGCAGTCAGAACGACAATTCCCGGCCTGCGAGAGGCTCCTCGAGCGAGTTCACGAAGTATCTGGCTGACGCGCTCTTCGTGCAGATCCAGGAGCAGCACATCCGGTCGGGTCGCCAGCCGGGCCCGGGCGATCCCGGTCTCCGCCACGACGAAGACTGTGGTCACCCGGCAGCCGCTTGACGAGCCGGATGGATATCGCGGATCATCCGCGCTCGACCGCGCAGGAGTTCAAGCCGCAATACATGACTCGATCAAAGGGCGTATGTCACACGGACGAGATCGTCGGGCCCGCGAAAGAACCCGCCGTCTGCGCCGATCAGCAGTGACTGGCTCAGATGCTCACGCCCCGGTCGAGTATCCGCGCCCATGTCGCTCATGTCACCGTCCCGGCTGCGGCCGTTCCCCCACCGTGATCGACACCTCGCCGGGCGCGCCTGCACGAATAATGGACGCGCGGACGGGTCTCCCCACACGCTCTGGGCCCAGCAGCGCCTGCACATCACCCGCATCCCTGACCGGCGCCCCCTCAACAGCCACCAGCACGTCACCCAGAAGGAGGCCGGCTCGGGCGGCCGGACCGTCGGGCTGCAGGTTGACCACGACCAACCCCACCTCGCTGAGAATGCCGAGGGGGCGCACGAGCGTCGCGGGCAGTCGAACCGGATGGAACCCGACCCCCAGGTAGCCCCGCGGGACGTGCCCCTTCTTGATGATCTCCTCACCGAGGCGTGTGACAGTCGAGGCCGGAATCGCCAGGGGCAGATGCCGCGCCAAGCCCGACGTGTTGATCCCGACCACCCGACCTTCCATGTCCACCAGGGGGCCCCCGGAAAAGCCGGGATACAGTACGAGGTCGACCTGGATCAACTGGTCGATCTCTCCTCCGTGCCCTGTTCGCCACCGGCCGCCGAGCGCGCTCACGACCCCCCAGCTCGCGCGCGGCCCGTGTCCAAGCGCCAGGACCATGTGACCCACCTTGAGTGACTCGGGCTCGCCGAGCGTGGCTACCGGGAGGTCCGCATCCTGGACGGTGAGCAGGGCCAGGTCGGTGCTCGGATCGCGGCCGGCGAGTGTCGCGGGCACGCCGCGGCCGTCGGGCCGACTGATCGTGATCTCCTCATCCATCCGCACCGTGTGTTCGGCGGTCACCACGATGCCGGGACGCCAGTGGACTCCGGTCGAGGGAATTCGGCGGCGGGCGTTGACGGCGACCACGGCACGGGCGGCCCGCGCTACGGCATCGGCCAGATCATTCGAGAATGACAGCAGCGGATCCATTCAGCTCCTCCTGAAGGGCGGACTCTCTGCCTTCAGCGTGCCGCATGTCGATACCCAGGGAATCAGCCAAATGGCTAGGGAAGGACCTACCCACAGGGCCCCTCCGTCGAGCGCGCTACCTGCGGAAGAAGGCTAATCTCCCCGGGGGGTGGCGTCGATGGCGCGCTCCTCGACGGAGTTCCGAATCAGGGCGGCGTACCGGTAGAACAGGTGGGCGAACTTGCCGTACGGCAAGGTGATGAACAGAGCTGCCACCACGCCCAAGTGAATGACCAGCAAGGTCCCCATCGCCGGCGTCTCCCGCAGGGCCAGCAGCAGCAGACCGGTCAGGCTCGTCAGGAACAGCAGTGCCAGGAACGCGACGTCCATGCTCACCATCCGCCGTTCCGCCGGCTCCTTGTCGCTCCGCCACTTGAGGTAGAGCAGACCGCTCGTCCCAATCAGGAGCATGACGCCGCCGATGGTGCCGAGCACGACGGGCCAGCTCAGGAACGGATAGGGTGCGACCCGGCGGAGGAAGTGGTCGTAGATCGCGGCGACGGTCGTTGAGGCGAGATCGAAGAGGAACCCGTAGAACACGAGGTGGTGGAGCCAGCGCCGGCCATGAGAGAACTCCGCGTCCGGATAGTTGCAGCCGTCTCCGCCGCCGGCCAGGTAGCGAAGGCCGAAGGCGTCCTGCGTCGCGCGCAGGAACGCGCGCAGATCGAGCAGCTCGCCCAGGCTCCCGTGCGTGTCGCGCCAGAAGTGGACGGTACCGATCACGAGCACCGCCAAGCCGTAGAGCGTCATCGCCAGGGCCGGCAGGACCATCGCCACATACGGAACGACCCGATAGAATGCCCCCTCCCGGACCTGGGCCGAGAACAACACCGCCGGCCCCTGCAGGAGAACGACGAGGAGCAGGACGGCGGCGACGCACAGCGCGCCGATGAGGCCACCCGCCAGCCCGCCGCGCTTGTACAGACTGGAAAGGACGCGGGGCCAGCCGTACTCGCGGTAGGTGTCCGCCCGCAGCTCGGCGAAGACCTTGGGGACGTTGATCGCGAACTCGTGCGGCGGCGCGTACTGGCAGGCGTAGTAACAGGCCCGACAGTCGAAGCAGAGGTTGGCGAGATACGTCAGGTCGCCGCCGGAGAAGCTCCGCCGCCGCTCCATCGCGGGGAAGACCGCGCAGAAGCCCTCGCAATAGCGGCAGGCGTTGCAGACCACCATCTGCCGCTCGGCCTCTCTGAGCACCTCAGCCGGCGGCACCGCGCGCCGCCTCCCGTCCGGCGATCCGGCCGAACACCGTCCCGATCGTCAGCCCGAACCCCGCGAGGTAGCCGCGGCCCAGGATGTTGCCGGCCATCACCTCCCCGGCCGCGAAGATGTTCGGCGACGCCCGACCGTCCTGCATGATCACCCGCGCATTCTCGTCCACGGTGACGCCGAGGTAGGTGAACGTGATGCCCGGCCGAAGCGGGTACCCCCAGAACGGCGGCCGGTCCAGCGGCAGCGCCCAGTGGCTCTTCGGCGGCTCGAGGCCCTCGGTCCGACAGTCGTCGAGCCGGGACGCGTCGAAGGAGCCGGGGCGGACGGCCCGGTTGAACGCGTCCACGGTCGCCGCGAGCGCCGCCGGATCGAGGCCGAGCGTGGCGGCCAGCTCGGGGAGCGATCCCGCCTCGACCGCTGGGAAAACGGACGGCATGAACCGCCCCACCGCCGTGGCATCGCCGATCGAGTAGGCGACCTGGCCCGGTTGCCGCGCGATGAGTCCTCCCCAGATCGCATAGCGCTTGGGCCAGAAGTCCTCGCCCTCATCGTAGAAGCGACGGGCCTCCTGATTCACGACGATGCCGAACGGCAGGCTGTCCAGGCGGGTGACGATGCCGCCATCGAACTTCGGGGCGCGCGCATCGACCGCGACCGCGTGGAACTCGCGCGGGTTGCCGACCGGCACCGCCCCGTGCGCGAGGAGATCCTCGAGCATCAGCCCCTGGTTGTACCTGGTGCCGCGGATCACGAAGTTGTCGGCGGCGTCCCCCCAGTACTTCCTGAGCCACGGGATATTGGCCTCGAAGCCGCCCGACGCGACCACCACGGACTTGGCCCGGACCTCGCTGGACGAGCGGCCGTGGGTGACGACGGCCGAGCGGAACGCTCCGTCGCACACGTTCAGCCGGCGAACCTCCGCCTCGTAGGCGATCCGGACACCCAGCCTGCGGGCGGTGTCATAATAGGCATTGACCATCGCCTTGCCGCCACCGAGGAAGAAGGCGTTCGTCCTGGCCAGGTGGAGGGTGCCCGTGAGCGGGCGTTGCCATCGGACGCCCTGCCGGGGCATCCAGTCGCCGAGATCGGCCGACTCGCGGATCGTGAGCCGCGCCAGATCCTCGTTGGTCTCGCCGCCCGTCACGCGACGCAGGTCGTCCCAGAACTCGTCCTCGCCATACGCGCCGCTCACGAAGGCGTTCGCGCGGTCGTGGCTGTAGCGGATGTCGCGGGTGTGGCGGCTATTGCCGCCGCGGAACACCTCGGGGGAGCTCTCGAGCAGCAGCACCCTCGCGCCCCCGCGCGTCGCGGTCATCGCCGCGCACAGCCCGGCGTTGCCCCCGCCCACGACCAGGACGTCGAAGGTCTCGCTCCGATCGAGCATCGCCCTCCCCTGATACAGCCGGGAAGAAGAGCCCGTCAAGCGAGAAGTTGCGAGCGGGTGCGAGCGGGTGCGCCCGGGACGGCGCCTCGCTCCGGCTCGGGGGCGCGAGCTAGCGCGGACTATTCACCAATGGCCGCGCGCCGAGAGCCGGGCAAGGCCTGTCCTGGGGCGCGACCGCCCTCGGCGAGGCACTGAGGACCTCGCGCACCATGCGGGCCAGGCTGTCCGGCGTGAATGGCTTGTGGAGAAGCGATACACCAGCCTTGAGCGCCCCATGATGGGAGATGGCGGCGTCCGGGTAGCCCGACATGTACAGGACGCGCGCCTCTGGATGCGTCTCGCTGATCCGACCGGCCAGCTCGGGACCGGTCATGCGAGGCATGACGACATCGGAGAGAAGGAGATCGAGGGGAGTCGCTCGTCGTTCGGCAATGCGGAGGGCGTCGTCCACATCCTGGGCCTCCAGCACCGTATAGCCGATCATCTCGAGCATCGCCCGCGCGACGTCGCGAACCTCCATCTCGTCTTCAACTAACAGAACCGTTTCCTTTCCGCCGGCCGGGCGGCCGGCCGCCGCGCTCGCCGGGAGCGGCTCGGCCGGTGCCGCCACGCGGGGCAGATAGATCCGGAACGTGGTTCCGAGTCCGAGCTTGCTTTCGACGCAGATGTACCCCTGATGTTGCTTGACGATCCCGTACACCGTGGCCAGCCCCAGCCCCGTCCCCTTCCCCACCTCCTTGGTGGTGAAGAAGGGCTCGAAGATCCTGGGCTGGGTCTCGCGACTCATCCCGATCCCCGTGTCGCTCACCACCAGCATCGCGTGATGGCCCGGAGAGGACCCCAGGTGCCGGGTGGTGAACGCCGCGTCCAGCTCGACGTTCGCGGTCTCGATCGTGAGCCGCCCTCCCGCGGGCATGGCGTCCCGGGCGTTGACGGCCAAGTTCATCAGGACCTGCTCGAGCTGACCCGGATCGGCATTGATCCGACCGAGCGCGGGGTCGAGCCGCGTCGTGAATTCGACATCCTCACCGATCAGCCGCTTCAGCATCGGGACGACCTCGCTCACCACCCCGTTGAGATCCAGCACTTTCGGCTGGAGGATCTGCTTTCTGCTGAAGGCGAGAAGCTGTCGTGTCAGGGTGGCGGCCCGGAACCCCGCCTTCTCGACGACGGCCAGCTCCTCCCCCAGGGAACTCGAGGACGAGAGACTCTGGCGCAGGAGCTGCAAGCGGCCGATGATGATCGTCAGCAGGTTGTTGAAGTCGTGGGCGATGCCCCCGGCGAGCTGCCCGATGGCTTCCATCTTCTGCGACTGCGTCAGCTGGTCCTTGGTGAGCCTCAGCTCGTCGTAGGCCTGCCGGGTCTCCTGGTAGAGCCGGGCATTCTCGAGCGCCGTGGCCGCCTGGGTCGCGAACGCCGTCGCGATCGCCTGATCCTGGATCGAGAATCCCGATTCCCGTTTGCTCCAGATGCTCAGGGCGCCCACCACCGCCTCTTCTCGCTTGACAGGCACCCCGAGCCAGGCGCGCACTCCCGCGCGCCGTATCGCCTCCCCGAACGTGGCACGACCATCTGTCGCCGGGTCGAGGACCATGAGCGGTTCACCGCTGGCGGCCACTGTTCCGGCCAGTCCCTGCCCCATCTTGAGTCGGGGGGAGACATCCACGGGCTCCCCGGCTGTGCCGATGACCTGCAAGGAGTCCCCCTCCACCTGCCAGAAGCGGACCGAGGGGGAATCGAAGAGGCGGCGACACGCGTCAGCGATCCGGTCGAGTACGGTCTCGACGGGTTGGATCCGCGTCAGCTCTTGACCCGTCCGGAGGAGCGTCTCCAGACGGGCCTCGTACTGCGCCCGCTCCTCCGAGAGCTCCACGTTCGCCAGGCCCACGGCGGCCGTCTGGGCGATGCCGTCGACCAGCCGCCGCTCCTCTTCGGTGAACTCATGCCGCTCCTGCGCCCAGGCGACGAAGACCCCTCCGAGCGTGTGTCCGCGCAGCCGAGCAGGAACCAGCACCACCGACTTGTGCGGCAGGACCTGCATCCACACATATCCCGCTAGGCGAGGGTCATGCTCGCTGTCGGTCGAGTACAGGGCCTCGGTCAGCCCCGCCGCCACGTCGGCGAGTTCCGCCTGGGCCGACAGAGATGTGGCCATCAGACCTGCCCGGACGTCGCCGGGGATGCGATAGCCGGCGACAGGAACGAACCGATCGCCCTCGGGGTTGAGCCGCCAGGCGCCGCCGAAGTCGGCCCCGAGCACGTGGGTCATGGCCCGCGTCGTCCTCCGGAGCAGCTCCGCGAAGTCGAGGGTCGAGCTGATGTCGTGGCTGATCGAGACCAGGGTCTCGGTATGCCGGAGTCGCTCTCGCGCCTCCCGGTAGAGCCCGGCATTCTCCATGGCCACCGCAGCCTGAGCGGAGAAGCGCTGGACGAGCGTGATCTCCTCCTCCCGGAACAGTCGCCCCGCTCGATCCCCGACCGACAGGGCTCCGATCACGCGATCCCTGGCCACGAGCGGCACCGCGAGGACCGCGCGATAGGAGAGCGACAACTCGATCTGGGCCTGCAGCTCCGGATCGAGCGTGATCCGCGGGTCATTGAGGACGTCCGTCGTCCACACCGGCTGCCGGTCGCGCACCGCCAACCCGGCGATCTCCGTCCCCCGCGGCAGCCGCCGGTTGAACCGCATGCTCACCCCCGCTGCCGCCAGCATCTGGAGATCGCCTGAGCCCGGCTCTACCCGGAAGAGCGCCGCCGCGCGGGCGTCGCACAGCCGGACGATCGACTCGACGATCGCCGATCCGA
>WNGB01009857.1_pt1 | contig 13341 bp, 25 predicted proteins | sample 5400681 | NCBI WGS metagenome assembly WNGB01 (sample SAMN13153367, study PRJNA577476) | soil metagenome | isolation source: 115 cm soil or saprolite under grassland replicate 2 | place: USA:California | collected 2016-06-15 | reverse complement strand
CTACGAGAGCCATAAACTGGCGCGCTTGGTCTCTTGCTTGCTGATGCGGAAATCGGGGCGCCGCTCATTGCTCAGTTTACAACTCAGATAGGATTGCTATACCTGCAACCATACACATCAGCCTTTCTTCGCCATCGGCATCGTCCGTAGCAACCGGCGCGAGGCAATGATCGACGCCGCCGAAATGACGGCGCAGATCACCCGTTCCTTCGCGGCGAGCAAGGCAACCGCTGTTGGCGCATTCGATCCACTGCCCTTCCTGGTAGCCGCGGAGCGTCACATAGCGCAACTCAGCAACGGCGACATGCTGCATCGCTTCGTCTTGCCTTGGCCGGCATCGACTACCTGGGGAGCTTGCGATCGTCGCAGCCAGCACGCGCCGCTGGAAGCACGGCCAAGCGCCGCTGGTCGAAGCGATCGATGCATTCGTTGACGATTTCGTGCGCCAACAACCGTGGCCGCTGGAATAGATCGTGATCATACGTCACCCGCATACCGAGCCGCACCTGTACTTCTCGTACCAGGTGGTCGTTACGGAGCTGCCGCTGTGAAGCGGATCACATTGCGGCGGGTGGGATCGCGTGGAGTGTCGCAATCGACGCGCCCCGACCAATCGCGCGCAGGCCGAACGTGCAGGCTTTGATCAATCGGAGATCCGGCAAAGAGAAGCGTGAAGACACGTGGCCTACACTATATGGCGAGAGCATTCACAGGTGGCATATATTGGCGATGGGGCCGCAAAAGCCGGATGGGGCGGATGAATGGCAACATAGTTACAAAATCAAGCAATATCAGAAACAGCTGTCTACCTACCGGCAGAACCTCTCATTTTTACTCACGCAAGCGGCGCAATATGGCGGCGAACAAGCTGCCCCACTCTCAACACTCAATGGTCTTGCCGATTCGCGTGAGAACATCCAGCGTTTAAAGGAGATACTCCGTTCTCATGGCGTCAATGTCGACGATAAACCTGAGGATATTGCGTTAGTCCGGCGAGCTCTCGATCAGGCCATTTCGAAGCAATCGCCGTCTGTAAGTGAGACAGAGCGATCACGTGTGCTGCGCCGTGCCCGTTTCGCGCAAGAGGTATTAAAAGGGGCACAAATACTTTGGGTCGATGACCGTCCAAAGAACAATCGCAATGAGCGGCAAATCCTGCGCTCATTTGGAGTGTTTGTGGATCTGGCACGATCCACCGATGATGCCCTAGAGATGTTACCAGAGATACATTATGATCTTATCATTTCGGATATGGGACGATCTGGAATTAAAGATGAAGGCCTCCGCTTTCTTGAAAAGCTAAAGCAAGAGAAATTATACCGTCCACTCATTTTCTATACGATCTTGGCACCTGATACATGGACTAAAGCGCGTGAAGCGTTCGCAATTACGAATCGGCCCGATCAGCTTCTACATTACATCATTGATGTTCTTGAACGTGAGCGCATCTAACCACCGCGCCCCAATCAGCGGGTGTAGCTGACGCCGCTGCGCGTCGAGCAAGATCGTAGCAATTTTGAAGGCTGGAATCAAATTGACAGCTTTCCCGATCTACATGGCGGCGCGGCCGAACTTAGTCTGTCAATGGCATCAATCGAGGGAACCATTGGCGCACCATCGCCGCGCTAGGCTTGTCCTGTGTATTCTCAGCAGCATTCACCGAATCTGCATAACCGCCACCTACGCCCCACCAAGTTCGTCCAGGTCAATATCGCAGACCACGTCCTTCAGTGGATATGGCCTTGATCGATCGCTGGCGCGCAGTTCATCTTGAAACACATAGCACGGCACTGCGCTACCAACACGCGCGCAGAAGCACCGCGCATCCATCGCAGCGACACAAAAGAGGTAGGGGGGAAGAGAGAGTTTCGCGGAACGATAGTTGACCTCCCTACATATCTACGTCTGACCAAGATCAACAGTTACGCGCGAAGAGCAAAATGGTGGAGGGGGGAGGGGGAGGGGGATGCTGGCAAGCAAGGCAGAAAGCAGGTATGAGGAACTCCGGCACGTCGTCAAGGACGCAGAAAACCATTGGATCTGGCGCGCAGCCTTGCTCGACGACCACCGCCCGCGCGATCTCGTAGTGCAGCTTGGCTTCGTACTCGGCCTGCGTAGTCTTGATCGCCGGGACGAACCCGAAGAAAGGCTTCCCTTCGTGCGGGCCGTGTTGCGCGATCGCGAAAACGGTGGTGTACTGGTGCGGCATAGGTTCCATTGTGTCCTCCTGTTAGAACGTAAAGATACGAACCGGCGTGAACGAGTCGTGCGGAATCATCTTCGTATGAGCGCGATAATACCTCCTTTTGAGATTAAACGAACAGACGTGCTATGATCGTACACCTTGATTTGAAGATTGCAAGCTTCGCTCAAAACCCCTTCGGAAGAGGGGAACGAAGTAGATTTCGCGCGCTATCAACTCGCTGTGGCCGCTTTATGCATTCAGAGGATACACTGACGCACGAGGAAGAAGGCGCGCTATTCAATCGAGCATATGCGCGGAGATCTGTGCCATGCGGCGGCGCAGTGTGAGAGAATGATCGTCATAACTTGGCGACGAGGGGGGCGGGGAAGGGATACCCCCCAAGCAAAAAGGAGGGGGGAGAAGTGATAAGGCGCACCCTGTAAGGCCCGCAAATTGAACAAGAAAGAATATAAAAAAATCGGCGTGCTGAGCGTGTCACGCTGAGCGTGCCAACTGAATTCGCCTGTTCCAGCATCCCCACGATAGCTCCCTGGCATGGTACACTTCCGCCCCAAGGATCGGATACGCAATGTGCCGATCATTCCCCGACCGCTCTTCGGGAAGGGGCGCTACCATCTGCGCACCGATCGTGCGAAGGGAGGGAGCGATGCCGAAACTACGCAAGCTCTCGCCACAAGAAGTACACGAACGCGAAACGACACCACCACGACCCGCGATTGCCGACAGCGCTGATCACCCGCCTGCTGATCACCCGCCGGTTGATGCCAGCCTGCTCGACAACGCCTACCCACATCTTGCCGCGTGGGTCTATGAGCGCGGCTGGATCGAGATCGGTCAGGATCACTACAGCCGCTCCTTTATTCGGGTGTTAGATGAGGGCGGGATGGTGTGGGAAGGGAAAACAAGCTACCCTTCACTCGGTGCGGCATTCCGCGCTGCCGATACGGCCCTCGCCAAACTGGAAGCGGCGGGGAAACTCTGACCGAGGGTAGAATCGAAATGCAAGCACCTACTCCTGAACACGGAGGATGGCATGGACAGTGAGCCAACCACGCCGGAACTGGCCCGCCCCCGCGTGCGGATTACCTACTGCACGCAATGCAACTGGCTCTTGCGCGCTGCCTGGATGGCGCAGGAGCTGTTGTCCACCTTTGCAACGGACGTGGGCGAAGTCGCGTTACGTCCGGGCACCGGCGGTATCTTCGAAGTCCATGTCGATGATGATCTGATCTGGTCGCGTGCGGAACGAGGTCGCTTCCCGGACATCAAGGAATTGAAGCAGCTGGTGCGTGACCATGTCGCGCCAGAGAAGGACTTAGGGCACACGGATCGCCGGCCAAACCCGCCAGCGTAATTCGCAGAAGGCGACGACGGCAGATTGGCAGTCGAGTCGCCTCCCTTCGAAAATTGGGGGGTAGGGGTTCGTGCCGTGTCCGCTGTAAGCCTCGCAAATTGGAAAAGAAAGTAAAAAATCGCGCGCACCAGACGTGCCGATATACGAAAGTGCGTTCGCATAGTAGAAACAAGGTGTTCCCGCCGAATTACATGTTGGGCCGCCCCATCAATGCTATAACGCTCGACTACCAACCTGATTACAGTCCCGGTACAAACATCCGTGCTATTGCGTCCGTAGCAAGGACCTGATATACTCTTTATAATCCAGACCGTCAACGAGCAGAAGCTAAAGTGAGGATACTGTGAGCGAGATCCATCCCATACTAAACATCGGAAAGTCAGACCTGATCGGAAATGTGGTTTTTGTACATGGCCTTAATGGTGATGCGAAGACAACCTGGAATATCGAACGCGACAAAAACTTTTCTTTACCTATTTGTCTTGGACAAGATTTTCCAGAGGTTGGTATTTGGTCAGTGGGATATGAAGTTGAATCAACAGCGTGGAAGGGTGCAGCTATGCCTTTGGTAGATAGAGCGTTAAATGTTCTCGAACTGCTTGGAGTAAATCATCAACTATCTGCACATCCGATCGTGTTTATTACGCATAGTATGGGTGGTTTATTGGCGAAGCAAATGCTTCGAAGTGCTTCGGATCTCGGTGATGACAGATGGACATCCATTGTCGAACGAACAAAAGGCGTCGTATTTCTCTCAACACCACATACTGGTTCATTAGTGGCTTCGTTGCTTCGGGGAATCAAATTGTTATATCGTTCTGATGTAATTCCAATACCATTAGACGCCAACCATATCTCAATAACAAATATCAATTCAAGGGATGGTTTATTATATTCAAGCATCAATAGTTTTGTGCTTGAATGCATCACAACACCTGGTATAAACAAGGTGCATACAGGAGATACAAAGAATTTGTGTATCGCGCTAGATGAGGTGTTTAAGAGTATTCAAACACTAGATAACTAATTTATTGATCTTGTTATAGGATTCCAAGATAAGAAAGTGATTAGCGACAAAGAGTCTCTCGAAAAGCACATGAGTGCAACTAAAGAATATCTATATAAGAGAATAACACTGCCTGTTTTAGAGGCAAGGGTAGTATTGATAATATTGCTAAAACCCCTGGAATGCAAGATATAAGTACTAGTGAGTCATTTGTGATGTTAAGAAAAGAATTAGATAAGTATAGAAGTCATTTAGGAAAAGGTCTAATAACAGGAGTTGGACACGGTTTGATTACAGCAATTGGACAAGATCAAGAATACAATCTGCTAACGATTTGTAATCTTGGAGAGGATATAACAAAAAGATCAGACAAGATCATTGCCAATGATGATATTAATAGGATTATTGAAATGTCAGAACTAGTTAGTAAGGGCTATGACCCCGATCTATCAAATAAAATATGTAAATATATCGGCGAGATACGCATTCTAGCTAATTGTTCCCAATAAGCAATTACTAGAAATCATTCGTATTTATAACCTCGCCGATCCAACTAAAAGCTGTTTAATCTGATTAAACAAGCAGCTAAGGCGGCCCAACACCGTGTTCCAGCCGACCCGTTGCGCTGCGCTTGCTCTTGGATGTGCTAGGCGTTTTGAAAGCCAGAATCGACTTATCGATACCGTACTCGCGCATCTTGCGGCTGAACACTAGCCTGTGTACCCACACCACACCAGCGCCTCGCTACGGCCCACCTGTGCACTCTCAGGGGCATTCTGTGAGGTATAAAACGAAACAGCCGCGCTGAATAAGCACGGCTTTGCGTCGGTACAACCATACAACCGCGGTAAAACGGGCAGGGATCACAAGGGCTGGTCGGTGGAACAACTGATTCAGTGGTAATCTGCGACCAGACGCCTCGTTCGGTGGAGCTTATGGCTCGGTCGGGTCAGCAAACAAGCGTGGATGCAGCCACGTAATACGCGTATCGCCGTGGATACGGATCGCTAGGGAGTTCTCCGGGAACGGCCCGCTGATCAGCTTGAGCATCCGCAGATTGTCAAACACAACCGCCATCGCTCCCACCGGGATGTCTTCGCCCGCTTCGAGCAATTGCGCATAGAGGTCGTGGCTCGTGATGTCGCGTTCGCCGGCTCGCCAGCGCGCGATGATGGCCGTGAGCAGGCGGGTGCGCAGGCGCGCGTGTAAGTGGATGAGCGTGTCAAGCTGGTTGTCCATGCGGTGTGGTTGTCTGCGCTGCGCGCGTGCCACAGTCATTGAGGAACCGATGAGGCCAGCACCAGCGGTACGAGTGAGCGATGACATGGCACCAATCGCGTACACAAAAGACTTGGCCGAGACCCCACGTTGTGTCACTCCAATGAGAGACCGCATCCCCAATGGGTGCCGTAGAGTCTCGACCAAGTAAAATTAAGGAGGAATGGCGATAACCGCTGACGGGATGATCGTCGCCAACTCCTCCATCAGGAGGAATGGCGATCGCCCCGTCCCCAATTATCGTCGTCATCCCCTTAATCTTCGTGGCACTGATCCTACCACACTTCGCGCGCCATGACGTTGTGCTTCGTTAACCCACTCGTGAAGAAACAGCAACGCCAAGAACGGGCGCAGCTTCAGGTCAGTGACAGCCTCACACAACTACCGGCTGCCTCAACCCCACACCCTCATTCGCCAGATTGTTCACCGCCCGCGCCAGCATGTGGTGCTACGCCGCCGAGGACTCTTGGACGCTATCGATCAGCCGGAGCATCACGGTATCGAGCGTCGCCCCTGCCTGCACGACCTCCCACGTCTCCGTGCGATTACCGGTTTCGACGTAGGCCACAAGCTGCTGGCCCACCGTTAAACGGGATGGGTCGTCCTGAAAATCGGCGTGGACGACGCGCTGAATCTCAGGCGGGCATTGGCTTACGGGGCAGGTGGTTTCATGGTGATTACCGACGATTGTCATCTGCTGTACCTCTTTTCATCAGTATCCTGGGGCGCGGCGGCGATGACAAGCGAGTAGCAGGTTCTATGCCTTGTCCATCTCCGCACGGCGGGCTGGCTGCTGCGTCTCCCATCCGCAGAAGCCTTCTGTTAGGCCACTTTGCCTGATGACCACGCGCAGCTCGATCGGCATCCTGTACTGCCAAGAGGGCTAAGTCGACGCTGGCGCTGCATTCGAACACCAGGCGCCCCACCCGCTGGGCGGTGTCGCGATCGAGAGCGCTGAGCTGTGCCTCAAGCGCTGCATGTTTGTCCGAAACCATAGCGTCCTTCCATTCTTTCGATGCTGTCTTGTGATCGAACGTTCAGTAAAGCAGAGTTCGTGCCGCGCCAGGCATTGGGAAGGGAAATATGACAAGATTGTTATGCAACTTGCGCTCGTAGCCGCGGCTGTGCAACGCGTGTTCGCCAATCTCCCATAGGCATTGCTGCCCATCCCCCATAGGCGCCTCCGTCTATCTTTACGTGGTAGTAGAATCCCGGCGGCTTCCTTCTGCGGTATCCTTACTATATCGGTATCTGCGCGATTAGAGTAGGCAAAGGAGCCGTGCGATGGACTTCATTGACCGCATCCGTGAACTCGCCGCTCGCACCCCGAAGCAACTTGAGCATATCCAGACGGAAGAAGCTACCAAGAACGCGCTGGTCATGCCGTTCATCAGCGCGCTCGGCTACAACGTCTTCGACCCGACTGAAGTTACACCGGAGTTGAACGCAGACATCGGCACTAAGAAGGGCGAGAAGGTGGACTACGCCATTCTGCGTGATGGGAAGCCGATCATTCTGTTTGAATGCAAGCATCACGCCGCTGATCTTAGCAAAGTTCATGCGTCGCAACTCTACCGCTACTTCAGCGTCACCGAGGCGCGGTTTGGCGTATTGACGAATGGCATCGTCTACTGGTTTTACACGGACTTGGAAGCCGCCAACAAAATGGACGCCAAGCCCTTCTTTGAGTTCAACCTGCTGGACTTCAAAGAGCAGGAGGCCGAAGAGCTGAAGAAGTTCTCCAAGTCGGCATTCGACCTTACGAACATCCTCACCACGGCCAGCGAGCTGAAGTACACCCGCGAGATCAAGCGCATCCTGGCCGAGCAAATGCAGGAGCCGACGGATGAGTTTGTCAAGTTCTTCGCTGGCCAGGTCTACACGGGCCGGATGACCCAAGCCGTGCGGGAGCAGTTCGCGCAACTAACCAGACAGGCACTCAAGCAATTTGTCAACGATCAAATTAACGAGCGGCTGAAAACGGCCCTGGCAGGCGATTTAACCCTGGCGACTGAGAAGCCCGCAGACGTGCCAGCGACAATTACCACTGCCGCCACTGGTGCTCCCAATGGAGTCGACGCGGGCGATGACGGTATTATGACGACCGAGGAAGAGCGAGAGGCCTTTTACATCATCCGCGCCATTCTGCGGGAAATCGTGCCGGTCAAGCGCGTTGTGATGCGGGATGTCCGGCACTACTGCGGCATCCTGCTCGACGACAACAACCGCAAGCCGATTTGCCGCCTGCACTTCAACAGCGCCAAGAAGTACGTCGGGTTCTTCGATGGCCTGCGGGATAGCATGAAGGATGGCTTGAAAGAAGAGCGCGTCCTGCTTGAGCATATTGACGATCTGTACAAGTATGCCGAACGGCTCAAGGCAACGGTGGCGCGCTACGAAACCAAGCCGACGGTGCAGAAGGTGTAAACGGGAGGACAGTCCAACGAACGATGCCGTGCCCTGCGTTTTATACTGGTAGGGAACGCTGCTTACAGAATGGCATCCTCAATTACCCGCCGAGCTTGAGCATCTGATTGACGCCGACTTGTGATCACAAGTGTAAAGCAGTCACGCGATGGACCCGATCACGCACCTGCTCGTCACGCGCACGCTCATCGGCTCGAAGCCATCATTATCGCCGGCCTTGCGCCGGATGTTCCGTTTTACCTGACCTATCCCGCCTGGGTCATCCGCACCGGCCAACTGCGCCACGCGCTGATCACCAATGACTGGTCCGACCCGCCAACGTGGATGGCAACAACCCACCACATCGCGCACAGTTTCCCGCTTGTCGCCGTGCATGCCTTGGTTAGCCGATTCCTTCGGGGTCGCTGGCCCGCCGCAGAAGTCACCGCGTGGAGCCTGCACATCCTCATTGACCTTCCCACACACTCACGACGGCGATGGGCGCCGCAGTTCCTGTGGCCGCTATCGACCTTCACGTTCGACGGCGTATCCTGGGCCGAGGCTGCGTTTGCAATCGTGGCGCGGAGCAAGTAGCCGACAGTCCATGACGCGAGCTTTATCCTGGCTGACCCGCACAACGGATCGCTGGGGTGGCTCACGCCCGGCGGGAGCCGCGCGGCTTCACGCGTCGGCTCCCCGCAGCTGGTATGCCTATTCCGTGACTTCCCATGCGGGATTCCAAGCAATTTCCCACAGGTGGCCGTCTACATCCTGGAAGTACCCAGAGTACCCGCCCCAAAAGCGGTCGTGCGCGGGGTCGGTGACGCGTGCGCCGGCGCGCTCCGCCTGCTGCATAATGGCGTCGACTTCCTCTTTGGAGGAGACGATGTGGCCGATGGAGACCTCCGCTGGGCTTGGCGGACTCACCGGCACCTGCGCATCCTTGGCCAGCGCGGTCCTTGGATAGAGCGCCAGGATCAGATCGTCATTCATAGTGAAGAAGACGACGGCACCGTCCGCAAACTCGGTGCCGATGATCCCTTGCGTCGGCAAACCCAGACCGTCGCGGTAAAAGGCGAGCGACCGCTCCAAATCGCTCACGCCCAGGGTGATAACTTTGATCCGTGATTTCATATGCGCGCTCCATTTCTCGGCCTAAGGCGGGCATCAGCGAAATGCATGCGCCTATTATCCTCCCGCGCCTTTTTCGGCGCAAGCGATTTCCCCCTTTGTGTAGCAGGAGCAGCGGCGAATCGCGCGGAGCGTTGGCGATTTCCACAGTTGAGCGCGGGCTCGTCGCATCGTCCGATAGCCGATCGGGGCGGGGTTGAGCGCCCAAGCGGCGATTGCCGGCTCTGCCTGAGACGCTCATCCAATCTTTAGATCCCGCTCACGCCTGGTTCACGTCCGCGCGCTAGAGTAAGCGCACCAACTGAGACACCAACCGCCACGCGCATCGGAGCGCGCCCGGCGCACAAGCCCATCACTGGCGATGGGCTTTTTTGTTGCCTTCGGTGCGTAACCAAACGGGCGATCCATGTGCTCGATGTGCCGATCGCGCGCTAGCATTTGGGACAGTCATCATCCGCATAGGGGCCATGGTCGGGGCAATCATCACCGGACGTGTCGTGCTGGTCCATTAGGAACCTCGTCAGTGGTGTGTCACGGTTCATAGTTCCAGCATAGCAGAGGCGCGCTGCGGTGCAGCCACGGTACCTCTGCGGTGTGACTGCGGTCAGCGAAAAGAAGATGTGTGCGTCGCAGGCGTACTACGAAACCTTGGGCGGCGCACCGCGTAGATCATGCCACGACGCCGCTTGCCGTGCGGCGATCGTTTTCGAGGATGAAAGGAGCAGCTCGATGCTTCCCACCACGCTACCGGGGTTTCTTGTCTTTGCCGGGATCATCATCGTGGTTGGGGCGACGGTCCTGGGTACCCCACCGGGAATCAAAGTTGGTGCGGTCGCAATCCCCCGGCTCAAGCGTGGGTCGCGGCTGTTCTTGATCGCCCTTGCCTTCGCGTGCTTGACAGCGGGCGCGGCAATCTACCTCGTATACGCGAAACTGAATCTGCCGCCGCCGCCACTCTACCCATTCAGCATCTAGCGGTTCTGCGACGCCACGACCAGACTTGTTCGTTCGTTGGCTGCGCCCTGGCTTCGGCTCAGGGCGCTTTTTTGGCGCGCCGGCAATGTGTGCCTGGTTCTGGTTGTCCTGCTTATTCTTGTGGCCGCGCCGCTTGGGTTCCTGACCTCGTCGCTCGCTGTGGGAACTGTTTGCGGTGTGCTGCTTATGCTTGGCGGCGTGGGGCTGGCGCTCGTGGATTGGGCGGTGAGCAGTTAGCCGCATCGCACTTCTGGCTTTGATCATTTGCTAGGCGCGCACCACGCGGGCGCGCGATCCCGCGTTGTCATCCACCAAATTGCGCGGTTCGCCCGTTCATGGTAGTAAAGTATCGCCCACTGAACATGAAGCGCACAGCTTTAGAAAGCGGGTACCGCCATGAATCTCAGTCTGTCTGAACTCGTGCTTATCGCCGCGCTGTCGCTCGGCGTTGCCCTCGTGGTCATCGGCATGCTCATTGGTATGCTCATTGCGATCTTCCTGCCGCGTCCCATCCCACGTGATGACGGCCAAACGGCGATCGATCGCCGGCATCCGCAGACGTTGCCCCACAGCAATGTTAGCAATCCACACCAGTAAGCTGATCCATGTCACCGGCGGGATCTTCGGCAGCTGACTCGCAGTACGCCCGCCACAACATTTCAGCTTCGTCGCTCTCCACGCCACGCCAGAAGGCCAGAAACGCATCGTGCGCCGCATCCCGCAGCGCGGCTTCATCATAATCTTGGCTCATATGTTGATTGTCGCCCGCGTCTGCTGTTCGGCTACGCGCTGGCGATAGCGGCGCCTGGCGGCATAGTAGGCTAATGCTTGATCGGCACGCAGACTGATATCCTCCCATGATCCCTTTGGGCCGCGGACTTCGATCGTCACCGTGTAACGATCGTCGCCGCATTCATGCAGCGTCACCCGCCGATCCCCGACAATCTCACGCTGTAGCTCGCGCATCGCTTCCTCCGTCGTACCAGGGAGGCAGAGGATAACACAGCGCAGAAGCTACGACGAACACGCGTTCGTGACAGAAGGATGACGAATGGGCGAGGGGGAGGGTAACGGAGACGCGGCGGACAAACGACAAGCGCACATGTGGTCTTCGCCGGTCGATTGCATGTGGCATGTTCCTTACCGCCATGCACGACTTGACGTGCGCCATATACTAACGGTACCGGGCCACGTGCTCTCCAATCTGTTCACGCCGCTACGTCGTACTTCATTGCGCTCCAACCGTACCCTAAGCCCGTGGACGCTCCACTGTGGAGGTCTTATGTTCGTGCTATTGACGCGGCAAGGGGCGTAAGGAGGCCGCAGGTGAGCAGCGAAGTACGTACCTGTGTCGAGTGTGATCGACAATTCCTTTGGGAATATGGTGAGCAGCGCTATTACCGCGAGCGTAAGCTTCAACAAGAGCCTCGACAAGCATCCACTTGCCGAGGCTCTGACGAGCTGGATGTCCTGCTGTTACCGCACCCTGCCGCGCCGCACGAGGTTGACGATCGCCAGCAGAATGACCGCGCCGATGAACGACACCAGAATCGACATCAGGTTGAAGTTGTTCTGGTTGATCGTGGTGTAGCCAAACAGGAAGCCGCCGATCATCGCGCCGATAATGCCGACGACAATGTTGAGCAGCGCGCCCTGCTGCGCGTCCGTGTGCATGACCATGCTGGCGAGCCAACCGACGAGCGCCCCCAAGAGCAGCCAAATGATCAGATTAATCATTGTATCCTCCTGTGTTCTCTCCATTCCAAGATGCGCTTCTGCATCCGTCGCACGACGATAAAGCAACCGGCGTGCCACGACTCAGCCGGCACAGTTATTGCTCTTTCTGATGCTGAGCATGGGTATCCTCTGACACAGCGTAGTGGGAGCAGTTCCGCTGCGCTGTGGTCATGGTGGGGCCAATTCAATGGGTTCCCGCTGCGGCACGACGGCACCGGCACTACCTCTCTGAACGACGCTCCCAAGCGGTTCCGCCAGGTGCAATGAGGACGATGAAACCACAACGCCCACTTCGGCGATCGTGACCGCGAGTGGGCGCGCTGTGGATGAACAGTTCACGGTTCACGACGAGTATATCATTGGCGCGTTACCGACGTATGACTGCATCGTTGACTTCGATAGCATATCTGCAATGAAGTGCATTGCGTGCGACGTGTATCGAAGCTGTGACCAGCACTGGTGGCGCGGATACACGTGTATCCACGTTCTTTATTGCAAAATCGACACTATGCTCTGTGACACCACAGGAGACGTTCTGAGCCATTTCAGGTACGTTGGATGGGCCGGAAAAGTCACTACAAGCGCGCAGAAGCCCGCTCAGCGTGTTTCGGGGCTTTATCAGTGGAGCTTTTATCGAAAGTCCGACCTTCGGTGCATGAGCGACGTGCTGGTGCGGTTACAGGGGCATTAGCGCGATGGGGAAGTATCTACTATAGCATTCCTACCAGATTCTTAAAATGTGATATACTGAGTTGAAGTTCTCAGTAGCCCATGCGTTCTATACCATTTTTGATATCCTTGGAGGTGCGGCATGGCTTCTGTTCCGGTAGATCTGACCGCCTTTCTGGCCGAGAAACGGGATTCGCGCGAATATCGGCGGGCACTCGCGGTCAAACTCGCCTACCAAGGGTATTTGTAGGCGGCGATCAGTGATATGCTGGACGTAACCCCCGGCTTTGTCAGCCAATGCAAAAAAGCGTATGAGACCCAGGGAACGGAAGGTTTGACGCTCAAGCACACAGGTTCATGCCCTTTTTTGTCGACTGAAGAACGTCAAGCGGTCATTGACTGGCTCAAGATCCAGCACGAATGGTCTGTGGAGCGCCTACAGAGGCTGTGTAAATAAACTGTTGGGCCGTCAATGGGTCTGTAAGGTTCAAAGAGTTCCAAGACATTGTGAGACATTGCACAGATAATACCAATGGGTGATGGCATTGTGGCCGTCAATACAGTCATTAAGCGATAACG
>WNGB01009854.1_pt1 | contig 13342 bp, 5 predicted proteins | sample 5400681 | NCBI WGS metagenome assembly WNGB01 (sample SAMN13153367, study PRJNA577476) | soil metagenome | isolation source: 115 cm soil or saprolite under grassland replicate 2 | place: USA:California | collected 2016-06-15 | reverse complement strand
GCCTTCCAGCAGCGCGCGCGCTTCGACCAGCCGTCCCAACCGCAGGAAGACGCGTGGATCGGGGCCGCTGGGGTCGTCGATGATGCTCAGGCTGCCGGCGGCGCGGTAGAGCCGAGCGGCCTGATCGGCGTGGCCGCTGTTGAGCCGGTTCTCGGCGATCAGGCGCAGCAGCGACGCGCGGCCCTCACGCCGCTCGGGCGGCAGCAGCTTGAACGCGCGCCGCAGCAGCGCGGTGGCCGCCGCGGGGCGCACCGTGTCGAGGTAGATCTGCGCCTGGCCGCGTAGCGCCAGCGACTGGCCCACCACGTCGTCGCGCGTGGCGTAGCGTCGCTCGGCCTCGGCGTAGGCGGCTAGCGCGGCGTCGAAGCGCGCCAGCATGCGCAGCGCGTCGCCGCGCGCGATTAGCAGCTGCGGCTGAGCTTCCAGCGTGCTCGCGGGCAGCTGATCGAGCCAGGAGAGCAGCGTGACCAGCCGGCCTTCATCGATCCACAGCCGCGCCAGGCGGGTTAGCTCGCTCGCGAGGCCGGCGCTGTCGTCGATCGCCATCAGGTGATATAGCGCCTTCTCACCCGCGCCGGCCTCACGGTAGAACGCAGCCGCGCCGGCATGCAGGCTGGCCCAATCGGCCAGGCTGGCGCGGGCGCGCTGCTGGAGGAAGGTGTGGAACAGTGGGTGATAGCGGAACTGCTCGGCCCCGAGCGCCGTCAGGAACAGGCCGCGCCGATAGATCGTGCGCAGCCGCGTGGCCGAGTTCGCCTCGCCAAGTACGCGGTCGCATGTGCGCGGGTCGAGCTCGGTCAGAATCGCCGAGCGCAGCAGAAACGATTGGATATCGGCCGGCTGGGCGGCCAGCACCTCCTGCGCCAGGTAGGTGAAGAGCACCTCGTGTGGAACCGACGAAGGATGAAGGACGAAGGACGAAGGAAGTGCGTGTGGTTCTTTCGTCGTTCGTCCTTCGTCTTTGGTCTGCTGGGCGCCCTGCCAGATCAGCTGGAGCGCGATCGGCCAGCCGCCGGTCTGCTCGCAGATGCTTGCCGCCTCGGCCAGGCTCACCGCAGGTCGATCGGCCGACTGGAACAGCGTGCTGATCTCATCGGTATCGAAGGCCAGCTCGTGCTCGCCGATCGCGAGGAGCTCGCCACGCGCCTGGCGGATCGGCAGGCTGCCGAGCGATGGCCAGTGGCGGCTTGCCAGCAGCACATGCAGCTGCGGCGGCGCGCGCTCGATCAGGCGCTCGATCAGCGCGCCGGTGAGCGGTGTGTCGTCGGCAGCGTGCTGGTCATCCAGCACCAGGATCGTCTCGTCGTCCAGCAGGCGCGCGAGGTCGTTGATCAGTGTGTCGAGCGCCTGGCCCCAGGCTTGGGTGCCCTGGCTGTGCTGCTCGAGCAGCGCGATCGCGCGCGCGCCAGCCTGGGGCGCGATTTTGCGACAGGCGTGGACCAGGTGCAACAGGAACACCAGCGGATCGGCCACACCGTCGTCCAGGCTGTACCAGATCACCGGCCAGCCGCCGCGCGCGGCGAATGAGGCCAGCGCGCTGCTCTTGCCGTAGCCCGCGCTGGCGCTTACGATTGTGAGCGGGTACTCGGCCGCGCCGGCCAGCAACTGATCCAGCCGTGGGCGTCGCAGCCAGTGCCGCGGCAGGCGCGGCGGGCTCAGCCTGGTCTCGACGATGATGTCATCACCGAACATGGCAGATTCCTGTGGCGAATGTTGGTGAATATTGTAGCACAGCGGACGGGGGTGGGCCGCCTGGCCCCCGCTACCCTCGGCCAAGGCGTACGCCCTGGCCGAGGGTAGCGGGGCCAGGGCGTACGCCCTGGCATTCCTCTTACACGATGCGTGTTGGTCGCCTGCGCGGCGGGCGGCGGGGTGGGCCGCCACCCCTGCACCCCCGGCCAGGGGCATCCGCCCCTTGGAACCCCGATTCGATGCTGGTGTGTACCAAGTGCTTGGCGCGCATGCCTGTGGGCAGAGGTGAGCAGCAGGCAATGATCTACGTCCGAGCACCACCGAGGCATGCGCCAATGCACTGATCCATGCGACAAGCATCAATGCACATCCTGCACCAGGGTAGCGCCTGGGCTTGTAACTCGCATCACGATCTCCCGAACTCGTTTGTAACCAGTGCGTGTTACGCTGATTCCAGATTACCAGACACTCGGCACTCTACAAGAAAAGGACAAAGCGATGATGCACGATGGACAGATCGACACGTTGGCGGCCAGCTGGATGACCGATCCGCGCTGGCGTGGGATCGAGCGGCCGTATGGGGCCGAGCAAGTGGTTCGGCTGCGCGGGTCGGTGCGGATCGAGCACACGCTGGCGCGGCTGGGCGCCGAGCGGCTGTGGCGGCTGCTGCACGAGGATGCGTATGTGGCGGCGCTCGGCGCGCTGACCGGCAATCAGGCGGTGCAGCAGGTCAAGGCTGGGCTCAAAGCGATCTACCTGAGCGGCTGGCAAGTGGCGGCCGATGCCAACCTGGCCGGGCAGATGTACCCCGACCAGAGCCTGTACCCGGCCAACAGCGTGCCGCAGGTGGTCGAGCGGATCAACCAGGCGCTCCAGCGTGCCGACCAGATCCAGCACAGCGAGGGCCGGGGCGACACCCACTGGTTCGCGCCGATCGTGGCCGATGGCGAGGCTGGCTTCGGCGGTCCGCTGAATGTCTTCGAGCTGACCAAGGCCATGATCGCGGCCGGCGCGGCCGGCGTGCATTTCGAGGATCAGCTGGCATCCGAAAAGAAGTGCGGACACATGGGCGGCAAGGTGTTGATATCGACCCAGCAGGCGATCAAGAACCTGACCGCCGCGCGGCTGGCCGCCGATGTTATGGATGTGCCGACGATCATCATCGCCCGCACCGACGCCAATGCGGCCAGCCTGCTCACGAGCGACATCGACGAGCGCGACCAGCCGTTCCTGACAGGTGAGCGTACAGCCGAGGGCTTCTACCGCGTGTACGCCGGCCTCGATCAGGCGATCGCGCGCGGGCTGGCCTACGCGCCGTATGCCGATCTGATCTGGTGCGAGACCTCGGAGCCAAATCTGGCCGAGGCGCGTCGCTTCGCCGAGGCCATCCATGCGTGCTTCCCCGGCAAGCTGCTGGCCTACAACTGCTCGCCCTCGTTCAACTGGCAGAAGAAGCTCGACCAGCCGACGATCGCCAGCTTCCAGCGCCAGCTTGGCGCGCTGGGCTACAAGTTCCAGTTTGTTACCCTGGCGGGCTTCCATGCGCTCAACCACAGCATGTTCGAGCTGGCGCGCGGCTACCGCGAGCGCGGCATGGCGGCCTATTCCGAGCTACAGCAGGCCGAGTTTGCCAGCGAGCAATCTGGCTACACAGCGACACGGCATCAGCGTGAGGTCGGCACCGGCTACTTTGACGAGGTCGCGCAGGCGATCGCCGGCGGCATGGCCTCGACGGTGGCGCTGGCCGGCTCGACTGAGCAGGAGCAGTTCGCCTAGCGAAAGTTGCTGATCGCCGGCGCGGCGGGCTGGGGCATAGGCCCCTTGGAACCCAAAGGGAAGTGATCGCACAGCACGTGTCAGGCGCGCATGCCTCGGTTGAAACCGGAACAGTATTGCGCGCACGATACTTGTAGGGGCTGGGGCGGGGCCTGCCCGCATGCACGCAGCGATGCGTCACGCAGCGGGGGTGCGAGGCAGCGCCCGCCCGCATGTTGTGGCACGAACGGAGCCGTTCGCCCGCGCCGCGTATGCGACTGGCATCTGCCCAGTCACGCCAGCTTCAGATTCGGCTGCACATCCAGATCCCAGCCGCTCTGCAGGCCGGCCTCGAAGCGGAAGAAGGCGGCCGCACCGATCATCGCGGCATTGTCGGTGCAAAGTGCCGGCGGCGGGCAGCGCAGCGGCACCGGCGCGCGGCGAGCCAGCTCCTCGCGCAGCCGTGTGTTGGCGGCCACCCCGCCGGCGAGTAAGATCGCGGTCGCTCCGTAGGAGCGCGCCGCGTCGATCGCCTTGGTCACCAGCACATCCACCACCGACTCCTGAAATGCGTAGGCCAGCTGAGCCATGTATTTATCGGGGATTGGGGATTGGGGATTGGGGGTTGGGAGTTGGCGCTCCTGTCCCCTGTCTCCTGTCTCCTGTCCCCTGTTCCCCGACTCCTGTCTCCTGTCTCCTGTCTCCTGTTTCCTGGCCCCCGGAACCTTCGCCTCGCGATTTTGCCGCCCCTGAACCTGGTGCAGCACCGCCGTCTTCAGCCCGCTGAACGAGAAATCGTAGCTGTCGCGCAGCCAGGCCCGTGGCAGAGTAACACCGCCGGGCGCATGCTCGGCGGCGCGCTGGATGGCCGGCCCGCCAGGGAAGCCTAGCCCCATGATTCGCGCGGCTTTGTCGAACGCCTCGCCGGCCGCGTCGTCGCGCGTCTGCCCGAGCAGCCGGTAGCTGCCGTGCCCTTCCAGCAACGCCAGCAGCGTGTGCCCGCCCGAGACGACCAGCGCGATCAAGGGGAACTCTGGCGGTTGGACCAACGACGAACGACCAAGGACCAAAGATGAAGAACCTTTGTCTATCGCCACAGGGTCCATGGCAAGAATGACGCTGCTTTGGTCTTTCGTCTTTCGTCCTTCGTCGGAGACGAGCCAATTGGCATAGATATGCGCCTCGATATGATTCACGCCCACGAACGGCAGGTCGCGCGACCAGGCGATCGTCTTGGCGGTGTTCAGGCCCGTCAGCAGCGCGCCGGCAAGGCCGGGGCCGTAGGTGGCAGCGACGGCGTGAATCTGCTCCCAGCCGCCCGGCAGTTGCGCCAGCGCCTCCTCGACCACCGGCGTGATCGCCAGGATGTGCTGGCGCGACGCGACCTCGGGTACGATTCCGCCGTAGCGTCGGTGCTCGTCGATCTGCGAGGCGATCACATTCGCTACGATCGACTGGCCGCCGCGCACGATCGCGGCCGCTGTCTCGTCGCAGGAGGTCTCGATCGCTAAAATGGTGAACTCAGGTGACAGCTCATGCATAGGTTTTGCTCGTTCCGGATGACAGCTTGATTACAGCCCAGATGCGGCATTCGTCGCTTCTGTATCGGCTATTGTACCATGCGCCGGGCTGTATGGTAGGTCGCGATCGTCCTCATATCAGCCAGCTATCAGGTTTATCATTATCGGGCAGCCTACTATAGGTATTGATAGCCCAAGTCAAGAACCAAGAACCAAGAACCGGTTTGCGGCACCCGGTTCTTAGCCGGTCGCGAACAACCATCCGAGGAGATCAACCCATGCGCCAACGCCTGCTGTCGATAGCTCTACTCAGCGCCACGATTTGTAGCCTCCTGCTGGTCGCATCGCGGCAATCGTCCGCGCAGACGAGCGACAGTGGCGGGCAGCCCGATCAGGCTGTGCTCACGCCCGGTCCGGCCGCGACCCCATCTAGCCCAGGGCTGGCGACGACCAATGGCCTGTATCTTTCGCCGCCGACCAAGGCCGCACATCCGTTCACACACATGCTGGTGCGCCGCGAGGCCAGCGTGCCGGAAGGCGCCAGGCTGACCTTGTTCGTGCGCGCTTCGGCTGATGGCGCGATCTGGGGCGAATGGATTGAGCTGATCGACAACGACGACCTGTGGGTCGAGGCGGATGGGCCGGATGTTGAGTGGAGCCAGACTCTGGATGCCGGTGGGCTGGCGCGCTTTTGGCAGCTGCGCGGCGATCTAACCGCGGCGCCCAATGGCGTGCTGCCCGAGCTGCGACGGATCGAGGTCAACACTGTCGATGCGACCGGGCCGGCAGCACAGGCTGGCGGCGATCTGCGCACGGCCGGCGCGGCCGCGAAGCCGGCGGTGGTCTCGCGCACTGGCTGGGGCTCGCCGGATGGTGAGGGCAGCCGCGCGCAGCCTTCGTATTATCCGGTCAATCATATGGTCGTGCATCACACTGCCGACAGCAGCACGCTGCTGCCAGGCGAGCCGAACTGGGCCGCGCGCGTGCGCGCCGAGTGGTCGTTCCATACCTTCACGCGCGGCTGGGGCGATGTTGGCTACAACTACCTGATCGATCCGAATGGCCTGATCTACGAAGGCCGCGCCGGCGGCGATGACGCGGTCGCATTCCACGATACGGCCAACTATGGCTCAATGGGCGTGGTAGTGATCGGCAACTATGTCTCGACGCAGCCGAGCGCTGCGGCAGAAGATTCGCTGGTGCAGCTGCTGGCATGGAAGGCGGCCCAGAAGCATATCGATCCACTGGGCCGCTCGTACTACTACGGCTGCTCGATCTCCAAATACTGCGACCCGTTCAACCCCGGCGCGGTAGTGCCGAACATCGCCGCCCACCGCCAGGTCACGCCCGGCCATACCACCTGCCCCGGCGATGGCGCCATGGTCGACCTGCCGGCTATTCGCAACCGTGTGAAGCAGGCGCTCAGCGGCGGGCCGGCCGACGACGGCGACCTGATTGTAGACGACCTGGAGAGCGGCTACGCTCGCAGCCCTACGAGCTGGCATGCGGCGGCATGCGGCTACGGCAGCCACACCGACTGGACATTCGCGACCGACGGCGCGCCCGAGAACAGCGCGACATGGCGGCCAACTATTCCAAGTGCTGGTGTCTACCGCGTCTACGTGCATATTCCGCAGGGCTGTGGACTCGGCCCGCCGCCATACGCCAGCGCCCAGGCGCGCTACGGCATCGCCTACGCCGGCGGCTCGGCCAGCCGGGTGGTCGATCAGAACACGGCCAGCGAGTGGGTCGATCTAGGCGCCTATCCGTTCGACCAGGGCAGTGGTGGCGCCGTCGAGCTGTACGACAACACCGGCGAGTCGCTCAATTTCGGCCGAGTGCTGTTCTTCGATGCCGTCAAGTGGGTGCCCGAGAATGCCGCCGACACGGGCGTGCAGCTGGTCGGCGTCCAGTACGATCGCAACACGGTCGCAAGCGGCGAGCTGCTCAAGATCACCTTCACCGTTCAAAATACCGGCGGCGTGGCGGTCAACGGCCAGCAGCCGAACGTCGACCTGACGGCCGGCGGCGGGCTGGGCAGCTTGGAGAACAGCTATGTCTACGACCAGGATGAGTGCTTCAATGGCAACGCGTCGGGCAGCTACCCGGCCTACCCGAAGGAGAGCGATCGTTTTCGGGTCACGCTTGGCGTGGCCGGCTGGGATGCCGGCCACGCCGATACATGCCGGGGGGCGGCCGGCGATAATCCCTGGCGCTGGGGATTGAATAGCCGGCTCGCACCTGGCCAGCAGCAGATGATCGTCGGCTATGTGCGCTTTCGCACGCCTGGTACCTATAATCTACGTGCTGGCTTAATTCAGGAGTATGTCAAGTATTACGCCGAGGGCGTCGGCCCGGCCACAATCAGCGTGACGCCGGAGCGGATCGCGCCGGACGCGGCCGGCTACGACACGACGCTGACGCCACTGGCGCGCGTCTACCAGCTGGGCAGCGTGCCGGATAACTTCCTGGCGCGCACGCACAACCCGCTCTCGATCCCACGCGGCCACTACATTGGCAGCTTCGCCTGGGATGGCAGCCTGACGCGCTGGGGTAGTGGCGGCCCGCTCGGCCAGACCGACCAGTTCCTGATCGAGCAGACCCGCGCCTTTCTGGCGCCTTCCGCCGGCACGTATACCTTTCGTACCAGTAGCGACGACGGCTCGTGGCTGTGGGTTGATGGCCAGCCAGTGGTGGTCAACAACGGTCTGCACGAAGAAACCGCGATCGTCGGAACGATCGATCTTGCCGCCGGGGCGCATGTGGTCGCCTTCAAATACTTCGAGCGCAGCGGCGACGCGACGGCGGGCTACGATGTTCAGATGCCTGGCGACACCAGCTTCCGGCCGCTGCCGGAGGGATTGGGCAGCGGCGCGTGGCGCCTCGGCGGGACTTTCCTGGCGCCGCCCGACCTGGTGATCGCGGCCGACGACCAGGGCGGGGTGGGGGTCGATCACATCCGCTGGAGCTGGGATGGCACAAGTTGGCAGGATTCGCCGGGGCCGCTGCTGCGCCTGGGCCAGCTGGCAACCGGCAGCTACCGCCTGCACTACCAGGCGATCGACGCCGCCGGCAACGCGGGCGACATATACGAGCTGGCGTTCGCGGTGGACCCGAATCTGCCGGTGCGGCGGATATTTCTGCCGCTGCTGTTTTAATCGCTAGCTCAGGGCCATTGTTAACGCAGCACCCCCCGCCCGCCGTGCTTGATGGCATCTAGAATGCTGGCATGCTATACTGCTGATCAGGATGTTCGTATGTAGCGATGTAGGAGGATGCACTATGGCACCGATTGAACGAACCGCCAGTGGAGTGTGGTGGGGTGATTTGCGCGGCGGCAGTGGCCAGATCGACAGCACCAGCGGCGTGTTGCAAGCCACTCCCTTCACGTTTGCCACCCGCTTTGAGAACGCGAAAGGCACCAACCCCGAGGAGCTGATCGCCGCTGCTCACGCCGCGTGTTACAGTATGGCCTTTGCCAACTATCTGGCTCAGCAGGGGCACACGCCAGAAGAGATCCGAACGCAGGCCACTATCACACTCGACAATGGCAGCATCACTAAGATGCATCTGGTGACGCACGGACGCGTTCCAGGGGTCGAAGCGAGTGACTTCGCGCGCCTTGCCGGCGAGGCCGAAAAGAAATGTCCGGTGTCCAATTTGCTCCGCAACGGGCTGGCGATTACGCTAGATGCGTCGTTGCTATAACCAGCACGGTGCCCGCACGAAACAACGAAATGAGGGGCTTAGGGGTTCTGGGCGTCGCGGCTTTAGCCGGTCCCAGTGCCAGCGAACCGGCTAAAGCCGCGACGCCCGATTCTTAACGCGAACGCCTGTACGATTGAACCGATCCTTGTCTTATTGCGTCTCTGTTTTCTCCAGCGGCTCATAGTGCGTCATAATCTGCTCGCTGCGAATGACCTTGCCGGCGGTGTCGCGCACCACCCGCCCGGTCACGACATCGATCGCCGGTTGGATGTAGGTAGCAGATTGGACATCCGGCTGGTCGGTGGTGAAGGCGTGCTTAAGGATCTTCGGCTTGGCGCCGCTGATGCGGCGGCCGTCGCTCACGCCCCATAGCGCCACGGTCAGCGCATTGCCGTCAGCCACCTCGGCGGCGATCAGAATCGGGCCAGGCATATCATTGTGCCAGCGCAGATCGAGATTGGGCGCATAGACGGCCGCGTCCATGCCGGGCTGATCGCGCAGGTAAGCGATCAGCCGGCTGTGGCTATGGCGCTCGTCGATCGGCAGGCCGGCCGCGAACGCCGCGCGGTAGAGCAGCGTCGAGACACGGCAGATACCGCCGCCAATATCATCGCGTATGCGCCCATCGACGATCGTCGGGGCGGCCAGGTAGCCGGTGCGCCCCGATATCTCGCCTAGTGACTGGTTGTACGATAGCGCCTGGCCGGGCTTGACTGTCTGTCCATCAAGGCGCGCGGCGGCCAGGCGCATGTTCTTGCCGGTGGCCGAATTGGGCGCGAAGGCCAGCGTCGCTGTGCCAAGCAGCGCGATCGGCTGAGCGGGCGCGCGCAGATCGGCCGCCAGCCCGCGCCCGCGCGCGTACTCATCGCCCAACTGGCCCAGCAGCACCTGATAGGGCGTGCCGGCATGCTCGGGGTGGTACTCAAAGCGCGCGCGCTCGAAATATTGCACCAGGTACGTCTGGCCGTCGATCGCATTAATCTCGCTGAACTCTTCCGAGATTGGGTAGCCGAACAGCGGCAGCTGACCGTTGCGAAGCCAGAATTCGTTGAACGCGCCGCCTAGCGTGTGGCCGGTGGCGGGGAAGAATGTGCGTGCGTTCGGCCCAGGGTCAGCGGGCTGTGGCCTGAAGGCTGCGCCGCTGCGATCGCGCGTGAGCGCGCTGCCGACCAGCGTCAGCGAGACATAGTACGGCGCGGGCAGCTCGGGGCGCAGCTCAAAGCGCGCGCGCTCGAAGTATTGAACCTGTATACCGTCCTGCTCGATCAGCTCGGTCAGCGGCAATCCAAAGATGGCCAGGCCACCGTGGGTTTCGTAGAAGCGCTTGATCGCCAGCCCAATGTTATGGCCGGTCGCCGGCACATACGCGAACGCGCCGTGCGGGCTGGCCGGCGCCGCCGCGCGCAGCACTGGCCAGTGCGTGGCATAGATCGCCGCCAGCGGCAGCGCCAGCGCCAGGATCAGGAAAAGATGAAGCTGTGTTCGGCTCAGTCGAAGGTGCATTGTTCCAGCTCCTGCCAATCTGCTCTTTAGTTATCGCGGATGTATTAGGGAAACGTTGCAGGGAGCCGGATGGGCAGATCGAAGCAGGATGCACCGATCCGCTACTCGACATAACGGAATGGTAGAAGATGCAGCTACCATATGCTAGCACAGATTGAAGGGGATTTGAGTGCGGTAGGCCTAACCATGCAGAACGCGGCGATCCGCACTTTGACATAACGGAAAATGCGCTGGTGCAGCTATCGTGCGGCACACCTCATGTGCAAGGGTCTGAGGGTAGCGCGCCCGCCCGCTTGTAAGATTAGGACCTCTCAAAGCAACATAATATGGAACTATGTTTGATTGGACGCCTGACACTTTCACACAGGGGCCCTCAATCCCTTGGCTGAGGGCCTCGGCGATGGCTTGGTCGAGAGTCAGCGCCTGTCCTGCCGCCCACGCCCGTGCCAGCACTGGCGGTTCAAGCCGGTCCCGCACGCTCTGAAGTGTACGGTCGTAGGCGCTGCGGTCGATCGGCCATAACCGCTCGTACCCACGGACCGACTCGAGCATGGCGGCCGCGGCGCCTGCCAGACGCGCGCCTCGCTCCGGAGCCGGACATATGCCGGCCAGGGCCGCGAGGTCGAGCGCCATGAGGACGGGATCCTTCTGCGCGTACGCCAGTCGCAGGCTCTCGCCCAGCAACGCGCTCGCCTGCACCGCATCCCCGTGCTGCTGCGCGAGCATCCCGAGTCGCAGCAGGGGCATACCAGGGAACCCCAGCTCCTGGTAGCATGCGCGGCTCTCCTCGTAGGAGGCCCGCGCCACGATCACGTCCCCCCGCAGTAGCGCAACATCTCCCCGAACGATCAAGATGTAGGCAGCACCCTCGCTATCACCGCTCAGCTCGCGCGAGAGCGCCAGGCTCTCCTCGATGCACGCCTGGGCGCCCGCCAGGTCGCCCCGCTCCATGGCAAGGATGCTCAGCCGCCCCAGGGTGTATACGATGTTTCCTGTATCCGCAATATCCCGAGCAAGCTCCAGGCTTGCCGCAAGGTACGCCGCCGCCGCGTCGAGCTGCCGCTGGATCGTGGCAACTTCCCCGAGGTACGCGAGTGAACTGGCGATGCCCTGCTTATGGTCCAGGGCTTGTTCGACCCTCAGGCGCTGGGTATAGCGGGTATGCGCCTCCGTATAGTCCCCCTGTGCCAGGGCGAGAGCCCCAAACTGGACGAACCCCCAGGCAATGCCGGCCTGGTCGCCCAGCGTCTGGCGCAGCGCCAGACTCTCCGCAGCCGACGCGCGCGCCGCCGCCCACTCCCCACGCATGAGCGCGACCATTCCTAACCCGTCGAGCGCCCAGGCGCAGATCCCCGGCTCGCCGAGCGCCCGGCCCAGCGCCAGGCTCGCCTCCAGCAGCGGGGTCGCCTGTGCCCAATCGCCACGCCCCCAATCGCCACGCCCCCTTACGAGCAGCCACCCCAGGTCCGCGCGCACCCGTGCCAGCTCGCGCTGGTCGCCCAGCGTCTCGAGCAGCGCCAGGCTCTCCCGCAAATAGCGTTCGGCCTTATCGAGTTCTGGTAATTTGCTCTGTCGGATATAGAGGCGCGCCACCACGCGCAGCGCCCTCGCCCGCAGCGGCACCTCCAGCGCATCCTCCTGCTGCAGCGCCGCCTCCAGCCAGCGGATCCCTTCCTGCAGATGGTCACGCCACTCCCAGAACCGCGCCAGTGCCACGCCCAGCCGCGCGACGCTGTCGATCAGGCCCTGCGCCAGCGCCCATCGGAGCGCCGCGCGCAGGTCGTCGACCTCCAACTCCAACTGATCCAGCCAGGCGAGCTGCGCCGGGCCACGCAGCTCCGGCTCGGCCCGCTCGGCCAGCGCCAGATAGTACGCCGCGTGCTGCTGACGCGCCGTCGGCGCAGCACCGCCGCTCACCAGTTGCTCCAGCGCGTACTCACGGATCGTCTCCAACATCGTAAAGCGCGGCTCGCCATCAGGCCCCGCCTCCTGCTGCACCAGGCTCTGGTCGAGGAGCGCCGCCAGCTCATCCACGACTTCCCGGGGCAGATCGCCGTCCACGCGACACACGGCTTCGGCCGCCTCAAGTGTGCAGCCGCCCACGAACACGCCCAGCCGCGCGAACAAGGTCTTTTCACCCTCGTCCAGCAGGTCGTAGCTCCAGGCGATCGTGTCCCGCAGGGTCCGCTGGCGGGCAGGCAGATCCCGCGCGCCGCCGCTTAAGAAAGTGAGCCGGTTGCTGAGCCGCGCCAGCAGCGCCTGGGGGGCGAACAACTTGACCCGTGCTGCCGCCAGCTCGATCGCCAGCGGCAGCCCATCCAGCTGAGCACAGATCGCCGTGACAGCCGGCGCGTTCGCATTGGTCACCTGGAAGTCCGCCCTGGCCGCCTGCGCCCGCTCGATAAACAGACGCACTGCCGCGTAGTGGGTCAGCTGGTCCGCTGCCGGCAGGTGGGCCTGGTCCGGCACCGCCAGCGGCGGCACCACGACCTCGTGCTCACCAGCCAGGTGCAGCACCGTCCGGCTGGTCACGAGCACGCTGAGGCCAGGGGCTGCGGCCAGCAACGCGGCGATGACTGGCGCAGCCGCGACCACCTGCTCGAAATTATCCAGCAGCAGCAGGAGCTGCTTTGCGCGCAGGTAGGACTGCAGGCGCGCGAGCAGCGGTTGCGCGCCCGCCTCCAGCATGCCAAGCGCCTGCGCGATCGTCGCGGCGACCAGCCCCACATCGCTGATGGGGGCCAGGTTGACGAACCAGACACCATTGGGGAAGGCGTCGAGCAGCTCGGCTGCCACCTGCAACGCCAGGCGCGTCTTGCCGATGCCGCCGGGGCCAGTCAAGGTGACGAGCCGCACCGAGGGCTGCTGCAGGAGCTGCAGCACGCCTGCCACCTCCTGCTCGCGCCCAATCAGGGTGGTCGGCTGCGTGGGCAGGTTGTGGCGGCGGATGTCGAGTGTGCGGAGCGGCGGGAAGTCGGAGGGCAGATCGGCGCTGATGAGCTGGTAGATCTGCTCGGGACGGCTCAGGTCTCTGAGATATTGTTCGCCCAGGTCATGCAGGGCGGTTTGTGGCAGCAGATCATCGGCGATCAGGTCGTGCATTGCACGCGAGAGGAGAATCTGCCCGCCGTGGCCAAGCGCGAGGATGCGGGCGATGCGATTGA
>WNGB01019637.1_pt1 | contig 13343 bp, 7 predicted proteins | sample 5400681 | NCBI WGS metagenome assembly WNGB01 (sample SAMN13153367, study PRJNA577476) | soil metagenome | isolation source: 115 cm soil or saprolite under grassland replicate 2 | place: USA:California | collected 2016-06-15 | reverse complement strand
GGCTGGTCAAGGTCTCGCCCGGCACGCTGCTTGAATTCCCCGGACGCCCGCCCAGCACTCCGAAAGCCCGGAGGGTTCGGATCAGCGCCCGACTGCTCACTCGAACGATCTCTCGATCTCCCCACTCGGCGACAAGTGCTTTCCGAACCTGGCTGACCTCGACGGATCCCTGCAGTGCGAGAGCCCGACCCACGGCAGCGCACCCCTGACCGAAGAAGGGGTAGGTCGCGATCATCGCTCCCAGGTGCAGCGGTCGCAGATCCTGGATGTCGTGAGCTCTTCTCCGCCCCCATTCGATCATCGGTGCGACCGAGCGGTCCGGATTTACCCAGACCCTCAACAGAATCTTCAGCGTCTTCTTCCGGCCTTCAGCGGCTGGCAGGACGTCGCGGAGGTTGAGGTCGAGCAGCTCTCGCTTTATCTCCGATTGGTCATCGCGGAGTGCTGTGTCGAGAGCCGAATCCAGCCATCGAGGCTCGAGTGCGCGATCGAGGACGACATTCGGGTTCATCAGACCGACACTCTCACGAAGGGCACGATGACCTCATCGACTGAGACGCCACCATGAGTGACACGCGAGTCTCCCGAGAAGTAGCCACCACGCCCGGGCGCAAACAGCGGGTAGCAAGCTCCCGGCGGTAGGCCGGGCGGATCCCACAGGATCCCGTCCACCTTCCCAGCCTCCCGAAGCTCCGCAGTTCCGTACCAACGGACGCGCACGCCGGCGGACTCCACCTTCAGGCCCTCATGTGCTCTCCCGAGGGGGTCTGTCTCTAGGTTGCCGTGGTCTGCGGTGATCCACGCTTCGAATCCGCTTTGGGACGCTTGGGCCACCAGTTCGCGAAGGAATCCCTGGCGTGCCCACGCCTTGACCCCAGCGGTGACCTGCACGTCCCCGAGTACGTGAGCTCCGTGCAGGAACTCATCGATCGCGCTCACGACCATCCCCACCACCTCCACCTGATCGAAGGCAGGCACATCGCCTGGGGAGGATCCGCCGATGCGTGTATAGCGGATGGCACTGACGGGGACGCCCTCCGCGCTCCAGAAGGCCTCCCAGCGACGCCTATCCCATGTGGTCTTCCTGAGACTCTCCGGGAACTCCCGGGGAAGGGTGCCGGCGAAGATCGCCTGTCGGCTCACTGGGGTGAGCGTCGGGATCATCGCGAACGAGGCCCCAGCCTCGTCGATCTTCAGTCCGCCGGAGTCCCGGAGCGAGGCCCACTGGGCGAACCCCATGCCGTCCAGAACGATCAGAAGCGGCTTCGTCCCGTGCTCACGGCGCCGCTTCGCCAGGTGAGCGGCGACCTTGTCAACGGTCAGAGGAAGCGGGGTGGCCCGAAACGTGAGACCTCCGAAGTTCGCGCGAAGCCAGGGTCCGAATTGACTGTCGAGTTCTAGCCACCGAGTCCACGCTTCGCGCCGGATGTTCTCTGGGGCCTCTGGCGACTCAGCAAGTGCAGCTCGGAGCGCCCCCCACCACTCGGCAACCCGAATCCAGTCCGCTGCGTCCTTCGGCGGCCTCTCCAAAGGCGGATTCAGAAGGAGTTGTGCAGCTACCTCGGCAGCAGGCGCATCTACCGCTCCTGCCGCCACCCAGTCCGGCAGGTCCGGTGCGACGCGGGGGGCGCTCCTGAGAAGGCCGGAGTGAAGCAGTGCCGAGATTCGAGCTCCGACTCTACGGAAGAGCTCATCGGAGGGGCTTCCTGCGCCGTTGCGCAGCCATTCTTCCCACGCGCGCTGCACGGGCTGGGCGTCGAGAGGCTCGCGAGCGAGTCCCCGGAGCTGGGGAGAACCAATCTCTGGGAGAAGGAGGGGCCAGATGGACGTGGGCACGGACGGGTCCGTGCGCAAGCGGATCAGCACGTCCAGCTCCCGAACGGGATCGCCCTTTTCTCCTCGGAGCGAGACGCCCCAGAGTCCGTTCAGCAGCTCCTCCAGTCCGCTTCCGGGCCGGGCGAGGATCGCGACCGCGCGGTCCGCCAGCTCGTCGGGCAGGTCGCGGACCAGCCGTCGGAATAAGGGAGGTGCTGGCACGCGCAGTCGTATCACTGGACAGGTAGTTGCGATGTCGAAGGGAACCCGGCGTTCATCAACAAGATCAGGTGCGCGGACAACCATCACGAGCTTGGGCCGGTCGGCGCCCCGCCCTCTGCCGGACAACTCGAAGGCTCGGCGGAGGGCCCAGGATGAGTCGATGAGCTCTAGCTCACCAAGGTCCCTGAGAGCCATCGGCTGAACGATCTCCTCCGGGTCGAGGAGGACCACAACCTGACTCGGTGTGCTCCGAGCGGGCTGGAGTTGAGATCCAAGCCAGGTGCTCACGGCTCAACGCGAACGACCAGGCGCGGAACCAGCCACGGCGCATTCCATCGCTCCGGGGGGAGTAGATCGCGGCAGGGCCCGTACCCGAAATCGATGCCAGCCGTCCAGACCGCCTGCCACTCCTCCGCCGTCAGCGGACCAACAGGCTCGACATCAGTGCCCTCGGCGAGCTTGAGCCAGATCGTCTCTGCGAGATCAGGGCGAGATGCGGCTCGTTCATCTGTGAAGACGGCGAAGCTGTCGCGAACGGGCCCGTTCCCGTCGGGACGCACCTCCCAGAGGCTCCACACTCCCTTCTCGAATCCCGAGACAAGCGGGAGCGGTTCTCCACCCACGGCCTCGGGCAACCGGTCCAACACTCGAACGCCATCGGGAGCCGGCTCTCCGCGGAAGCGTTGCCAGGCCTGGCGCGCCAGCTCCAGCCAACGGCCGGGATCCTCCTCGGAGCGCCCCTTCTCAGCTCCGGTGTCCGATCGAAGCATGTCCCGGACCGTGTCAGACGCGGCAACTGCTTCTTTGGTCCGATCTGCTAGCGAAACAGTCTCTGTTTCCAGCTCGTCCGGTTCGGCGATTGCATCAGCGTAGAGGTCCTCCACGCTGCGGCCGGCAGATTCGAGGACGTCCCCCCATTTGTCGCTCCCCAAGTCATCCAGGATGCGCCACAACTTCTCCTCCAAGACCTGCAGAACGTAAGCGTCGACGGAGTTCTCCATGACCAGATTGAACGCCCGAACCGGATGGCGCTGGCCGATCCGGTCCACTCTCCCGATGCGCTGCTCGATGCGCATGGGGTTCCATGGGAGGTCATAGTTGACGACAACGTGGGAGAACTGCAGGTTGATGCCCTCCCCGCCGGCGTCGGTCGAGACAAGTACCTGGCAGTCGCGCTCGAAGGTCTCCTGAGCGAGCGCACGCTCGTCGATGCTCATCGTCCCGTTGATCGAGGTGGCCGAGATCCCTGCTCGCTCCAGAACATCGAGGAGCATCTCCTGCGTCGGGATGAACTCCGTGAACACCACGAACTTGAGCGATGGATCGCCTTCGTCGCGCTGGCACTCGCGCAGGAGCTCCAGAAGATACTTGGCCTTCGCATCCACGCCCGTGGCGGCGGTTTTCCGGGCGAGGTCGAGCAGGATCTCGACCTCCTTGCGTTCGTCCCCCGACGCGGCCCCCTGGGCGTTCGCGAGCGCCTCGTACTGCTCCTCACCGTTGAGCTCGGCCCACCGCTCCGCTCCTTCGGCGAACAGCGCCAGCTGGCCTCCATCCGTCGTCAGAGCGGCCAATCGCTTCTCGAGCGCGGTTCGGATCGCCGCGGTACTGGATGACACCAGGCGCTGCATCAGCAGCATCAGGAAGCCGACGGCGGTCCGGCGATCCTTGAGGGCGCGCTTGTACCCATCGCGGACATAGTTGGTCACTGCGGAGTACAACGCGCGCTCGATAGCCCGCTCGCCATAGGGCGCCACGCGAAGCTGGGTCGTTCGAGGTTGGAACAAAGGCTGGCCGTCCGCGTCCACTGTCGAGCGCTTCTCGTTGCGAACGACCACCGCTCGGACCGTGTCTCGCTCGAGGGGCTTACCATCGGTGAATCGGGGGTCGATCAAGCCAAGGAGACGCCGGAAAGACTCCGTCTTGCCTGAATGGGGTGTCGCCGAGAGCATCAGCAGGTGATCTGCGTTCGCGGCCAGTTCGCGAGCGAGCTCATGACGGGCGATCTCGTCGGTGCTTCCGGCGACATGGTGGGCTTCGTCGAAGATCACCAGATCCCAACCGGCTTGCACCACCGCCTCGAAGCGCGCTCCGTTGTAAGCCTCAAGACGCTCCAGGGACCACCCGGCGCGACGCCGCACAGGCTTCACGGCATCCAGCGAGCAGACGATCCGGTCGAAAGCCCGCCAGGGATTGATCCCAGCGTCAACGGGGATGCCGCCCGGACCGACTCTCGCGAACTCCTCGTTGAAGCGGTTGCGCATTTCAGCGACCCACTGGAGCTGCACGCCTTTCGGAGCGACCACAAGCACGCGCTTGATCCGATCGCGCAGGGCGAGCTCCTTGGCGATGAGGCCAGCCTCGATGGTCTTGCCCAGCCCGACCTCATCCGCGAGCAGCAGCCGAACGTTGTCGAGTCCCATGGCTCGCCGGAGCACACCGATCTGATGAGGAAGCGGCTCCAGCCGGGCCTGGCTGAGGGCGAGCGGTCGTCCATGAGCCATCGCATAGATGGCTCGGCCTGCGGCAGCTCGCCACGTTGCCTCGTCCGTCGACCAGGATCGCTCGCCGATGGGCCGGAGTTGCTCAGAGGCCACCCATCGCCTGGAGCCGCTGGAGGGGATCAGCACTTCGCCGACCCGCGCGCCCCAGAGATCCGACGTGGTGAGCACGCTCGCAACCTCGAGCGTCCCAGGCCAGAGAGCCCAGTTCGGTCTGGGCTCCTCAATCATGACCGTAACCGCCGTGCCGCGTCGTAGTAGTAGAAGAGCTGCTCGTCCTCGGCAAACGCATCGGCTGGCAATCTGTCGCCGACCTTCACGATCATGCCGAAGTCCTGGTTGCTCCAGGCGTCGCGGAACCCAGCCCGGACCGCTTCCGAGCGGAATCTCTTGAGCTTGCCCTTGCCGTCAACGTAGGAGCTGAACTCCTTCAGTAGGGCTCTGGTTCGGAGCTTCTCAAGGTCGGTCGCCTTCTTCGGGTCGGGGACGTACCAACGGTCGTGATCGTCCTGGAGGAAGTTCTCGTCCAGCAGCTGGCGAAGGTCCGGCAGGTTCTCCCATTCCGGAAGCCCGGCCTGGAGCTCCGCGAAGAAGACTGGCTGGATCTCCGCGAACGTCCGCGCCTTAGCCTTGAGGACCTGGCGAAGCCACTGGACCGCCGAGGACTCATTCGTGATGAAGAGTTCCGCCTGAAGCAGTTCCTTGATTGTCAGTCGGTACCGCTCGTATGCCTCGACCTGGTCTGGGAGGAAGTACATCTGGTCTCGGACGGGAAAACGTTGCTCCAGGCCGGCGTAGAACTCGGGCGCACTGAGCGGCGGAGCGTAGCCTCGATGGACGTGGTACGCGACCATCCGGTCGTAGAGGCGGTCCCCCAATCGCTCGCGCACGGCCCGCGCCTCCCCACGTTTGCCTTCGGCCAAGGGGAGGTGACGAAGGTGTTCGCGAACAAACTCCCAGGCACCCTCCTGCGATCCAGCGACAACCGAGAACCGCTCCTCGAGCTCCGTGGCGGGCTTGTAGGCGGAAATGATGAGGTCGCGCCTAACGGCGTTCTTCGCGGTGAGCTGCCGAAAGGAGAGCAGCCGCTTGTCGAAGATACGCGTATCGGCCACCACGAAGCCAGTTGACGAGATGGCCTCCTGTATCGACAGCCAAACCTCGTTGGACGAATTGTTGAACTCCACAGTCATCCAACGTCCGGGCTTCAGCACGCGATTGAACTCACGGAAGCACTCGACCATTAGCTCGTGGTATTCGGGGAGGCCCTTCGGGCGTTCTTTGTTGCGATCAATGATGGCCTCTTTACTGGGGTCTTCTACGACGTTGTGCCAACGTTCGGTCAGATATCCAAGATCTGCATAATAGATGTTGCCTCCGAAAGGAGGATCCAAGAACAGGTAGTCAATTGACTCGGACGGGATCCCAAGGTGCGTTGAGGAAGCAGTGCTAATTATTGAGCTGCTCGAAGCTTTAGCTGCTCGCATTGCGCGTGCGCAGGTGATTTGTCGAGCTCCCAGGTAGTAGCGAGGGGAACACTCGCCAGGGAGGGAGGAGATGTAATACATGCCCTTGCGATATTGATTCACCATGCTGAAGACCCGCTCGGAGTACACGACCATCCAGGACATCCCCCAAATGGCCTGTTCCACCCAGAAGAGCAGGGCTAACCGAAGCATCAAGTCCGGTTCCCCTGCGCACTTTTCCCACAGCGCGGCCAGCGCCGCGAGGGCCCGGTCGCTAAATAGGTGGTGAATATGCGAAAACCCCAACCCAGGAAGGTTGTTTCGCTCGTGTGTCATGTGCATGTGCGGAATGGGGTCAGTAGGAAAGGTCGGTATGCGAGATGACCGGATCCGTTCAAGGATCTGAAGATCTGTATCGTCGGGTGCCTTCTTGTATCGCATCTTACCTACGCGATAGAAGATCCTCATGGGCCGGAACTCGATTCGATCGATTGTGTCACCGGCAAGAGTGCGGATCTTTACCTTGCGTCGACTCAGAATGTCCTTGTCAAGAACCGCGCCGCACGAGGGACATGGAAACGTTTCTTTCACCCGTCCGATGGACTCATCGAAAGCGGCGTCATAGAAGACGACTTCACCTCCGCAATGCGGACACGTGAGGACCTCCGACCAGACGGTGTAGTCGATCTTGCCTATCCGGCCGTTGGTGTGGGTGGTCTCGTACATCCAGCCCCACTCAGACTCGAACTCATCGAGGATCTCCGTCGATCGACGATCGAACGCTTCAGCGTCTATAGGGAGGTTCAATCCCGCCGCGATGAAGGTGGCCGATGGAGAAAGGTCCTGGAGGATCATCCGGCGGGCCCCCCACCGGACCTTGGCGAGCTCCTGCTCGATCTCGACTTTGACGCTCGGTTCCGGTGATCCGCAGGCCTGTGCGGCCACTCCGGCCATCCCCGTTCCTGCGAATCCGTCCAGTACCACGTCCCCTGGCCGGGTGTAGTGAAGTATGTAGCGCATGATCGCTTCGTGGGGGACCTTGGTCGGGTACGAGTGTGCCTTGTAGATGGAGTGGGATTTGCCGACCGAGATGTCCGCGGCAAAGGGTCCCGGATCCTCGAACGGCTCTTCCCCGTTGCCTTGGGGGGCAGACTCCTTCAGCCACTCCTCCATGAACGGGTTGGGACAGGCCGTGTAGTAAGGGGGAAGCGACATCCGCAAGATGTCCTCGTCGGAGCCGCTCGGGAAGCCCGGAAGCTCGCGGAGCTCGGGAAGACGACGCTCGAGTTCCTTCCGCGCCGATTCAACGCCCGAGGCGTCGGTCCCTGCGTCCGCCTCAAAGAGGGGCTCTTCTCTCACGACTCTTGTTCCGCGTCCGATGGGACGATCCTTAGGCGCTCTTCCGACGTGCCCTTCGTCAAGTCATTGACGAGCTCGCTGAACCTTCCTCGGATCTCGTCCGGAGTCGCGGGTGTTTGCTCCGGGAAGAGCTTCGCCCAGACCTCGTCTCGCGTGATGCGGCGGACCTCGAACCGGCGGAACACCTGGTTGAGTGCGTTCACGAAGGCGTCGTCGAGCGGGGCTGGAAGCTTGCCCGAGTCGTGGAATGCCTGGACAGCAGCTCCGTCCGATTTCAGAAGCGGGATCTGCTCCTCGATCTCCGGCATCCGAAGGTTCTCGGCGAGCGTCTTCTCCCAATCACTGGCGAGACGACCGAGATCGCCTTCGATCGCCTCGATCGACGCTCTGGCAGTTGGGCCAGTCGATGGCTGAGGGCGGTACCCGCACTGGCGGCAGATCACGCTCTTGGTCAATTCCGCCTCGTCGAACGTCTTGCAGGTCTGGATCGACACCAGGCGGCTCTCGAGCGTGCCGAACGAACCTTTGGGGAGCAAGGAGATCGCGGAGAGGCGACGCAGGTTCCTGTACGTCTCACTCTCCAGGATCTGGCGCTTCAGGTTGTCTCCGGGCCCGTCCAAGCGGTCGCGGGCGTGAGCTCGGGCGGCCTCTTCGGCGGAGCGCTCCCTCAGCTCCTCCAGCTGCTTGCGCATCTCCGAGACCTTCGCCGCTTCCGGCGGGGCCGAGCCCCTGAACAACTCAAGCAGCTCCTCCCGGATCGCACGAGAAGCTTCGGACAGTGGATGATCCGGTCCGAAGATCTCCGAAGCCTCCCTGATGTACTCGACGCCTTCCGAGAGATAGGACCTGGCTCGAATCGCGGTTTCGATCCATGCCGTCTGCACCACACCAGCGGCTGCGTGCTCAATCGCCTCGCGACCGACATCGAGCCGGTTCATCTTCCCGACGCTGTCCCGGGCACGGACGTTCTCGAGCACCGACTGGATAGCCGAGAGCTCGCGTTCGCGTTCCTCCGGAAGTTCCAGGATCTGTGCACCCCAGAGCGATGGCCCATCTTGAAGGTCCGAGCGAGCCTGGACGACCCGGGCAAGTAGCGACTCGGTCGCCTGCAGGATCTGCCGCACCGCAGCGGCATCGACTCCGCTATCGGGAATGAGAGCGCGTCGATCTGTTGGCCCGTGAAGCCGACTTCAGCCCGCCCCAATTGCGTGAGGGCGGCCGCGACCACAACCAGCCAGATCGGCTCGAGATGCCACGGGCCCCATGTTGGGACGCCGGGATCGCGGTCGACCAGCAGCGCATCTCGAGTCAAGGCCTTACCTCCGGCCGACTTCAGCTCGCCAAGGAGAGCTTTCGCGAATTCGCCCGACTCGACCAGCGACCCACCGACATCGACCAGCGCCAGTGACGAGAGCACCTTCGAACTGAGCTCGGTCTTCCTGTTGGTGGCGATCTGCTGGAGAGCCGCCCGGGCCGAGTCCAGCGTGTTCCCACGTGTGACCTCTGCCGTGAACTTCGGGTATCCGGGATAGCGAGCTTCGAAGTGGTCGGAGAGACGTTTCGCCGCGATGGCGTCGACTTGGTCCTTCAAGGTTGCCTTCGAGGGGCCGGAACCAGCGAGCCAGGACTTCAGAGGCTGGGTCTGACCCCGGTGGGTGAGGGTGACAGCCTCTCCCATGTGCGAGCGCAGCCACGCGGTCATCTTCTGAAGGGCCAGCCGCACCTTCTCCTCGTAGACGGTCCGGTGCGTGGCGGTGGACTCACGGGCCAGTGCGGTCGCCCCGGCATACTGGCGAAGGGCGCTCGTGAACTCGTCGTCGGGAGCGACGAGGCGGAAGAACACCTCGTCGTCCTTCTCCTCGTCGGTGAACTCGGGCGGGTCGTACGGCTGAAGGAAGTACACGTAGAAGTCGCGAGGAGGCTGCGCCGTCGAGCGTTCGTTCGGCGCGCCCATGAAGAGGTAGCCGAACCGAGTCACTCGGTGGTCGGCCCATGGTAGCTCGTACTCCCAGATGCGGTAGCCGGCGACGTACGGCTTGTCGCGGCGCTCCAGGACCTCCTCGAGTGCTCGGAAATACGCCTCGTCGAGACGTTCCTCGTCGAGAGACGATGCCCGTTCCTCGATCTTCTGGTCGTAGTCGATGTCCTTGCGGACGTCGAGATAGACCTGGCCGTTCTCCGTGTTCTCGGTGATGAACTGCCCGCTTACCGCGTGCATGATCTGTTCGATGACGGCATCGATCGTGCTCTCCAGGAACAGGGAGTCGCGTTCCGGGAGATTCGGGGGGAGCAGGCACAGATCATCGCGGAGCTCCTTGCGCGTAGCCCCGATCGGCACGTATATGTTATCCGTGGTAAGCCGGTGAATGGCCAGCCCATCGATGATGCGAACCGCTGTAGAGACGTACTGAGGCGTCGCGAGCGCCTTCTGCACTCGGTTCCGAAGGACGTCGCTCTTCTCCAAGACCTCGCGAACCTCCGGGATCTGTCGGACGGACGGGTCCTCCGCCAGCCGAGCGCGGTAGCTGTCGTAGCAGATGAGGCCCGGATCCGCCGCCGGCACCTCGTCGTTCAGCCGGCGCGTCATCTCGGCGGAGAGGGTCTTCAGGATCTCGCGCTTCTCCACCGAGGTGATCTGCTCGAACGTGCGGATGTAGGCAGGGTGCACCGGGAACAGGGCAACGAACTCATCGACGTTCTCGGCCATGCCTTCGTACAGAGGCGTGAACGGCTGGAGATGACCGCGGATGGCGTCGCGCTGCTCCGTCGTCTTCTTCAGGAGCCGCTCCTTGACCACGTACGCCACGTCCTCGCGGGAGATGCGGACCTGCTCGAACCGGTCCTTCACGCGCTTGACCGCGTCCGCGACGTTGGCGAAGCGGGGATTGTCGAAGAGGGCCTCCTGGACACCTCCGATGAAGCGGAAGCGCGTCGTCCGGCAGATCTCCCCGACCTCCCGGAGGAAGGCGAGATCCTGGATCAGCTCGGCGTCCCTGCGCGTCCGGAGGTAGTCGAGCAGCTCATCTAGCACGAACAGAAGGCCCCGATCGGGATGATCCTTCTCGAACAAGGCCATCATCTCGACGAGTTGATCCTTTGTCTGAGCTACCTCCTCGAGAGGTTTGAATTTAAAGGTGATCCCCAGCGTCTTCAGGCCGGACTCAAGCTCGCCGCACACGATGTCGCGCAGCGCCATCCTCGTGGCTCCGATCTCGGCTCGGATCACTCGGAACCTTCCCGCGACGTCTTGGAAGGCTTCGGCGGCTTCGGGGCGCTGGAGAAGGTCGGCCAACTCTTGCCGCTCAGAGATGGAGGAGATGACCGACATGAGGTGGGTCTTGCCGGTTCCGTAGTTCGCGACGATGAGCAGCCCACGGTTGTCAGTGGGTGTGCCGAACTGGAGGTGGGGAGCGATGACATCATCAAGCTGCTCGAGCATCCGGTCGGACATCACGAAGGTGCGGACGTCCTCTTCTGCCTGCTTTGCGTCATCGGCCTCGGTGAGGACCTTGACCGATTGGATGGGGTCGAACTGAACGAGCTCGCCGTACTTCACGCGTCAAATCCTCTCGATCGTGAAAGGGAACTCGTCGGGGAAGGCTGACTCGAGCGGGCGCAGCACAATCGCATCCTGGACAGCCTCCTCGAATTGGTCCGGTCGGCCGACCCGACTATAGGAAAGGGTCCCATCGCGGATCTCTCCAGGCCAGCAGAGGAAGGAGGGGTTCCGGCGCGCCAGCCGTCTGAACAGCTGGATGGGCTCGATCCCCAACGCGACGTCGAACAGCACCTGGCAGTCGAGGAACACGTGGCTTCCCCCGAGTGCCGTCTCGATCTCGTCTGCGGTCGGGGGGTGGTCTCGCTGAGCGAGGATGCGGCCGACCGCCAGGATGTCCCAGTTCAGGGTGGTCGACAGCCAGGTTAGGGCGCCGTCGCTCTCCGACCCCTCGGCCAAGATCCCAAGACGGCCGGGCCGGGTACGGAGCTCAAACCCGAGCTCGTTGAGGGTCTGCGTCGGCGTGCGAGCAGGCATATTCATCCTGCGTATCACTCTGGCGGCCACCCCTTCAAGGTTGCCATGCTGTTGTCATGCTGAAATCGCATGATAGGATACCAGCACATGCAGGAAGTGCCCAGCCCATGCTGACCCAATCGGAGCTGGGCCAGCGGATCGCGGAAGCTCGCGAGGCCGCTCGGCTCAGCCAGGCCGAGCTCGGCGCGCGACTCGGGCTCGGGCAATCCGCAGTGTCGCGGATCGAGTCTGGCGAGCGATCGGTGAGCTCCCTCGAGCTCGCTGAAGTGGCATCGGTATTGCGCGTCTCGGTGCTGGAGCTCCTCGAGGAGCGTCCTGTCAGTGCGTTGTCGGTGGCAGCCCGAGCGCAGCGTGCGAAGTCCCCGGCTGCAGTCGACGGCGCCCTGCACCGGGCCAAGGATCTGATAGCGATCGATCACCTCCTCGACGAGCTCGAGGTATCGGAGCCATCGTCGCCTCGCACACCCGAGGTCCCCCGGGGGGCGGGCGAGCCGCATCTGCAAGGACAGGAGTTCGCGGAGGCGTTGAGGAAGCGACTCGATCTGGGACTCGCGCCGATTCCGCGCCTGCCCGACCTGATCGAGGAGCGGATGGGGATCGATGTCGCCCTCCAGCCGCTCAACGGTGGCGTCGATGGCCTCTCCCTTCAGGCGGAGCGGGTGTCTCTGCTTCTCGTGAACTCCGAGCCGACTTGGGGTCGGCAACGATTCACCCTGTGCCATGAGCTCGCTCACTTCCTTTGGAGCGATGGAGATGAGTTCGTTGTTGACGAGGGGCTTTTCGACAGCAAACGACCGGAGGAGATGCGTGCCAACGCGTTCGCAGCACACTTTCTGATGCCACTTGAAGGACTGCGGAGGCGACTGGACGATGCCGACATCGATGCCGGAAGGGCGATGGATCTCGTGTTTCACTTCGGGGTCAGCCTTGAAGCCTTTCTCTGGCATGCCTACAACGCCAAGCTCCTCAATTCCGCGGGACGGCATGCCATGAATGCAGCCGGTCCAAGGGTTCTCGCGCTCCAGTGTGGGCGCTCAGCTGAGTGGCAAGAGCTGGAACAACTTCGTGGCACTACACGGCCGCCGACCCGGATCGTTCGCCGCGCGCTAAGGGCCTATCAAGCGGGGCTCATCGGGATCGGTCCGGTCGCGGAGCTGGAGCAGCGATCGGACATGGCTCAACTGAGACGCGAGCTTGAGGACGCCGGCATCTCCCCCTTCGCGGAGAGGGCTGCTAGGTCTTAGCGGGTCCCGTGGCCGAGCCTGTCGTTCTCGACACAGGGCCTCCCTCCACCTTTGCAAGAGTGGGCAGGCTAGACCTCCTGCGAGAGCGCCTTGCCGGCCGAGCGATCCTGTCGGGCGAGGTGGTTGCGGAGCTGGAGCGTGGGGTGAAGGCCTTCCCAGCACTGCAAGACGTCCTCGACGCGGATTGGGTCGAGATCCGCCCGCCGTTTGACAAGCCTGACGATCTGATTCTGGTCGAGCGACTTCGGATGGCCATCGTTGGGAGCGCTCACGATCCCCGCAAGAACCTGGGCGAGGCAGCCACCATCATCTTGGCTCAGAAGCTCGATGCACACGTCGCGATCGACGACTACGACGGGGCAAACCTTGCCCGTGCTCGAGGACTCATCGTGGTGGACTCGATTAGGCTCCTCCAGGAGTCGATCGCCATGGGAGAGATCTCCTGCGCAGAGGCGGTCAAGCTGTACGAGAAGATGCGGCAAGTGTCGCTGCTTCCCGAGCGAACGCGCCAGCAGTTGTGCAGTTAGCTCCTCTGGCCAGGCCCCTCGACCGTAGACCTTACCCGCAAGCTCCGCGGTGGGGATGCCACTGTGGGTGCAGCGCGCGGCCAGGCGGCTACCCAGCGCTCGCTCCTGGGAAGCCCGCCCGAGGAGCTCCTTCACGAGAGATCCCAGCTCCTGGGATGGCTCGAGTCGCTCCGCAGCAA
>WNGB01009852.1_pt1 | contig 13345 bp, 22 predicted proteins | sample 5400681 | NCBI WGS metagenome assembly WNGB01 (sample SAMN13153367, study PRJNA577476) | soil metagenome | isolation source: 115 cm soil or saprolite under grassland replicate 2 | place: USA:California | collected 2016-06-15 | reverse complement strand
CCAGATCCACGGCGATCGTCGTAGGATGCTCCACGGACTCCTCCTTTCAGAAAGAGCAGCAATGACTCCGAACCACGTTGGCACCTTGATGCCGTTTACGTGGAAGGAGGAGTCCATCTCATCACTGCAGCGGACTCGGTCGGCTTCGCCGCCCTCGCCGCCCTCGTCGCTGAGCCGCCAACCGTTGGGCGCCAAGTGGATTATCCATTGAGAGGCAGGTAGTGCTGGCCACGCCTGACCTCCGAGACGCGATCCTTGCAGCGTGGCGGACCAACAACCGCGTCACGGTCTTTCTCGTCGAGCACCTGCCCTCCCCGCTCTGGGGAGCGAGCGTTCCAGGAGCGCCGCGTCGCACGGTCCGCATGATTGCAGGCCACATCCACAACGCCCGGTGCATGTGGATCAAGATGATTGGTAAGGAGCACGGCATCGCGGTGCCTGACAGCGTCGATCGCAGGAGAGTCAGCCGAAGGGAGTTGGTGTCTGCGCTCAAACGCAGCAGCCTGGGCATTAACAGCCTTCTCAGGCTCGGGTGCGACTCCGGCGGCAGTATTCCGATCCCTTCAACGTACGTTTGGCGTAACCTCCCCCTCGACGTCGGCCACGTTCTTACCTATTTCGTCGCGCATGAAGGCCATCATCGCGGGCAAATTGTGTTGCTCGCCCGCCAATTGGGACATCGCCTGCCGGTCTCTACCACGGGTGGCCTTTGGCAGTGGACAAAGCGAGCAAAAGAGGCTGGAGTATGACGCCCAACCCGCGGCTGCAGCGGACGTCCTTGCGGGCGCCGCTGGGCCGCAAGCCAGCTCCCCAGGACAATGAAGTCGTTGTTCGCATCCATGCGGCGACGGTTAGCGCGGGGGACTGGAGGATGAGAAAAGCCGATCCATTCATCGTAAGATTCATGAAAGGCCTTGGGGTCCAACGAAGATCCACATACTCGGGCTGGAGTTCGCCGGAACAGTCGAGTCAGTCGGCAAGGCCGTGACCCGGCTCGGGGAGGGCGACCAGGTATTTGGATCGACAGGTGCTCATCTACGGAGCGTCCGGGAGTGTCGGGGTTTACCACTTTCTCGTTGAAGCCGGGATGGGATAGGTTCGTCACAAACGGAGGAACTTATGAGACTGAATCTTCGCATGGCGGTCGTCGCCGTTGTGCTTGGCGTCGCGTCGAGCAGCTACGGTGTAGATGCGGAGGAAAGTCCTCAGGGCGTGCCGGCAGTCACGTCCCAGGCTCTCTTCAAGAATTACGAAGATTTCAAGTGGGAAAAGATTCTTCCCGATCTCGCTGAGAGTTCGCCCGAGATCTGCATTCTGGGCGTGGATCCCAAGACGCAGGCGACGAAGCTGATGATCCGGGCGCCGAAAGCCATCCATGTGCGGAAGCACTGGCACAGCGCCAACGAAACGCATACCGTGATCCGCGGTACCCACGTGTTCGCGTGCGAGGGCAAGCGCATCGAGCAAGGGCCAGGCTCGTTCAACTATATGCCCGCCCGAATGGTGCACGAAGCGTGGTTGCCGGCGGGCTCACTGGTGTTCATCACGGTGGATGGTGCGTGGGACGTGAACTGGGTGGAAGGCCCGCCGACGTCAGCCGACCTCACAAAGTGATCCCTGGCCATCTACACGGAAGTGACTAGCAGCAGACAGGTTGGGCGGTGCGCGGCCGCCTAACCCGCGGGTCCAGGGGACGCTGCAATCAGCCTGGGCGCGCGATTTGCCCGTCGGTTGCTCTCTATTGCAAAGTTCTTTATGCTAGTTCCCCCCCCGGATGCGATTCCGACCAGCGAAAGGAGTCCATCAACCATGCTGAAGCACCCGAGCGCGTTCCTTCCCGTGGCCATGTCCCTCGGTGCTCTCGCCACCGTGCTGATGTTCGTCGCTTTGCACGGAACCGCCCCCCAGGCAGATGAGGGTGCCGCTGCCCACATTTGGCAGCTCCTTATGGCTGCTCAGGTACCTATCGTGTTGTTCTTCGCGATCAAGTGGCTGCCGCAGTCACCAAGACAGGCTGTGCCCATCCTAGGCCTGCAAGTCGGCGCTGCACTGGCAGCGATGGCGCCCGTCTTCTTGTTCCACTGGTAGGGATCGTGCGCTCGGTGGCGCCCTTGAGCAAAGGAAAGACCGGCGGCGCGGCGTGGCGGGCATTCTTGCGCTGGCCGCGATCCGACGGAGACGCCTAACCCGCGGCTGTGGCGGAGAGGCTTGCGCCTGCCGTTGGGCCGCCAACCGTTAGGACGTGAGCGTCTTCGGTATGTCCCTTTCGCCTTCGACCCACAGCTGTCGGCTCTCGCCGCTCGGCCGCCAACCGTCAGGCGTCACTGGGCAACAATGCCCACCCCCCACGACGTCAGTGGTGAGGAGCCAAGGAAGATCGACAGGACACAACGAAAACGCAGCGAGGAAGCCGTGAACAGGAGCCTCCCTTTGCTCGCGGCGTTCTTCAGTCTTGTGGGATGCGCCATTGAGGCTTCTGCCTGCGTCTTTGATCCTGCCACCTTGGTCGGCTTGGGAGGCGCGGAGTACTTGAGTGTGTTTACGCCGGGACAGTTACGGGCGCTCGCGCTTCTGTTACTCAAATTGCATGCCCAGGCCTTCAACATCGCCGTGGTCTGACGATGCCCATACCCGGAGAGGAGCCGCGCCGTCGAGGTGTGATGGTACGATTTCGCCTGAGAGAGGTGAGATCCATGGCACGCAAACGCAACAAGGGAGCCACCAAGGTGCGCGATCTCAAGGCTCGCGCCGTCAAGGACGCCACGAAGGGCAAGCGCGAGGCGAACGCCGTGCGCGGCGGTAGCACACAAACTTCGACGCAGGGCACGCAAGTGTCGCCATCTCAAACCAAAGTCATCGTGAACCCCTGACGGAACCCGCGCGGCTGCAGCGCTCGCCGCTGAGCCGCCAGCTGTTAGGCGGTTCGCGGAGATCATCGTCATGAAGCCTAGGCTCAATCGTTCGTGGCACGCGGCAAATCGAATGCCGAGCAAGGCGAATCGCACGGTTAGGCTTCGGTGGCACCTCAGGCATGCCAGGGTTTGCGGTTGCCGGCCGATTCCGGCAGGTCTACTGGTTGACGCAGAAAAGGCGCGGAGACATCGTGGCCGAAAATCTAGCGCATAACCCGCGGCTGCAGCGGACTCTCGCTGCGCGCTCGCCGCTGAGCCGCCGGCGGTGGGACCGAGCAGGGAAGGCGACCGTGCTCAGGGTGCTGACGGCGGCCGCCGTGTTCGCGGGATACGTGTCTTCATCGGTGGCAAGCGATCCGTTCTCTGATCGTTTCAAAACCCTTCCTTCTTGCAAGGGGAGCCCGGCGAGCACACCGAGCTCCTGGCAAAGGAAGAACATAGGCAGATCCTTCTCGTTGTCATTTCCCTCCTGTTTCGAGCCGGTTCAGGAACCAGAGAGGCGTTACGTTCACGGCGGAACACGATGGCAGTGTGGCGCGACGACCGTCGAGGTCGTGTGGGGGATGTGGGGGCCCGATTCGTTTGGCGAAGGTCGGGAGCGCTGCAAAACGAAGGTCGCGGGTCGGTGGGTTCTCGTTGCCCGAGGTCGCGATGATCAGGGTCCATCAGTGGTCGTCTGGTATCCGACGGGTGAAGTCCACGAGCCGATCGTGTCGGTCTGGAGCTCGAATGCCCAGGACAGGGACCTGATTACAACCATCGGTTTCTCAGGCAGGATCCAGGTGCCGAAGTGAAGCGGCGGTCCAACAGGCAGCTGCAGCGGGGCGCGCATGCGTTTGCCGCTGTGCCGCGAGCCCTCTCGCTCAGCACACGCCATGCGTTCTCGAGAAGCTAGAGACGCGATCAGGACCGCAGAACATGGTGGTATAAAGAGCGCCCGACCGAACTGCGTACTCCTCTGAAGGAACGGGCAGTATGAGGATTCTTAACGCGAGCGTCACGGCGTTGTTTTCCATCGTGGCCCTGCTTCCTGGTTGTGCCAGCTCACCGGCTGTCAGGCCGCCCGACGCCCCTGAGGCGTTACGCCCGCCGGCGGATCAGGTGTTGGCACTTGAGGCGCTCGCCACAGGACTGCAGATCTATGAGTGCGCGGCAAGCCAAGATCAACCGGCACGCTTTGAGTGGGTGTTCAAGGCGCCCGAGGCCGAGCTGTTCGACAGGACAGGTCGAAAGGTTGGCAAGCATTACGCAGGCCCGACTTGGGAATCGACTGACAGAAGTGCAGTGGTCGGCGAGGTGAAGGCGCGCGACGGTGGCCCAGACGCGAGCGCGATTCCTTGGCTGTTGCTCAGCGCGAAATCGACCTCAGGTACTGGCGTATTCAGTCAGATCAAGAGCATTCAGCGCCTTCAGACTGTCGGAGGCCGAGCACCTTCCGCGCCGTGTAGCCGAGACAACGTGCAGCAAGCGGCCCGTGTGCCTTACAAGGCTGCCTACTACTTTTACGCGGCCAAGCAATAGAGCTGCAAGACGGGCGCTTTCGCCTAGCCCGCGGCTGCGGTAGGCTCGCGCCAAACGCTGGCCGTCGACGCGCCAGGCGTTAGGCGACTGAGGGGCGCTGTGCGACCTTCGTGGAACGCCGCAGCTCTCGTCACGATAATCCTGCTGGCTGAAGGGTGCGGCAAGCCTGGCGTCACACGGCCTCGAGGAACCGAGCGGGCCGCTTTCGAACTACGGCGGGTGATCTCTTCCACTCTTAAGGGTCCGCCTCCAGACGCGATGGCAGCCACGGACTCTGTCGGTCAGCCCATCTTGTTGGCCGGCGAAGTCCTCATGTCAAGCTCTGATATTCAAACGGTCGCCCTCAGCGAGAACCGGGGTCGCGCCGTAATCACCCTCACGCTGACCAAGGCGGCCGGTGAAAGACTCGCCAGCACCACCGAGGCCGACCCCAATGGGCAGATGGCAATCTTGGTCGATCGCAAGGTTCTGTCCACACCGCGCGTTGCCGGACCTCTCGGCCGAGAGATTGCGATCGAGACGAACCAAAAGGAGGAGGAGGCCCTGAGTCTTGCCCGACGACTCGCCCCATAGCCTGCGCAAGGACCCGGTTGGGAGGCCAAGCAAGTCCAGCTCTGTGAGCGCCAGCCAGGCTGGAGCTATCGAATCCGCATTCGAAAAGGTCAAAATAGCGAGAGAGGAGGCCTGTGATCGAGTGTTTCCAGATCGGCACGCACCCGGAATACGATCGGCATGTGCGCTGGAAATTTTCGGTGATGGAGCATGGCTGACCGACCGACCATTCGGAGCGCGGTTCCCAGGGATGCTCCCGAGCTCGCGATACTCAGCGGGGTCCTGGGCTATCCGGTAGTCGCTGAGACCCTCGCGCAGCGACTCAGGAACTTGCTCTCTCGGACCGAGCATATTGTGTTGGTAGGCGAGGTGGCACCAGGTCGTATCGTCGGGTGGCTACACGGGGCCGAACAGGAGCTGCTCGAGTCCGGCCGACGCTGCGAGATCCTTGGGCTCGTGGTCGATGCTGGATATCGCGAGCAGGGAGTGGGACGGCAGCTCGTTGCTGCGGTGGAGGAGTGGGCTGCGAAACGGCATCTCGAGCAGATGGTTGTGCGGAGCAACGTGGTCCGCACCGAGGCACATCCGTTTTATGAGCGGCTGGGGTACGTGCGAGCCAAGACCCAACACGCATACCGCAAACGGCTCACGGCGGACAGCGCCGTCTAACCCGCGGGAGCAAAATCATGTCAGTCAAACCTCGGACCGTCAGCGAGTACCTTGCACCCTTGACCAACGAGAAGCGAGCTGCGCTTGAGAAGGTTCGAACGGCCATCAAATCCGCGGCGCCCGACGCCGAAGAGTGCATCAGCTACCAGATCCCAGCGTTCCGTCTTGGCGGAAGGCTGCTCGTGGCCTTTGGCGCGGCCGCGAACCACTGCGCCTTTTACCCCGGTTCCTTCCCCGTGGAAACCCACAAGGATGAGCTCAAGGCTTACGACACCAGCAAGGGCACGATCCGCTTTCCAGCGGACAGTCCCTTACCCGCCACACTGGTGCGGAAGCTGGTAAAGACTCGGATCGCGGAGCACGCCGCTCGTCGATCCATTGCGGCGGCCAAGGCTGGAGGGCTCAAGCCCTCCGTGCGCGCTCGCCGCCGAGCCCAAGGGTGAATCGCAGCCGCTCGGGTACCACATTACAACGGTGCGGAAGCTGAGACAGGAGAAACCGAAATGGGCAAGTTAGTCGTTTTCAATAACCTGACGCTGGATGGCTACTTTACAGGAGTAAACGGCGACCTGAAATGGGCCCACGCGGCCACCAGCGATGCGGAGTGGGATTCATTTGTCGCAGATAACGCAACGGGCGGAGGCTTGCTCTTGTTCGGCAGGATTACTTATGAGCTGATGGCAAGCTACTGGCCGACGCCGGCTGCGGCCAAGGCCGATCCTCTTGTGGCCGAGGGGATGAATGGTCTGCCGAAGGTCGTGTTCTCGAGGACCTTGCGCGATGCGTCGTGGAGCAATACGACGCTCGTAAAGGGCAACATGGCGGCGGAAGTTCGAAGACTGAAGAAGGAGCCCGGAAGAGACATGGCGATTCTTGGCAGTGGCAGCATCGTCTCTCAATTGACGCAGGAGGGCCTCATCGACGAATACCAGGTCGTGATGCATCCCGTCGTTCTTGGCAGCGGGAGGACGATGTTCGAGGGCGTCAAAGAGAAGCTTGTCGTTAAGCTGACCAAAACGCGCGCCTTCGGCAACGGAAATGTCTTGCTGTGCTACGCCGGCGCAGCCCGTTCTGGCGCATGAAACGTCCTCGGGACGTCGTCGCGGCGTGGGTTGATGCTTTCAACCGTCGAGATCCCGAGGCTGCGGCTGCGCTTTATCACGAGGATGCGGTGAACTGGCAGGTTGCTGCCGGCGAGCCGATGGCGGGGCGAGAAGCGATATTGGCCGATTTCCGTAAGTTCTTCGCCGCCTTCCCGGACACCTACACGAATATCGAGAACCTGTTCGAGGACGGCGACTGGGCAATCCTGGAATGGGCTGGTGGCGGTTCATGGCAGAGCGATTTTGCCGGCCTGAAGCCGAACGGGCGCTCGTTCACCCTCAGGGGCTGCGGCTTCTTTCAAGTGATTGAGGGGAAAATTGGGCTTCAGCGCGGGTATTGGGATAAGTTGACGTGGTTCGGTCAACTCGGGATTCCCGCGATGGCGGAGCGGCCTGACCCGTCGGGGTAGGCATGCCTGACCGCGCACGCCGATCAACGCTCGTCCCAATCGGTCTGACGATCCTGGTCGTGTCGTTCGGAGTGGGGAGCAACTTCGGCGGTCTTATGAGCGGCATGTTCGCCTTCAACCCTGACGTGCTCTTGAATGTGGTTCGCGCGGTATTCGTGGTGGGCCTGGCCTGCCTGGTGACCGGCATGGCCAGGAATCGTCGATGGAAGCGGCAGTTCGAGCCTGGAAGCGTGGCACGCCGAGACGCAGCAGGTCCATGAGCTGGTCAAGACGAGTCGGCATCGTGTTCGTCGTGCTGGGCACGGTGGGCTTTGTGACGGTTGCGGACGACCTTCGCCACGTGGGCGAGGTTCTGGCAGTGGGGAGCGTTCTCTTTATTGGTCTTGTCCTCCTGGCTGCAGGCTCGAAGACCGTGTTATCGAGACGACTGGCTCTTCCCTGGCTCGCAACCGCTGTGGGCGTCGGGACTGTGGCAGGAGCCGCCATGGACAACATGTGGGTTGGAGTTGGCGGTGGCCTGGCGATCGGAGCGATTCTGGCGGCCGTGCTGGGCCGAAGGCGAGAGCGAGCCCTAGGATGACCGGGATGGGGAATCCTCGAGAAGTGGATACGCCTGAGAAAGAAGCTCTCTGGCAGCAGTTCGGGGCCGCTATCGACATGCTGGAGAATGCCCTGCGAGCGTGTCCCGACGGGCTGTGGAGCGACCGCTCGCAGCGACCCGAGTTCTGGTATGTCGCCTTTCACGCGCTCTTCTTTCTCGACGTCTACTTATCCGAGTCGCTCGAGGGATTCGGTCCTCCCGCGCCGTTCACGCTCGACGAGCTCGACCCGGCGGGGCTGCTTCCCGAACGGCCGTATTCGAAAGAGGAGCTCCAAGCGTATGTCGAGCATGGCCGGAAGAAATGCCGCGCCGCGATCGAAGGTCTGACGGACCAGACGGCTCATGAACGCCGTCGGATCTTGTCCTTTGACGGCAGTTTCCTGGAGCTCCTTCTGTACAACATGCGCCACGTCCAGCACCATGCCGCGCAGCTGAGCCTGATTCTCCGGCAGAAGACCGATTCGGCTCCCGGTTATGTCGCCAGGGCGAAGAGCAGATAGAGGCATATTGTTTCGAGATACCGGGGTACAGAGAATGAGAGACCGAAGGAAGGGGTCCGACAAGGGAGCGGGAAACGCGCGGACGGCCTTGCAGGAGCTGCTGGCCGAAGTCCCCGTCGCGATCCGGAAGCGGATTGTCCGAGAGGTTGAGACGGCACTGGAAGAGCAGAAACAGCTTGAACGAGATCGCTGCGTCAGGCTCTGCAAACACCGGGCGTCCCTGTGGCGGAATACGAGCGCGTCGCGAAGCTCGCTGGAGAGTGCCCGGGACGAAGCACGTGCTCGAGCCAACGAAGCGGCTTACCTGGCCGATGTGCTGGCGAGCGGGGAAGACGCTTCCGAGTTTAGCGTTGGAGGGGATGCCGACGCCTGAGCTCCGGCTTCGAGCGGCGCCGCTCCTCCGGCAGGGTCGCTCCTGAGCCCGCAAGCCAGACCATGAGCCTCGACGTCGCCGCAGACATCGTCCTGCTTCTCTGCGCGGCCATCGCGGCCGGCGGCGCCTACGTCTTCCACTCTCGGGGCAAGAGAGCCGCCGCGGTGATTTGCGTCCTCGTCGTTGCGATCTCGCTTCGCCTGCACGTCGGCCGTGATCGCTACTTGCATGCCTGGGACGAGCGCTATCACGTCCTCGTCGCCAAGAATCTCGTGAGCGACCCGCTGCGGCCGGCGCTCTACGCGGCCGTTCCGCTGCCGTACGATTTCCGCGACCCGTTCGCCAATCATGTGTGGCTGCACAAGCCTCCTCTGGCGCTGTGGTTGATGGCGGCCAGCATGCGCCTCTTCGGCGTGAATGAAGCGGCTGCCAGGCTACCGAGCCTCGTCGTCTCGGGCCTGGCGGTCCTCGCCACCTACGGTATCGGACGCACTCTGTTCGACGAGAGCGTCGCGGTGCTGGCGGCCGGCCTTCTGGCTGTCAACGGCTTCGTTCTGGATCTGGCGGGCGGGCGAGTGGCGGACGATCACGTTGACACTCTCCTCATCGGTCTGGTCGTTCTGGGCTGCTGGATGAGCTTTCGCTACACCTCGCGGCCGACCTGGTGGCGGGTCGTGGCAATCGGCGTCTGTACGGGCCTGGCCGTGCTCACCAAGTCGCTCGTGGCTCTGCTGATACCTCTCGTCTGGCTGGCCGTCGTGTGGCCGTTGAACGCCAGGGGTACCGTCCTCTCGCGTCTCGGGGTCATCCTGATGGTCGCAGCCTGGGTGAGCGTTCCGTGGGAGATCTTCACCCGCGCCTCCTATCCGAAGGAGGCTGCCTGGGAGGCGAGCTACATCTTCCGTCATCTGGTCGAGCCTTTACAGGGTCATGCCGGGCCCTGGTACGAGTACCTGGTGGGACTCGGGCGATTCCATGGCGAGCTGGTTTACATCCCGATAGCCTGGTTTGTGATCGTGAATGGGGCCGGCAGATTCCGAGCCTGGGGCCTCTTGGCGTGGCTCGCGGTCCCCTACCTCGCGTTCTCGGCGGCCGAGACCAAGATGCCCGCCTACGTCTCTGTCGCCGCGCCTGCCGTATGCCTGATTGCGGCAGCGTTCTGGTGCCATCTGGATCGGCGGGCGAAAACCTGGAAGGACGAGCAAGGCAAGAGACTGCTGGCCGCAGCGCTCTTGGGACTCCTGCTCGTCCTGCCGCTGAGGTACACGGCGGAGCGCCTCAGGGTGTTGCACCCGAAGCTCGAGCGCGAACCGGCGTGGGCGCGCGATCTCAAGGCGATCTCCCTTACTCTGGGCCAGGAGAGAGCGGTCATCGTCAATGATCCCTGGTTCATCGAGACCATGTTCTATACGGCGGCCCTGGCGTACCCTCAGGACCTCGGCGCTTCTCAAGCCGCCGAGCTGGCTCAACGCGGCTATCACGTCTACCGGCTTCGCGGCGACATGTCGCTCGAATCGCTGGCGCAACCCGGGCTGTCCGCATCAAATGTTCGCGATCGTTAGGGATTCCGTCGATGGCAGGTGAGGCGGATCTTTCGAAGCTTCTCGCCTCGCTGGCACCCGTCCTCGACGTTCGGGAGTTCGCGTTCTGTTCGGTGCCGGACGAGGAGGCGGCGCTCGCGCCTCGGGTCTGGGCGACGGTCCACGAGGCGGAGGGTATGACGTTGATCCTCGAGGCCGGCGAGGCGCGAGAGCGCGGCTTTCCGGTCGAAGCGACGTGGGCGCTCGTCACGTTGACCGTCCACTCCTCCCTCGGCGCGGTGGGCCTTCTTGCCGCGGTGAGCGCGGCGTTGGCCGCCGCCGGTATCAGCGTCAACGCGGTCTCGGCGTACTACCATGACCATCTTTTCGTGCCCTGGGAGGAACGCCGCCGCGCGCTTTCAGTTTTGCAACGGCTGTCGGAGGAGTCGCCATGAGCTCTCGTGAATTGTTGCGCCACACGGTCGCCACTCTCGCCTATCGAGGCGGAAAGGCGGTGCGCGGCGCCCCGGAGACTTTTGGCGGGTTTCGGGCAGGGGACGGGACGCGGACGCCGGTCCAGATCCTGGCCCACGTCGGCGACCTGCTCGACTGGGCGGCGGAGCTCGCGCAGGGCCGGCACACGTGGCGCGACGCGACGCCGGGACCATGGGCGAGCGAGGTCGCGCGTTTTTTCGAAGGGCTCGCGCGTTTCGACGCCCGCCTCGCGTCGAACGCCCCGCTCGAGTTTCCGGAGGAGAGGTTCTTCCAGGGCCCGATCGCCGACGCGTTGACGCACATCGGTCAGATCGCTTTGTTGCGCCGGCTCTTCGGCGCGCCCGTGAAGGGCGAGAACTACTTCAAAGCCGACATCGTTGCGGGCCGCGTCGGGCCCGTGCAGTCCGCGCCGCACGCCGAGTTCGATTAGTCGGACGGCTGCCCTGGCGCGAGGACCGGGCCGCGCGGGATGCGGGACGGATCGAACCGGCTGAGGGCCTGGTCGAGCATCTCCCGCGGGGCGCCGTCCTCCGCGTCCTGGCCGAGCAGGGCGAGCGCCGCGGCGAGCGTCTTCCGCACCCGCCGCTCGTCGAGCTCCGCGAGCGGCAGGGCACCGTCGCGCTTGCCGATCTTGGCACCGTCGGGGCCGACGACGAGCGGCAGATGCGCGTAAGAAGGAACGGCGAGGCCGAGCGAGCGCAAGAGCGCGATCTGCCGCGGCGTCGAAGAGAGAAGGTCCGCACCGCGGGCGACCTGCGTGACGCCCTGGTCAGCGTCGTCCACGACCACGGCGAGCTGGTAGGCGAACGGACCGTCGGCGCGGCGCACGACGAAGTCGCCCACCTCACGCAAGACGTTCTGTCGCCGCAAGCCGAAGACAACGTCGTCGAAGGAGACCTCTCCCGCGGGCACGCGGAACCGAAGGGAGCGCGGGCTGCGCCCGGCCGGCAAACCCTCCCGGCAGGTGCCGGGATAGGCGGGACCCGAGTCGCCCGGGTCGCCGGGCAGGGGAGCCGAGGCGACGCGCTCGAGCTCCGCGCGCGTGCAGCCGCACGGGTAAAGGAGGTTCCTCGCCCTCAGCGCCTCGAGCGCGGCCTCGTAGATCGGAGTGCGCCGCGACTGGACGGCGACCGGGCCGTCCGACTCGAGGCCATAGAGCTCGAGCGCTCGGAGGATCTCCTCTGCGGCGCTCGGGACGACCCGCGCCGCGTCGAGATCCTCCAGGCGGACGAGGAACGCGCCTCTCGCCTGCCGTGCGAAGAGCCAGGCGCCGACGGCGGCAACGAGGCTGCCGAGGTGAAGCGGACCGGTCGGCGACGGTGCGAACCGCCCGCGGGGCTTGGGCTGGACCGGCATGGGAAAGATTATTTCGCCTCTCTGGCGGCGCGGCGCGACGTGATGCATTTGGCTCTGCCGCCTGATCGGGCACCCTGATACGGTCCGGCCGAGCTGAGTCGTTTTGCCCACGCGCGGGGCGAAGGAATCGGCGATCCGCGGCCGCTCGCTGGCCGCATCACCCGGAGATTGTCGACAGAGCCCGGAATCTGTCTGTCCACAGAAGGCAAGGAGGTCAAAGTCATGAGATGGACATCATTTCTCGCAATGGCGGGTCTCGCCGCTGCGACATGCCCCAAGGCGCCGCTGCTCGCCCAGGCGCAGGTGCCGATAGCCGGCAGCGCCATTCCGCAGTTCGTCGACCCACTGCCCAACCTGGCGATCGTTGACGGCACACAGCCCGTCACCCTGACGATGTGTGAGTTCAAGGCGAACGTGCTGCCGACCGGGACGTTCACACAGGGGGTCGCACCGGAGACGTGGGTGTGGGGATACATCGTGGGGACCCAGTGCCCGACCACCACCCGGAACACTTACCTCGGGCCGGTGATTGTCGCTCAGCGTGACGTTCCGACCCGGGCGACGTTCATCAACCAACTCGGCTACATCTCCACCTCGCACCTCCTGGCCTACAAGAACTCCACCGATCAGACGCTCCACTGGGCCGACCCGCTGAACAATGAGCAGAACGCCTGCTCGGAGGAGGCGATGAGGAACGAGGGGGTGCCGCCCGTGGGGGAGTGCGCTCAAAATTACGACGGCCCGATCCCGGAGGTGGTTCATCTGCACGGCGGTGATGTGCCGCCCGAGATCGACGGCGGTCCCGACGCCTGGTTCACCAGCGACGGACTACACCAGGGACACGGCTACTATAGCTTCCCCGGAACCGGCGGCCCCGGCACCAACATGGCGGTTTACCGCTACCCGAACCAGCAGGAGCCGGCGCCGATATGGTTCCACGACCACACGCTGGGGGCCACCCGGCTGGGCGTTTACGCGGGACTTGCCGGGGCTTACCTGATCACCGATCCGCTTGACACTTCCATCCCCTCGAACCTGCCCGGACTCGTTCCCCTCGTGATGCAGGACCGGATGTTCGATGAGCAGGGGCAACTCTATTTTCCCGCGGGGACGCCTTTCATCCCCAACCCCGACCATCCCTACTGGGTCCCCGAGTTCACGGGGGACACCGTCGCGGTGAATGGCCACATTTGGCCCTATCTCAATGTGGAGGCAAAGCGGTATCGGTTCCTGTTCGTGAACGGGTCCAATGCGCGGACCTACGAGATTTTCCTGACCGACCAAATCACCGAGGCTGTCGGGCCGGCCCTCTGGCAGATTGGAACCGACGGGG
>WNGB01034641.1_pt1 | contig 13346 bp, 12 predicted proteins | sample 5400681 | NCBI WGS metagenome assembly WNGB01 (sample SAMN13153367, study PRJNA577476) | soil metagenome | isolation source: 115 cm soil or saprolite under grassland replicate 2 | place: USA:California | collected 2016-06-15 | reverse complement strand
AGCGCCTGCGCGGTCTCATTCAGCCCGTAGTACCCCGTCACGATCGCGTCGAGGTTCACACGGCCCGCCGCGGCGAGCGCGATCGCACCGGGGTAGGTGTTGGCGTAGCGGAACGTACCGGTGAGCCAGATCTCGCGGTTCTGAATGAACGACAGCGGCACGAGCATCTCGTCGCCGGGACCCATACCCACGATCACGGCGCGACCAGCGGGACGAAGTGATCGAATACCATCCAGCAGCACCTGCTGGTTGCCAGTGCATTCGATCAACACATTCGCTTCGACCCCTGCCTCCGCAAGCGGCGTCTCGGCGACATTCAGCGCGCGCGTCGCGCCGGTCTGCCGGGCGACCTCCAGCCGCCGCGAGTTGATATCCGTGATCGTCACCGCGGTCGCACCCAAGGCGACGGCGACCTGCATCGCCAGCAGCCCGATCGGCCCCGCGCCGGTGACGAGGACGTGGTCGCCGCCTTCCAGACGCGCCTTGCGACAAGCCCAGATACCGACGGAGAGCGGCTCGATCAGCGCACCCGCCTCGAACGACATCGCGTCGGGGAGCGTGAACGCGAAGTCCTCATGGATCGTCACATAGTTCGTGAACGCGCCGTCGATCGGCGGCGTGGCGAAGAAGCGGACGTCGGGGCACAGGTTGTAGCGGCCGGCCCGGCACTCGTGGCAGGCCCCGCACGGGACTCCGGGCTCCAGCGTCACGCGCTCATCGACGGTGTGCTTGGTCACCTCCGTGCCCAGCTCTACGATGACGCCGGACGACTCGTGACCCAGGATGAGCGGTTCGCGGACCACATACGGGCCGATCCGCCCGTGCTCATAGTAGTGGACGTCCGAGCCGCAGACGCCCACCGCCTTGATCTCGACCAGCACCTCCTTCGGCCCCGGCTTGGGAACCGTCCGCTGCTCAAGCCGAACGTCGTGCGGCGCGTAGAGCACTGCTGCTTGATTCGACATACATGTTCCTTTCTTGGGGGCTCGCTGTTATGAAGGCAGCCGAACCCGCGTATCGCGCCATGCACCGTCCGTAGCCAGACTGCACGCACGATGCACGGCGCACGACGTCCAGATGGGACAGGTTCTTTTTTCGAGTCCCTTGGTGCTACCTCAATCACTGTCCAGTTACGGCGCCCATGGTCAAGCCCTGCACCAGGTAGCGTTGCACGGCAAGACCGACGACCACCATGGGCAACACCACGATCGTCCCGATCGCCATCAACTGGCCCCAGTTGATCCCGGTCTGGGTAATCAGCTGTGAGGCGGCGATCGGGACTGTCTGGCTGCTGGGGCCAGCGAACGTCCGCGCGAACGCGTAATCGTTCCAGGAGAACACCAGGCAGAGCACCGCCGTAGTGACGATGCCCGGCGCGGTCAGCGGCAGCACAATCCGCCAGAAGGTCTCGAACCGGCCGGCACCATCCACGAGCGCGGCCTCCTCAAGATCTTTGGGGAGGTCGACGAAGAAGGCGTTCATGATCCAGATCGCGAAGGGCAGGTTGAACGTGAGGTAGGCAAGGACGAGCCCAGTTAACGTGTCGATCAGGGCGAGGTTGCGAAAGACGATGTAGAGCGGCAGGATCACGGCGGCGATCGGCGCCATGCGCGTGCCGATAATCCAGAACGAGACGTGGTCTTTGCCGCGGAAGTGACTGCGGGAAAGACCATAGCCCGCCAAACAGCCCAGCGTCACGGCGATCGCGGTCGAGATGAAGGAGGCGAGCACGCTATTCATGAGGTAGCCACGCAGGTCATTGCCGCCCGAGAACAGGCCGCGGTAGTGTTCGAGGGTCGGCGTGAAGGCCAACTGCGGCGTCGTCGCGAGCAGGTTAGCGGGCGACTTGAACGACGAGAGCACCATCCAGGTCAGCGGCACAAGTGTCCAGAGGAGCACCAGCATGAGGAGCCCATAGAGCACCACCTGCCTGGTCAACATACGGCTGCGTTTGTTCATCGAGTCAGCCCCTTTGCCTTCAAGAAGCGGATAAACAGGTTCGCGACGATATTCGAGAACACGAGCATGCTCAGGCCGATCGCCGCGGCGTAGCCCAGGTCGAAGAAGCGGAAGGCCGTCTCGTAGAGGCGGATGGGAATGATCTTGGTTGCGTCGGCCGGCCCGCCATTGGTCGTGATCCAGATGATGTCGAAGTAGCGAATAGCGTCCATCGAACGGATGAGAAACGCGACCGCGAGCACGCCGGAGATAATCGGTAAGACCATGTGGCGTAGCTTCTGCACGTAGTTCGCGCCGTCGATGCTGGCGGCCTCCAGCACCTGCGGCGACATTGCCGAGATCCCGGCGAGCGCGATCAGCATGATCAGTGGCGTCCACTCCCAGACATCCACCAAGATGACCGCCGCCAGCGCCGAGCCGGTGCTGCCAAGGATATTGCTGGCGTCGAGGCCGAGCTTGTTGAGCAGCCAGACATAGAGCCCATAGGTCGGGTCGAGCATGAAGCGGCTGAGCAGGCCGACGATCACCGGGGCCACGAACATCGGCATGAGCATCAGTGAGGTCGAGAGGCGCTTCCCGAAGCCGATCTCATGCAGCAGGAGGGCAATGGCGACGCCGAGCACCATCTCGATGCCGACGGTGGCGACGAAGTACAGCCCGCTGATCGCCCAGCTCGCACCCACCTGCGAGTCGGTGAAGAGCCGGCCCCAGTTCTTCAGCCCAGCCCACTCGAACGAGATGCCGCCGATCAGCGAGACCTTGTTGAAGCTCATCCAGATGATGTAGAAGAACGGAAAGAGCGAGATCGCGGCCAGGAGCAGGAGTGCCGGCAGCATCATGCGGGTTTCGAATGATGGTAGCCGCAGGCCAGCCTGCGGCTGCCGAGCAGTCACGGTCACAGCAGATGGCTTGGCTTTCATCAGGCAGCTCCTGTCGTCTGGTCGAAGCCCTGCTTGGCATCACGCATCGCCTGCTCCGGGGTCTTCTGACCGGCTAACATCTTCGAGACTTCGGTGAAGATGATCGTGTCACACTGATTCCATTGTGGAATCTTGGGCCGCAGGCCGATGTTCTCGGGCTTCCACGCCTTCGCGACGGCCGTGGCGGTGAGGATGTTCGGCATACTCGACGGCGGCTGCATCGCTTGCTTGACTTCGGGCATGTCGTAGACCGACTGACGTGTCGGTGTGCCGCCACCCACCTTGCTCTTCAGCCCGGCGATCTGGGTCTCGGGCGAGGTGGCCCAGACGAGGAAGAGCCACGCGGCCTTCTGCTCCTTCTCCGGGGCGCCCTTGTTGATCGCCAGGCCCGTCCCACCGTACATATCTGCGGCCCGCGCAGGTCCCTTGGGGAGCCGCTCGTACCCGACTTTACCGGCAAGCTTTGACCCCTCGATCCCAGCCGCGAACTCGTGCCAGTTCGGCACCATCGCGATCTCGCCCGCGCGGAACGCCTCGTCGACGCCGCTCCAGTCCCAGGTGGTGCTGCCCGGATGCGCGATCGCGAGCAGCTTCTGGTAGAAGGTCGCCGCCTCGATCGCCTTGGGCTGGTCAAGCTGGCACGGACCTGGTTTGTCAGTCCCCAGCTTGCCCACGTCCAGGCCGTTCTGAAAGTAGTCGCCGCCGTAGGCCCAGAGGATGTTGGAGAAGTCGCACATCAGCGAGTCGTACTGCTTGGCCTGGTGGCCAGTGCCGTATTTCACATCATCCTTCGCGTGGTCATTGAACCACTTGGCGATCTGGTAGTACTGGTCCCAGGTGGAAGCCTCAGAGGGCGTCGGGTCGAACCCGAGATCTTGCTGCATCTGCTTGCCGTACTTCTCGAACAGGTCCTTGCGGTACATCCAGATCATGGTCGGGCAGTCGTACGGCAGGGCGTACAACATCTTCTCGTCCGCGAATCGCCCCGCCGCAGCGAGCTGAGTCGGGATAAAGTCATCGACGCCCTTGGGCACCTGGGGCAGGCTCTGGTCGTTCATGAACTGGTTCAGGTCGGCCAGCGCTTTGTAGTAGGGCGCCAGGACCTGGTAGGGGTCGGCGTAAATCACATGGTACGAGCCCTGGCCGGACGAGAAATCGAGCGCGACTTTCTCGACGAGCGCACCGAGCTCGAGCTGGGTGATTTGGACCTTGATGCCAGTCAGGTCGGTGAAGGGCTTCGGGTCGGCCGCGATCGCTGACGTCGGCGCGGTGTTTTCGGAGATGAAGTTGATCGTCGTACCGCTGAACTGCTTCCATGCGTCGCCACCCGCCGCACCGGACGCCGGGGCCGCCGGGCTCGTCGTGCTCGAGGCGCCGCCACCCGCCGCACCGGACGCCGGGGCCGTTGGGCTCGTTGTGCTCGAGGCGCCGCCGCAGGCTGCGAGCATCGGCGCCGTGAGCGATGAGAGTGCGAGCAGGCCGCCGGTTGTGAGAAAGCGCCGTCGCGAGATCGGCGTGCCGGATGTGGGGGGCTGAACGCCTTTGGTTGGCTTCACGTCGCTCATCTGTAATACCTCCTCAAATGCTTCCCCAGAGGCTACAGTCGCCTCTGAGCACCACGGGCACCGCAACATCCTGGCTGATCGCGAACGATGGCCCAGTGTTTGGGTTCTTTTCACCAAACGCAACGTAGGGACTCCACCGCATCCAGAAGCGGTGGAATGACCATGCTCACCCCCCCTGTAGCAGTTCTCGATCCTGACCCACCGGTCTTTTCCGGCAGTACAAAGCGCCATTCTGGCTGCTTTGCGTCTGGTGTCAGCGACCTTAACACTGGGCCTACATCGTGAGCACGATGACCTTGATGCCTGGCCGCTGGTGCTTGATCAACCGGATGGCCTGCACGCCGTCCAGCACCGGCAGCTGCAGATCCATCAGCACAAGCGGCTGCGGGCGGGCAGTGTGTAGCGTGAGAGCGTACGATGAAGCGCGCACAAGGAGACTGTGGTTGGATGTGATTGGCCGTTTCGCCTACTCCGGTGCCTGCTGGCCTCCGGCCCCGCCCCGTTCCTGCCGCGTGAGCCAGGTTTGCACTGCCTCGATCAACCCATGCCGGCCGGTGAATCGCTCCCGGAACGTGTTTGTAGCGTCCACCATCTCGCCGTGGATCAACTGTCCATGGTGATCGACCATCAGCCGCACGATCAGGGTGACATAGTATCGCTCCGTAAGGTTGTTTTCGCTTGGTGGACTGGCCACGATGGCTCCTCACACCTACGCAGTTTGCTGGTCTATCAGTGTGTCGGCATGGATGTCATCTTAGGATGCGCTTGTCATGCAGACCTCTTGCGAGAATCATGTGGGTCGTGGTTTGGAATCAACTTTCTATCAGATCGGAATCAAATCCTATCCGGTTGCAGCCGGATCTGGTCGAACAGTGCCGTCGTGGCCGCCTCCGGCGGAGCATCGAACTCAGCGCGCAGGATGTCCACACAGACCTGATAGTGGTGTAGCGCTGCGGCGCGTCGACCGCGCCGCACATAGCAGCGCATCACCAACCGGTGCGCATCCTCGCGGCAGGGATCGTAGGCCAGCAGCCGCCAGGCATAGTCCAGGCATACCATGTACTCGCCCGCGCGATACTGGTAATCGGCCAGCTGCGCCAGCAGTATCAAGTAGCTATTCCGCAGGCGCTCACGCTCCACGATCGCATGGACGTCCGAATCAACACAGGGTTCGCCGCGATACAGGCCTGCCGCCCGGCTGTAGCACCCGGCAGCGGTGGCATGGTCACCCGCCCGAGCATGCTGAGCGCCCGCGCTGGCCAGCGCGTCAAAGCACGCGATATCCACACCGACCATAATGGAACCCAAGATAGCCCAATAGGGCTTCGCTTTTCCCGCCGCTGTAGATCGCGACAGCTTCCCCCGCCTGCAGCAGGCGAAAATTGCCCAGCAAGCAAATCAGAACGGGCCAGGGCGCCGTGTCACTCTCCAGGAAGGAGCGCATGCGCTGATCGAGCCGGCTCATCTTCATCCTCAGAAGGCCCAGTGTTTAGGGATCTTTTCACCAAACGCAACGTAGGGACTCCACCGCATCTAGAAGCGGTGGAATGACCATGCTCACCCCACACCTGAGCAGTTCTCGATCGTGACCCACCGGTCTTTTCCGGCGGTGTCACGACAGATACCCCATTGCACAAAACTGATCAAAACAGAATGAAAGTGATTATATCTGACAGGCCCCCATTTGTCAAGAGGCACGTTTAAAGCGTTTGACACTCGTTCTATTCAGCGTTATAATGTGGAATATGCCGTGCCGGGCAGCGATACAACACGTTGGTTAGATCTGTCACTAACTGACCGGTTGCACAAAACTGCGTAGGACTGATGAGAGAGGGCCCATGGAACCTAATAACGATCTCCCGCTCGCGCTGCAAGCCGACGACGAGCGCACACCGCTGGTGATCGAGCGACGCATGCGGATCCTGAACCTCGTGAACACTCGCGGGACGATTTCGGTGGAGGAATTAACCGACCTCCTCGGCACGTCGTCGACGACAGTACGGCGTGATCTTGGGTGGCTGAACAAACAAGGGCTGCTCACGCGTACCCGCGGCGGTGCGGTTGGAGCCAGACGGATGGAGCAACTCTTACGGACGGATCCGGCCTACGAGCGCCGGCTCGGGGAGAACGTCGAAGAAAAACAGGCGATCGGCCGCTTGGCGGCTGACCTCGTGAACGATGGTGAGGCGATCATCATCGATTCAGGCTCAACCGTCCTGGCTATGGTCCCGTTCCTCGCAGGGAAGCGTGATCTGCTCGTGATCACCCCCTCCCAGGCGGTCGTCAATGACTTTGTGCCCTTTGCCAACGCCGGGATCAGGGTGGTGGCCACCGGTGGCACCTTCCGGGTGCAATCGCGCTCGTTTGTCGGCATGCTCACGGAGAACGCGCTGGCGCAGCACTTTGTTGAGAAGGCGTTTCTGGGCGTCCGCGGGGTATCGGTCGAGCACGGGCTCACCAGCCCAGCCACCGAAGATATTCCCGTCAAGCGTCAGATCATCAAGGCTGCCAAACAAACGATCGTGCTGGCAGACCATACCAAGCTGGGACTCACCTACGCCGGGCTGATTGCCCCACTCAGCGCAGCGCACATGGTCATCACTGACGAACATGCAGCTCAGACGCACGTCCAGCAGATCGCCAGCAAAGGGCCACGGGTCCTGATCGCGCGCTGCTGACCATGGGGAAGTGACCGGCGTGTTCGGCACCGTGACGGGAACCGAGATGGGTCAAGCAATCAGGTGCTTCGTACGTTGCAAGCTTCGTTGTGGAGATGACAACATCATTTCGGGACAGGTGTGCACTCAATGCAGATGGAGGCCTAATATTCTGCTACATTTGACAGGGGGCAAGAGTCGTTACTTATGTAATATGGCTGTTTAAATCACGAATCGTTGCCGCACCCCATACATCCATGCCGTAGGGGCAGATCGGCGTATCTGCCCGCAACCGGTCGCAATGCCCCACAATGCGGCCGCCTACGCCGTTTCGCACCGACGATTCATTGCGGATCATTGCGGTGCATCGCCATCGACGCCGGGCGTTCCATCCGGCGGCGGGCCGGGTACGCCGGCCATCCGCTGGCGGAGCTGATGGCTGCCCCTCCGCCGATGCTCTAGCCGCGATACGCCAGCAGGCGCAGCCCGTTCAGCACGACGATGATCGTGCTCCCTTCGTGGCCGACCACGCCCAGTGGCAGCGGGATGCCCACGCTGAGCGTCGACGCGACCAGCACGACCACCACCGCCAGTGAGAACGTGATGTTCATCGCCACCACGCGGCGCGCGCGCCTGCTCAGGCCGAGCGCGAAGCTCAGCGCGCCCAGGTCGTCCGACATCAGCACGATGTCGGCGGTCTCCAGCGCCACATCGGTGCCGGCCGCGCCCATGGCGATGCCGCTGTGCGCCGCGGCCAGCGCCGGCGCGTCGTTGACCCCGTCGCCGACCATCGCCGTCGGGCCGTACTGCTGCTGCAAGCGCTCGACGATCCGCAGCTTGTCCTCCGGCAGCAGCTCGGCGTAGACCTCGTCGATGCCGACGCGCGCGGCGATCGCCTGGGCCACCTGCCGGTTGTCGCCGGTCAGCATCACGATCCGCGCGACGCCGGCCTTGCGAAGCGCGGCGATCTTGGTGGCCATCTCCGGCCGCTCGCGGTCCATCACCGTGACGACGCCGAGCCAGCGCCCGCCGCGGTTGACCAGCAGCACCGTGCCGCGCCCGGCGGCCGCCAGACGATCGGCCTCGGCCAGCAGATCCGCGGGCATCTCCAGGCCCGCGCGCGCCATCAGCCGCGGCGAGCCGACCAGCGTCTCGACGCCGTCCCAGGTGGCACGCACGCCCATGCCGGCGACGGCCTCGAACTGCTCCGGCTCGCCAACCGCCATGCCCTGCTGCGCCGCGTACGCCAGGATCGCCCGCGCGATCGGGTGCTCGCTGGAGTGCTCGGCTCGGACAACCACGCGCAGCAGCTCGTCGGCGCTCACGCCCGGCTGGGGCAGCACGTCGGTGACCTCGGGCTTGCCGAACGTGATCGTGCCGGTCTTGTCGAAGGCGACGACCTTGACCCGGCTGAGCGCCTCCAGGTGCGCTCCGCCCTTGAACAGCACGCCGTGACGCGCGCCGCTGGCGATCGCGCTGAGCAGGGCCGCCGGCACGCTGATCACCAGCGCGCAGGGCGAGGCGACCGTCAGCAGCGTCATGGCGCGGTAGAAGGTGTCGCCGAAGTCGGCGCCCGTCAGCGGCGGCACCAGCACGATGAACAGGGCAACCGCGACGATCACGGCCATGGCATAGTACTGCTCGAAGCGATCCAGGAAGCTCTGCGTGCTGGCCTTGCGCTCGCGCGCGTCGCTGACCATATCGATGATGCGCGCCAGCGTGCTTTCGGAGGCCAGCTTCGTGACCTGCGCGTCGATCGCGGCGGTCTGGTTCACCGCGCCGGCGAAGATCTGGTCGCCGGCCATCTTCGTCACCGGCATGGACTCGCCAGTGATCGACGACTCGTCGAAGGAGCCGCTGCCGCGCACGATGATCGCGTCGAGCGCAATGCGGTCGCCCGGCCGCAGCGCCACGATCTCGCCGACGCGCACCTGGTCGAGCGGGATCGTCACGAGCTGGTCGTCACAGCGAACAGTGACCTGGTCTGGCCGCAGCTCGAGCAGGGCCGAGATCGCGCGCTGGGTGCGATCCATCGCGTAGTTCTGGAGCACATTGCTGAGCGAGAACAGGAACAGCAGGATCGCACCCTCGGTCCACGCGTCGACGTAGGCGGCCCCCAGCGCGGCCAGCACCATCAGCAGGTCGACCTCGATCGTGCGCTCGCGCAGCGACGCGACGATCGCGCGCACCGCGTAGAACCCGCCGAAGAAGTAGGTCGCCAGGTTGACGCCCAGGATCAGCGGCGCCGGCGCGCCGGCCCTCCGGAGCAGCAGCCCGGCAGCAACGCCGGCGAGCGTCAGCGCGACGAACAGCGATTCCAGCGTGGCGTCGTCCAGGCACAGGGCAAAGCGTGGGCGCATGGCAGTCTTGGTCCGTGGCAGGGTTGTCATACGCAGCCTCTACAGTCGGTCTTGGGGGTGGGGGTGTGGGGGCGGGGCACCCAGAGGGTACCCGGCCCCGCCCCCACACCCCCAAGGACATTGTCTTAATGCAATACCTGGCGATCCTCGGGGTCGAGCACGGCCAGCAGCCGGTCGCCAAGCCGCGCGAAGATGCGCTGGGCGAACAGCTCCATCCAGATGAACTGCCGGGCGATCAGCACCATGTTCGCGTTGGTCGTGACGGTCGCGCTGGTGGTCGCGTGGCCGCTGGCGATCAGAAACTCGCGCTCGTCGGCGACGACGATCAGCGTCTCCTGCATGCGGTGCAGCTCGGTCTCGCGCTCCGGGTGGCGGACGACCTGCCCGTGGTCGAGCTGCGCCGCGCCGGTCAGGATGACTCCGAGCCGGACGCCACGCTCATACGCGCCGGCCAGCAGGCTGCGCAGCTCCTCCACGTCGGGGTCGGTCAGCACCAGCATCAGCTCGGCGGTGGCGCCGGCGATCATCTCGGCGGCGTAGTTCAGGGCCTCCTTGCGGCCGCTGAAGTTCCACAGCCGGCCCTCGTCCTTCCGGACGTAGAGCGGCGCCAGGCCGACCCGCAGGTCGGCCACGCGGGTGTGCAGCTCGCGCTCGTAGCGGTCGAGCAGCGTGTCGGGCGAGACCGGGCGGTAGAGCGTGGCCTTCTCCTCCTGGGTCTTCAGCACCGCGCCGCGCGCCTCAAGCCGCCCCAGCGCCTCGTAGACCATCGAGCGCGGGATGCCGGCCTCCTTGCTGAGCTGGTAGCCGTTGGCTGGGTGCTCGCGCAGCAGCGCCAGGTAGACCTTTGATTCGTACTCGGTGAAGCCGAGTGTGATGAGCTGATCGATCAGATCCATAGTTGTTTGCTTTCAAACTACTGATGTGATTATAAACTACTATAGAGCAGATGTCAATGGCAGGATCGATGCCGTCGCATGTCGAATGCGCTCCTAGCATTCGGCAGCCCTTCGACAGGCTCAGGGGAGCCGCGGTACTTCATCATCTTTTTGTTTCTGGTTTTTGCGCTCTGCGAGCGCAAAAACCAGAAACTAGAGAATCGGAAAGTACTTTGCTGCCGCTGTCGTCCTGCACTCCCAATGCAAAGGCGGGGTTTCGAGCGGCAAAGCCGCTCGAAACCCCGCCAACCTAGTGCTGCACACCGCACATTCGATCCGAAGTAATGAGGGAGGCTTGGAGGGAGCTGCGCCCCTCCAAACCACCCCACCCATACGCGATCGCTTTGCAATACGTCAGCGCTCCCGACCCCTGACCCCTGACCCCTGGCCCCCGACCCCTAGCTACGTCTCGCCGCCGGCCAGCCCCTCGCCGCCGTCGACGCGCAGGATCGAGCCGGTCGCGAAGTCGCTGGTCGCCAGGAAGACGCAGGCGCGCGCGATGTCGGCCGGCTGGCCGATGTGCCCAAGCGGCAGGCCGCGCGCGATCTGATCCAGCACCTCCTCGGGCTCGCCGGCCGGCCGCAGCACCGGCCCCGGCACGACGCAGTTCACCCGGATGTCGTGCTCGGCCAGCGCCAGCGCGCTCACCTGCGTGAGCATGATCACGCGATCGCCCCACCACGACCGCCGGCGATCATCAGGCGCGCGGCGTGCTGGGTGCAGAGGAACGGCCCGGTCAGGTTGACGCCGATCACCGACTGCCACTCGGCGAAGTCGATCTCCAGCAGCGGCGTGCGCCGGAAACTGGCCGCGCTGTTGACCAGCACGTCGAGCTGGCCGTAGCGGGCGCGGATGGTCTCGAACATGGCCGCGACGCCATCGGGGTCGGCCTGGTCGGCCTTGACGATCAGCGCCTCGACGCCGAGCCGGCGCGCCTCCTCGGCCGCGCTGTGTGCCTCGGCGTCGGACGAGCTGTGGTGGATGACCAGGTGAGCGCCCTGGTGCGCGAACTCCAGCGCGATCGCTCGCCCAACCCGCCGCGCCGCGCCGGTGACGCAGACCACTGCGTCTGTCAAGTCTCTTTGCATAGAAACCAATCTCCTCTACCTGTCGTGAGTCGTCAGTTATCAGTTATCAGTTGTCGGTAGCGACTGACAACTGATAACTGATAACTGATGTCTCTGATAACTGATGTCTCTCACTCGATGTCGTCCCCGAAGCCAGACGTGTTCATCAGCACCACGTGCCAGCCGTCCGGGTCGGCGAAGGTCGTGCCTTTTTCGGCCCAGTACGGGTTGCGCGGCGCGACCGGCGCGTGGCCCAGTGCCGCCAGCCGCGCGACCAGCGCGTCGATCGCACGGCGGTCGGGGATGTACAGCACCAGCAGATTATCCGGCGGCGGGGCCGGGCAGGGGCCATCGCCGCGATGGCGCGTGATCTCCAGGTGGTAGTGGCGCCCCGGCAGGCCGAGCATCACGCCGTCGTAGTCGTCGTCGTCCAAGTAGGAGTAGATCACCGGGAGCCCGAGCCCCTCACAGTAGAACTCGGCCACCCGCTCGATCTGGCCGGTCGGCCGGCTGAAGCGCAGCTGGACCACCGGCAGACTCTCAGGCCATTGTTTCGCCATCACAACCCCCACTGAGAGTTATGAGTTTTGAGTTTTGAGTTTTGAGTGAGCGCAGACAACTCAGAACTCAGCACTCGATACTCAAAACTTATCGAAGTCGTTCGACCAGGTGGTCGCCCACCCGCAGCGCGTTGGCGATGATCGTCAGCGAGGGGTTGACCGCGCCGACCGACGGGAAGAAGCTGGCGTCGACCACATACAGGTTGTCGAGGTCGTGCGCCTTGCAGTTCAGGTCGAGCGCCGACGTGGCCGGATCGGGGCCAAAGCGCAGCGTGCCGGCCTGGTGCGCCAGGTTGAACGGAAACTGTGTGCCCAGGTACTTGTCGACCGGGATCAAGTGCTCCTGGCAGCCGAGCGAGCTGAGCATGCTCTGGAGCTTGGCGATCAGCCGCTGGTGCGCCGCGACATTGTTCTTGCGGTAGTGCAGCACGATCTCGCCCTCGCGGTTGACCGTCACGCGGTTTTCCGGGTCGGGCAGATCTTCCGATTGGAGCCAGAAGTCGAGCGAGTGCAGCGCCATGTCCTCCAGCGTCATGTCCTCCAGCATGCCCTCCAGGCGCGTCTCGTAGCGCAGGTCCTCGACGTTGGACTTGCCGAGCATCTGGATGAAGCCCATCGGGTACTCCCAGTCCTCCGACGCGAAGTAGAAGTCGCTCAGCGCCAGGGTCTTGGGGTAGATCGACGGGTTCGGCTCCTGCGAGATCGCCAGGAAGGTCGAGTTCTGATGGCAGATGTAGTTGCGCCCGACCAGTCCCGAGCTGTTCGCCAGGCCATTGGGGTGCCGATCGCTGGCCGAGCGCAGCAGGATCGCCGCCGAGTTCAGCGCGCCGGCCGAGACGACCACGATCGGGGCGGCGTACTCCTCGATCTCGCCGTTCCGCTCGACCACAACCTTGGTCACGACGCGGCCGGAGGGGTTGGTCTCCAGACTGCGCACCTTCGCGCCAGTGATTAGCATGACGTTGCCGGTGTCGAGCGCCGGCTCGACGCAGACCACGTGCGCGTCGGACTTGGCCTGGACGACGCAGGCGAAGGCATCGCAGGTATTGCAGCGAATGCACTTGCTCTTGCGCGGGTTCTGCTCGTCGATCATCAGGCCCAGCGGCAGGTGGAACGGGCGGTAGCCGAGATGGCGCAGATCGGCATCGAGCTGGGCGATGCGCGGCTCGTGGCTGACGGGCGGGTGCGGATACTCCTGGCTGGCCGGCGGGTCAGTCGGATCCTCGCCGTGCTTGCCGTGGGCCTGGTAGAGCTGCTCGGCGCGGCTGTAGTACGGCTCGAAGTCGGCGTAGCTGATCGGCCAGGCCGGCGAGATGCCGTCGA
>WNGB01009848.1_pt1 | contig 13346 bp, 12 predicted proteins | sample 5400681 | NCBI WGS metagenome assembly WNGB01 (sample SAMN13153367, study PRJNA577476) | soil metagenome | isolation source: 115 cm soil or saprolite under grassland replicate 2 | place: USA:California | collected 2016-06-15 | reverse complement strand
TGCGCATTCTGCTCAGCAACGACGACGGGTACTTCGCGCCCGGCATCGCGATCCTTGCAGAAACGCTGGTCCCCCTCGCCGAGGTCATCGTGGTCGCCCCGGAGCGCGACCGCAGCGGCGCCTCCAATTCTCTCACCCTGGACCGGCCGCTTTCGGTGCGCAAATCCGGAAACGGCTTCCTGTTCGTCAACGGCACGCCGACCGACTGCGTCCACCTCGCGGTGACCGGGCTCCTCGACGAGTTGCCCGACATGATCATCTCGGGCATCAATCTCGGGGCCAACATGGGTGACGACACCATCTATTCGGGAACCGTCGCGGGTGCGACCGAAGGCTATTTGCTCGGCATTCCCTCGTTCGCAATCTCGCTCGCGAGCAAGGCGGGCAGGCACTACGACACCGCGGCGCGCGTTGCGCGCGAGCTGGTCGAGCGCTTTGAGAAGCGGCCTCCGCGCGAGCCGCTGCTGCTCAACGTCAACGTGCCCGACATTCCCTACGAGTCGCTCAAGGGTTTCGAGGTGACGCGGCTCGGCAAGCGCCACAAAGCCGAGCCCGTCATCAAGACCACGACTCCGCGCAACGAGACGGTGTACTGGGTGGGCGCGGCGGGAAGCGCCCAGGACGCGGGCCCCGGGACGGATTTCCACGCCGTGGCGGGGAACCGCGTTTCGATGACGCCGCTGCAGATGGACCTCACGCACCAGCAGCAGATTCCCGAACTCAAAGCGTGGCTGGCGGCATGATGCTTCCGAAGACCCGCGGCATAGGAATGACATCGCAGCGCACGCGCGACCGCATGGTCGCGCGGCTGCGCGAGCAGGGCATACGGGACGAGGCGGTGCTCGGCGCGATGGCCGCGGTTCCACGGCACATCTTCATCGAGGAGGCCCTCGCCAGCCGCGCCTACGAGGACACGGCGCTTCCGATCGGCCTCGAGCAGACCATCTCGCAACCTTTCATAGTGGCGCGCATGCTCGAGGCGCTGCGCGGCGGGAGGCCGCTCGCGAAAGTGCTCGAAGTCGGCACCGGGTGCGGGTATCAAGCGGCGCTGCTCGCGCGGCTTGCAGCGGAAGTCTATTCGGTCGAGCGCATTGCGGAACTGCTCGAAAAGGCGCGCGGCAACCTGCGCCCCTTGCGCTTGTCGAACCTGCGCCTGGTGCACGCCGACGGCACCGAAGGCTTGGCCGAGGCGGCGCCGTTCGACGGCATCGTCGTCGCTGCGGCGACGCCCGGGATTCCGCGCGCGCTTTTGCAGCAGCTTGCGCGGGGTGGCAGAATGATAGTGCCCGTGGGAATCGACGATCAAGCGCTGTGCCTCATCGAGCGGACTCCGACCGGATTGACCGAGAAATGGCTGGACGCCGTGCGCTTCGTGCCTTTGAGAGGCGGCAAACAGTGAATCTGTCCGGCGCGCTTTCAGCGGCGCTCGCCGTCGTGCTTCTTGCAGGGTGCGCGAGCCCGTACCGCGCGCCCGGCGTCGAGCCCGAACGGGCGACCGCGCGTGCGCCCGCCGTAAAACCCGCGCCGCCGCCTGAGGAGCAGCGGCCCGAGACCTACACCGTCAAGCGCGGCGACACCCTCTACAGCATCGCGCTCGACAACGGCCTCGACTACCGGGATCTCGCCGCCTGGAACAACGTCACCGATCCCGCCGTCATCGGGACCGGGCAGGTGCTGCGGATGCGGCCGCCGGCGTCGGTGCCCGCGCAGCCCGAGGCCGGCGTGCAGGTGCAGCCGGTGACCGTTCCCGGATCCCTGGAGGCCCGGCCGCTAGTCGCCGACCCGCGGGCGGGCGCGGAGGCGCCGCGGGCCGCGGGCGATCTCCTCAAGACCGGGCCCAAGGCGATGAAGCTGCCCTACTCGGAGGAAAACCTCGCCATGCTGCAGCGGCAGGCGCCGCTCAAACCGGATCTGAAATTCGAGCCCACGCCTGCGCCGCCGGGCTCAGGCGACGATCCCGACAGGGTCGACTGGATCTGGCCGGCCTCGGGCCGCATTCTCGCCGGCTTCTCCGAGGCGACCAACAAGGGCGTGGATATCCTCGGCAAGATCGGCGACCCCGTCTATGCCTCGGCGGCCGGACGCGTCGTCTACAGCGGCACGGGACTGCGCGGCTTCGGCAGGCTCGTCATCATCAAGCACAACCAGACCTACCTTTCCGCCTACGCCCACAACAGCAACATCTTCGTGAAAGAAGGGCAGAACGTGGGGAAGGGCCAGAAGATCGCCGAGATCGGCAACACCGATTCCCCTCAGGCGAAGCTCCATTTCGAGATCCGGCGCCTCGGCAAGCCGGTCGATCCGCTGAAATTCCTGCCGGAGCGGCCGTCGTGAGCCCGGGCGCTCCCGAGAGCGAGGTCCAGGCGGACTGGGCCGGGGGCGATTCTGCCGATGCAGTCGCGCCGGCGCTCGCGGTCTCCGAGGGCCCCCAGCGCGAGGTCCCGGATGAGGCGGCGCAAGCCGCTTCGCGCACGGCGGCGGGCGAAATCGCCGCGGAAGAAGCCCGCGCCCTGAGCGACGCGACCCAGCTCTATCTGCACCAGATCGGTCTCAACCGCCTGTTCACGCCCGGGGAGGAGCTGCACTTCGCGCGGCGCGCGGCGGCCGGCGATTTCGCCGCGCGCCAGAAGATGATCGAGCACAACCTGCGCCTGGTGGTGAACGTCGCCAAGGGCTATCTCAACCGCGGCATGCCGCTCCTCGATCTCGTGGAGGAAGGCAACCTCGGCCTCATGCACGCGCTCGACAAGTTCGACCCGGAGCGCGGCTTTCGCTTCTCGACTTACGCCACCTGGTGGATCAGGCAGAACATCGAGCGCTCGATCATGAACCAGTCGCGCACCATCCGGCTGCCGGTGCACGTGATCAGGGAGCTGAACACGGTGCTCCGGGCGAAGCGCCACCTCGAGGCGCACGCGGACCGCGAGCCGAGCGCCGAGGACATCGCGCACCTCGCCGGCAAGGACCCCGCGGAAGTGCGCCGGATGCTGATGCACGGCGAGCACACCTCATCGCTCGACGCGCCCCTCGATGTCGATCCGCTGCTCTCGATCGGCGAATCGATCGCCGATGAGAGCGGCACGAGCCCGGAGCTGCAGCTTCAATCGACCGAGATCGAGTCGCTGGTTCGCGAATGGCTCGCTCAGCTCACCGACAAGCAGCGCACCGTCATCGAGCGGCGCTTCGGCCTGAACGGGGGAGAATTGCTGACGCTCGAGCAGCTCGCCTCGCAACTGGAGCTCACGCGGGAACGGGTGCGCCAGATCCAGCTCGAGGCCTTGGCGCATCTGCGGCGCATCCTGCGCCGGCGCGGCCTGTCGAAGGAGATCCTGCTCTAGGATTGATCCGGAATGGTATTCGGGGGGTTGCGCTTCAGCGGCGCGTCGCCTTCCCGGTTGATGGTCTGGGCGAAATCGATGTTCTTCGTGAGCTCCTCCAGGTACAGGTGCTGCCCGCCGAAGTGGTCCTGGGCGTACTTGTGGGCCCCGCCGAGGTCGGCGTCGAGGCGCCGGCTCGCGCCCTCGTAGAAGTGCGGAGTCTTCCTCACGAGGTCCTCTCCCGATTCATAGAGGACCTCTTCCCTCCCGTCCGGGAGGCGCTTGCGGGTGATGCCGCCGGCGAGAAATTCCGGATAGAGCCGGTCGCGGCATTTTTCGAGGTAACACCTGTCGGACATCTGCGCAATGATGTCCGCCGAGCCGAGCAGGCTGCCGAGGAGCTTGTAGGCGAGCGAGGGCACCTTGATTTCGGGGACCGGGATCTCGTAACCGGTGAAGTGGATCAGCGCCGCGGCGATGTCGGCCACCTCGCCCATGCCGATCTTGGGCAGGTAATCCCTCAGAAAGCGCGCGCCGCGCGAAACGTGCGTCAGCGTGAGCTCGCCCCCGTTCTTGTGCTGCGTGTCGTCGAGCGCCCGTATGTAGCCGCAATCGTGGAACAGGGCCGTGATCACGCCGAGCCGGAACATCGACGCGTCGAACGATTCCGCGCCGATCCGGCCGCGCTCGTATCCGTCGATCAGCCGCGCCATGGCGAGCGTGACGTCGAGAACGTGCTGGACATCGTGATAGGCGGTGTCGCAGGCGTGGTATCCGGGACGCTCTCCTCGATACAGCACACTCAGGTCGCCGAAGGCCTGGTCGATCTGCGCCGTCGACGCCCTGGGATACAGCTGGAGAAAAATCTGGTTGACTTCTGAATTGACGATCGCCGGGTCAGTGGTGTTGACTCGGGCAGACACATCGTACTCGTTGCCGCGACGGTTCATCTGAATTGCACCCCCAAGGTCAACGCACTCCTCCCCAAGTGCAATCGCATCGTCATTCTAGCGCTGATTTTGCGGGCTGTGGGCCCGAAAATCGTCATTTCCTTGCTTTCGCACCCACTTTCTCAAGATTGTTCTTCCGGTTTGTAGTTAGGCAGCCACATGCGACCGCCGAATCGCCACAATGAAGCTCCGACGACTTGAGCTGTCGCCGAAAAAGTCTCAAGTCCTCAGTGTAAAAGGATTGAAGTCCGTGTGCCTGTCGTAGTAGTCCTCCTGCTCGGCGCGCTTCAGCCACCCGACGACGGCGTAGGTCAACGGGGTGAACGCCACCTCTATCCCGACCTTGGAGACGAACTGGACCAGCATGATCTGAGGCAGCCTTTCGTCCGGAATCAGCCCGCTCCCCCAGAACGCGAGCGGATAGAAGATCAGCGAATCGACGCCTTCGCCGAAGATCGTCGAGCCGATGGTGCGCGTCCACAGCCACCGGCCCCGAGTGAGGATTTTCATCTTCGCGAGCACGAATGAATTGACGAACTCCCCGCACAGGAACCCGATCAGGGAAGCGGCGGCGATGCGCCAGGTCGACCCGAAGGCGATCTCGTAGGCGGCCTGGTTTTCCCAGAAAGGCGCGGGAGGCAGCCGGACCACGATCCAGGCCATCAGGGCCGCGAACGCGAGGCCGGCGAAACCGGCCCAGATCACGCGCCGGGAGCGGGCATAGCCGTACACTTCGGTGAGGATGTCGCCGAAGACATAGGAGATCGGAAAAAACAGCACGCCCGCCCCGGGCGTCACCTCGCCGATCAGGGGGAAATCGAACTGCCAGATCTTGGCCGGGCCGATCAGGTTCGAGCAGATCAGCACGGTGACGAAGGCCGCCATGACGAACTCGTAGTAGCGGTACTGGCGCGCCGGTGAATTCATGGATTTTCCTTTTTGATATTCGGCGCCGGGGGAGCGGGAGGTCCGGTCCTTGCGCGGGCAAGCTCCGCAGCCAGATCGAGGACCGCCGAGGCATAGAGGTTGGAGCGGTTGTAGCGCGTGAGGACAAAGTAATTCCGCAGCGTCACGCGGAACTCGGACGGCTGTCCCGGCGTTTCCAGCTCGATCAGCGCGCACAGCGCGTCGGAAGGCAGGGGAACGGCGGGCTTGACGCCGAACCCGGGCAGGTCGGCGGCGCGATGTGCCGGCGCGACTCCGGTATCGGCAAGCTTGCGCCAGTCCTCGCCCTTCACCTCGGCGCCGAAGGCGACCGGCTCTCCGCGGGCCCAGCCGTGCGACTTGAGAAAATTGCCGATGCTGCCGATGGCGTCGGCAGCGCTGGTGGCGAGTTTGATATGTCCGTCGCCGTCGTAATCCAGCGCGAAGCGGCGGTAGCTCCCCGGCATGAACTGCGGGATGCCGATCGCCCCGGCGTAGGAGCCCTTGACGCGCAGCGCGTCGATGCGCATCTCGCGCGTGAAGACCAGGTAGTTCTCGAGCTCGGTCCGGAAGAAGTCGGCGCGCTTCGGGTAGTCGAACGCGAGCGTGGACAGCGCGTCGATCACCCTGTAGGTCCCGACGTTGCGGCCGTAGGTGGTCTCGACGCCGATGATGCCGACGATGATCTCCGCGGGGACGCCGAACTCCGTGGCGGCGCGCCCGAGGGGCTCGGCGTGGTGATTCCAGAATTGCACGCCCGCGTCGATGCGCTCTCGATTGATGAACAGGGCGCGGTAAGCCTGCCAGGAGGCGAGCGCCGTTTCGGCGGGCTGCTCCATCGCCTTGATGATGGCCGGCTGAAACTGCGCCCGGCCGAAGACGCGGTTGAGCTCGCTGCGGGTGAAGCGGTGCTTGTGCACCATCTCGGCGATGAACTGCTTCACTTCCTTGCGCTGCGGATAACCGGGCGCCGCCAGCGAGGCTGCCGGCAGCGCGAGCGCCGCGGCGAGGAGAAAGTGTTTCAGACGCTGTTTCAGATCGATCTGAAACAGCCCTGATATAGAGGAGCATGAGGGGATGTGTCCCCTCATCTCGCGTATTGGATCGGCCCTCAAGGCCTGAATTCCCGAACCAGTTGTTTCATGCGGGCAACCGAATGGGTATCGGCGCGCGGGCCGTAGCGCAGATCGACGTAAAGCGCCGCGATGGCGCGCACCGCCGCCTCGCGCGCCGGGAGCCGCCCGGCGACGCGGTCGCAATAATCGAGCGGGCCCTCGGGGAGCGCGCGCGCGAGGCCCGCGCTGGCGAGCTTGTCGCAAAAGCGCAGCCACGCGCTCTGCACCGCGTCCTCGCGCCGGATTCCGCGAAGCAGCGCGAGCGCGACGAGCAGCAGCACCCCGGCCACGCTCCAGAACAGCATCACCGTCATGGTCTGCCAGCTCGGCTGCTGCACCCCGAGCCAGGTGAGCATCTCGCGCTGCCGATCCGGGTTGTAGCCGAGCACCCATTGGTTCCACTGGTTTGTGACCGCCTCCCAGTTGTTGCGCAGGGCCTTGAGCCAGTCGCTGCCGGTGCGCATGAGCAGGGGCAGCGCCGCTCCCCTTGGCCGGGCCGCCGTGATGCCGAGCTCGATGCGCACGGGGACTGCGGCCGCGGTGGGGTCGACGCGCGTCCAGCCGTTTTCGGCGAGCCATACCTCCGCCCAGGCGTGGGCGTCGGCCTGGCGCACCACCATGTAGCTGTCCACCGGGTTGGTGTCCCCGCCCTGGTAGCCGGTCACGACGCGGGCGGGCACGCCGGCGGCGCGCATCAGGAAAACGAAGCTCGAGGCGAAATGCTCGCAGAATCCCTGCCTGGTGTTGAACAGGAACTCGTCCACCGAATTGGAGCCGAGGATCGGCGGCGAGAGCGTGTATTCGAAGCGGCTGCTGCGGAAGAATTCGACGGCCCGGCGAACGATCGCGGCGTTGTCGCCGGAGGAGTCGCGCCACTCGCGCGCGAGCCCCTGCGCCCGGGGGTTGAAGACGCGCGGAAACCTGAGCGCGAGCGCGAGGTCCGCGGGATCGGCTCCGCTGGTCGCCGCGAAATTCGGATAGGAGCGCATCTCGTAGCGCATGCGGCTGCGGACCGGCGTCAGGGAGATGACCTGGTAGTCGCTCGTCACGCGGGCGCCTGGCGGGAGGACCGTCGGCATTTCGAGCGCAAACATCCAGTTGCGGTTGTGCGGCTCGAGGGTCACTTCGTAGTCGACCGGCGCGCCGTCGACGCCGATCCTCATGTCCCGGCGCAGCTGGGGCAGACCCACCCGCCAGGTCGTGCCGTCGAAATCCGAGAGCACCGGGCCGCGCCAGTAGAGCTGGCCGCGGGGGGGAGTCTGGTCTTTGAATTTGACGCGGAACGCGATGGAATCGGAGAGCGACAAGCCGCTGATCGAGCCGGGCGACATCGTCTCGGAGAGGCCGGTCATGCCGGTGTAGGCGTCCTGCGGCATCCCCCACAGGGGACCCTGTACCCGGGGAAAGAGAAAAAAAAGCAGCAGCATCACCGGGCCTGCTTGGAGGAGCATTCGGCCGGCGGTCTTTGCGTCGTCCATGACCGGGCGCTGCGGCGCGCTGAACCCGACCAGCGTCGCGGTGGTGATAAAGACCGTGAGCAGCATCAGCGCTGCGGTCGGAATGGACTGGGAATAGAAAAAGTTGGACAGGGCGACGAAGTAGACCAGGAAGGCCACGACGAAAACGTCGCGCCGTTCGCGCGTCTCCATCAGCTTCAGGAAAAGCAGCAGCACGAGCAGGGTCACCCCGGGGTCGCGCCCCATGATCGTGCGGTAGGAAAAAAAGACTCCGGTTGCGCTGGCGAGCGTGAGCAGAAGCAGCAGCCAGCGCGCGGGCAGCGCGCGCGAGCGCAGCGCAAGCGCGGCGCGCCAGACGAGCAGGACCGCCGCGGTCGCGTCGACCCACCAGGGCAGCCACAAGGCGTGAGGAGCCACGGTGAGCGTGGCGGCGGCGACGAGCGCCACCAGCGGCGCGAGCGGCAGCGCCTCTGCGGATTTCAGCTCAGCCATGGAAAAGCGCGAGCTCCTTCAGGCAGCGCTCCCTGTGGGCGAATCCTTCGCCGAGCGGCACCTCCGCGTCCGGAAGCTTCAGGCCGTAGCGCAGCCCGCGCTCCTCGGCAAGCAGCACCCAGCGCGCGAGGCGCGACAGGCGCGCCTCGGTGTGCATGTCGGCAGGCAGCTGCGCCCAGTCGAACCACAGCTCGGAGGCGGCGCGGCCCTCGAAGAGCTTGGTGAGCAGCAGCTCGCTCCGGGCCGAGGCTTTCCAGGCGATATGGCGCGGGGAATCGCTCGCCTGGTAGGGCCGGAGGCCCGAGAAATCGTCGGTCCCCGCGCCCGAGGAGATCGCGTCGCCGGTGTGAGCGTCCGAATACGGCAGGGGCAGGGGAGCGGAATCGGGCCGCGGATAGACCAGCGCGCGCATGTCCGGCTGCACGTAGCTCCAGGCGCACATCAGTCCGAGGGGAAACCGCGTCTCCACGGTGACGCGCTCGAGCTGCAGCCAGCCGCGCTTTTCGGCTTTCAGCGGCAGCACGACCGGCGAGTGCCGGTGGGCCGGCGCGTCGCAGCTCGCCGCGGCTCCGCGGCAGACGAGGTCGAGGGAGTGACGATCGAAGCCGCCCTTGTTCTCGAACACGAGCTGAAACTGCGCGCTGTCCCCCGCGAACACGGGTGACACGCGCCCGGCGCTCACGTAGAGGTGCGCGAGGTTGCGGAACGTGTGCAGGATCGAGACGACGCCCAGGCCCGCGAGCAGGAACGTGAGGACGTAGCCCAGGCTCAAGCTGTAGTTGATCGAGCCGAGCAGCATGAGGACGAGGGATCCCCCGAAGGAGAGGCCGTGGCGCGTGGGCAGGATGAAGACGCGGCGCTGGCTCAGGAACACCACGCCCGGCTCGGGCGCGTGCCGCCCGAACACCCATTGATAGAAATTGTAGGCCTGCGAATATTGCAGTATCCGGTCGAGCTTCACGGGATCGGCACCGCCGAGATCAGGCCGTTCGCCTTGTCGATGCTCGAGGTGCGTACCCCGTCGTGCACCGGCCGCAGCCGGTGGCCCGCCACGCCGGGAAGCACGGCCTGCACGTCCTCGGGAACGGCCTTGTCTCGGCCCTCGAGCAGCGCCCAGGCGCGCGAGGCGTGCAAGAGCGCGAGCGCCGCCCGGGGCGAGAGGCCCGTCGCGTATTCGGGCGAGCGCCGCGAGTGCTCGACGAGCGCCTGGATGTAATCGAGAAGCGGCGGCGCGACGTGCACTGCTTTCACCATCGATTGCAGGCGTACCAGCTCCCCCGCGGCGAGGCACGCGTCGATGCCGGCGATCATGTCGCGGCGGTCGGCGCCCTCCAGCAGCTCGCGCTCCGCGTCGCGGTCGGGATAGCCGAGCTCGATGCGCATCAGGAACCGGTCGAGCTGCGATTCGGGCAGCGGAAACGTGCCCACCAAGTGCGAGGGGTTCTGCGTCGCGACGACGAAGAAGGGCTCAGGGAGCCTGCGCGTCTCGCCTTCGGCCGTGACCTGGTGCTCTTCCATCGCCTCGAGGAGCGCCGACTGGGTCTTGGGCGTGGCGCGGTTCACCTCGTCGGCGAGGATCAGCTGCGCGAAGATCGGCCCCGCGTGGAACTTGAAGCTCGCGCTCTCGCGCTCGTACACCGAGACGCCGATGATGTCGGCGGGCAGTATGTCGCTCGTGAACTGGATGCGGTGAAAATTCAGGCCGAGCAGCTTCGCGAGAACGTGCGCGAGGGTCGTCTTGCCCACGCCCGGAAGGTCCTCGATCAAAAGGTGCCCGCGCGCGAGCAGGCAGGCGAGCGCGAGGCGGATCTGGCGCTCCTTGCCGAGGATGATCTTTCCCGCCTGCTGGACGACGCCGTGAATCAGCGCAGAGGACATTGCGGCCGTGCCGGCAAAATCGTCGGTGAAAGTCGTAAGTTTACTGGAAAGCCGCTATGATGGATGAGGAATAAGGCACATGGCGACGGCGTTTATCACTCATGCCGACTGCGCAAGACACGACATGGGCCGGACCCATCCGGAAAGCCCGGGGCGGCTCGCCGCGATCGAAGACCACCTCATCTCCTCGGGCCTCGCCGGGTTGATCGAGCGTCACGAAGCGCCCGCGGCCAAGGTGAGCGAGCTTGCCCGTGTGCATCCGCCCCAATACATCGAAGCAATCCGCCAGGCTTCGCCGCGCTCCGGAATCGTGCACCTGGATCCCGACACCGCGATGTGCCCCCACACCTGGGACGCGGCGCTGCGCGCCGCGGGCGCCGCCGTTCTCGCCACCGACCTCGTGATCGGCGCTCGCGCCGAGAACGCCTTTTGCGCGGTGCGCCCGCCCGGCCATCACGCGACGCGCACGCGAGCCATGGGCTTTTGCCTGTTCAATAACGTCGCGGTCGGAGCGAAACACGCGCTCGAGCAGCACGGCGTCGAGCGCGTCGCAATCGTGGACTTCGACGTGCACCACGGCAACGGCACCGAGGACATCTTCAGCGACGACGGGCGCGTGGTGATGGCGAGCGTCTTCCAGCACCCGTTCTACCCCTACAGCGGGACCGAAGACCCCGCGCCCAACATGGCGAACGTTCCGCTGCCGGCGGGTTCGGACGGCAGGGCGCTCCGGACCGCGGTGGAAAAAATCTGGATACCCGCGCTCGAGGAGCTGCGCCCGCAGATGATTTTTATCTCTGCGGGATTCGACGCGCACGTCGAGGACGACATGGCCGGCCTGCGTTTCACCGACGCCGACTACGCCTGGGTCACGCAGCGCATCAAGGAGGTCGCGGACAAGTACGCCGACGGCAGGATCGTCTCGGTGCTCGAGGGAGGCTACGCGCTCTCGGCGCTCGGCCGGAGCGTGGTGGCGCACCTCAAGGTTTTGGGCGGGCCGTAGCGCTTTAGCTGCCCGCGGCTCGCTCAGTTCGGATCCCAGGGCTCGCACACGCCGCGGTAAGCACTGGCGGCGAGGTTGCGAAAAGCCTTGTCCGGATCGAGGTGCACGCTCTTGTCGAAGTGCCAGGCGTTCTGCGCGCTGTAGCGCGCACAGACCTCGCGGCCGCGCTTTTGCTTCCAGTCCTCGCAGGCGAGCAGGGTCGTCACCACCACGCTGTCGTGTTGGTCCTCCACGAAGTGCACGCCGGTCTCGCCGACGTAGCGGTGCAGGCCGCGCTTGCCGGCCGCGCGGCTGTGTATGACTCGCGCGGTTTCCGGGTCGCTGCGAATGTTCTCGATCACCATCAGCATGTCGGCGCGGTCGCGCAGAGCGAATCGCGCCTCCGCCGCCGCCCAGTCGTCGACGCTGTAGAAGTCGCAGACGAGGTCCCGCGCTTCGATGAGCTGCTCGAGTCGAACCGCGGCGGACGCGGGCCCCGCGATCAGCAAAGCGCCGACCGCAGCGATCCCCGATCCGATGGCGTGTCTGATGTCCGCGTTCATTCAGGCAGCCACCGGGCTCCCGCGCACCACGGGCAATCCCGCCACCGTCCAGGCGTTGGTGCCGCCGTCCACGTGCACGACGCGGCGGAAACCCGCCGCGCGCAGCTCCGCGGCGGCGAACTGGCTGCGCGTGCCGGTCTGGCACACGACATACACCGGATCGTTCGCGTTCATGCTCGCGAGCATCGCGGCGGGATCGAGCCGGTCGAGCGGGACGTTGACCGAGCCGGCGATTCTCAGCGCGCTGAACTCCTCCGGTGTGCGCACGTCCACAAGGTGCGTCCCGGGCGCGCCGAGCGCCTCGGCGAGCTGCTTTGCCGAGACGCTCTGCACCGCGACAACCGGCGCGGCCCACTGCTCGCGCGCGCCCGTAACCGCAGGCTGGCCGGCGCCGCCTTCGAGATTGGCGGGCACGGCTTCCTGGATGCGCGCCGGCATCGGCAGGTTGAGATTGTTCATGATGGAAAGGAACTCCTCGCGGGTTTTGCCCGCGACGCGCGCGTTGAAGCGCTTTTCCTCGCCGACGCTGCTCACCCTGCGCCCCTTGTAGTCGTGGGCCGGGTAGACGAGGGTCTGCTCGTCGAGCTTGAAAAGACTTTCCGTTATGCTGCGCCAGAGCGCCTCGGCGCTGCCGTTCTGGAAATCGGTGCGCCCGCAGCCGCCGATGAGCAGGGTGTCGCCGGTGAAGACGCGGTCGCGCCAGAGATAGGAGACGCTTCCCGGCGTATGGCCGGGGGTTGCGATGACGAGGATCTCCTCGTGGCCGAAGAGGATCACGTCGCCGTCGCGAAGCAGGCGGTCGTAGCCTGGCGCGTTGCAGTCGCGGCACACCGCCGTCTGCGCGCCAGTGGCCTGCTTGAGAGCGTGCGCGGCGGTGACGTGGTCGGCATGCACGTGGGTTTCCAGTGTGTACTTGAGCTTCAGGCCGTGCTCGCGTAGGAGGCGCACGTCACGCTCGACCTGCTCGATGACCGGATCGATCAGCACCGCCTCGTGGCTCGCGTCGTCGGCGATAAGGTAGGTGAGGGTGGATGAGGCCGGGTCGAAAAGCTGCTTGAAGAACATGGCGGTCCTCCTCGGACGGCTTGCTTAGGTCACGACTTCCGCCGCGGCGCGCTCTATCCCCGCCGCGTCGAGCCGCTCGAGTCGCAGCGGCCGGGCCTTATCATAATGCAGGTAGTTTTGGGTGGTCGCGCGCAGGTAGGAAGGGTCGTAGTGCGTGGCAAGGAGGTCCGCGACCAGCGCGTCCCAGGCGCGCGCGTCGGTCTGGGCGAGCCAGCGCCCGACCACCGCGCGGCCGTAGCGGCCCGTCAGGCATTGCAGCCTTTCCTTGAGCGCCTCCGGCTTCTCCAGAAAATGCCGGTACTCCTCGATCAGAAAACGCACGCGCTCGGGAACCGGAACCTCGAGACGCAGGCAGCCGCCTTCACGCATACGCTCGAGAAGCTTCGCCGGCACCTGCAGCTGGCCGATCTTCTTGCTTTCCGCCTCGACGAAAACCGGCCGCGCGGTGTCGAGGCGCTTCAACGCGCTCCACACCAGGCTGTCGAACATCTTCTGCGAGGGCTGCGGCTCGCCCGGAAGCTCCCCGAGCAAGGAGCCGCGGTGGCAGGCGAGGCGCTCGAGGTCCAGCACTTGCGCGCCCCGCGCGGCGAGCGCTTCGAGCAG